>Ga0302309_10000780_pt1 | contig 33411 bp, 18 predicted proteins | sample III_Palsa_N1_1_FD_200453 | JGI IMG/M metagenome (GOLD analysis project Ga0302309, IMG submission 200453) | Peat permafrost microbial communities from Stordalen Mire near Abisko, Sweden - III_Palsa_N1_1 | ecosystem: Environmental > Terrestrial > Soil > Palsa > Peat permafrost | place: Sweden... | reverse complement strand
GGTAAGCATACCTATCGGCGGCATGATAACATCCGTTACCAGCGAGGTTACTATCTTACCAAAAGCAGCGCCGATAATAACGCCCACTGCCAGGTCGACAACGTTGCCGCGCATGGCAAACTCTTTAAATTCCTTTATAATAGCCATAATGTTTATTCAATTTTTACTAAAAGTATTAATAAAATGCCATGCCGTCAAAACAAAATATTTCTTTCGGCATTTACTCCATTAGCCCGGTTGCATTAACTTATTTTTAAAGTTAATAGTAATTGATGTATTTTTGGCGTTGTCTATGCTTAAACAAAATCTACAGCAAAAGCTTTTACAGAAACTCTCGCCGCAGCAAATACAATTTATAAAATTGTTGCAGGTGCCTACCGTTTCGTTGGATACCCGTATCAAGGAAGAACTGGAAGAAAACCCGGCGCTTGAGGATTTGAGCTTAACCAACCTCAATGAGCCTGAAGAGCAATATCCTGACCGTGACCCCGATGAAGACACCTACAACAGTGATGAGGAGAAGGGCGAGCTGGATGAATTTAATATAGATGATTATCTACAAGACGATAGTGTAAATGATTATGGATCGCGCTATGACCAGAATGGCGATGATGAAGACGAACGGAAGGAAATACCCATTGCCGTACAAAGCTCGTTTTTTGAAAACCTGCAATCGCAACTGGACATGCTGCCTTTAGCGGATAAGGATTTCAGGATAGCCCGGCAAATTATCGGCAGTTTGGATGATGACGGATATTTACGCAGGCCTATTACGTCTATAACCGACGACCTTGCGTTTTCGCAAAATGTAATGGCCGATGATGAGGAAGTTGAGGATATGCTAAAGGTTATCCAAAGCTTTGACCCTGCCGGCGTTGGTGCCCGCAGCTTACAGGAATGCCTGCTGATACAATTGCGAAAAAAAGACAACGGCAATGACCCAATCACCAAAAAAGCGATAATGGTTGTTGAGCATTACCTGGATGAGTTTACCCGCAAACACTACGATAAGCTTGAAAAATCATTAAACATGACCTCAATAGAATTACGTGGCGTGGTGAATGAAATTTTAAAGCTCAACCCAAAGCCAGGCGACTCGAACGAGGTGAACAGCAAGCAAATGCAGGTTATTCCCGACTTTCATATTAAAAACAGCGACGGCGTATTGATATTGACCTTAAATTCAAAAAACGCGCCCGAACTAAGAGTAAGCCGTTCGTACCAGGAGATGTTCCAGCATTATGACAAGGCATCGGCAAAAGATAAAAAGTTAAAAGAAGCGGTACAATTTGTAAAGCAAAAGCTCGATTCGGCAAAATGGTTTATTGATGCTATTAAACAACGGCAGCAAACCCTGTTAAAAACCATGAACGCCATTATGCAGTATCAGTACGAGTTTTTTTTAACCGGCGACGACCGGAATTTAAAACCAATGATATTGAAGGATATCGCCGATAAAATAGGCATGGATATTTCAACCGTATCAAGGGTAGCCAATTCAAAATATGTACAAACCGAATTTGGCACCTTCCTGTTAAAATCGTTCTTCTCAGAAGCCATACAAACCGAAAGCGGCGAAGAAGTATCAAACAAAGAAGTTAAAAAGATACTGGAAGATCATATTGGCACAGAAGACAAACACCACCCCCTTGCCGATGAAAAACTAACCGATATACTGAAGGATGCAGGTTACAACATAGCCCGCCGCACCGTTGCCAAATACCGCGAACAAATGAATATACCGGTAGCGAGGTTAAGGAAGGAACTGTAATAGGGTTGAATTATTGAGTGAGTGAGTTATTGATTTGATGTAATGAATGATAAGTAACATATTTATCATTACCCCCCTTAAAGCCACAACCAATCATTCACTAATTCACTCAATCAATCATTCACTAATTAAAAGCTATGCTGCGGGCAGGTAACCTTGTAAATATTATCCAATAGCAGCCCTATCACTATCTCATGTGTACCGTTGCTTACTGTGTTTAAGGCTGATGTGGTTATATCATACGAATAACCAACATTCAGGAACGAGTTTAAGTTAAACCCGGCCAAAACGCCAAATGAGTCATCGTGGCGGTAAGAGCCGCCAATCCAAAATTTATCCTGGAAGGATAGCTTCAAATTAACATCATACGTTAAGGGTACGGGTTGTATCTCTTTTATCAAAAATGACGGTACAAGCATTAAATCATCCGATAAATAAAATTTAACCCCGGCTGTGGCAAAATAATGCGGCACGGTTTTGCTGGCATCAATGGCAGCGTTTGAGGTAGTAAAATAAAGATCCTGGGGCAATAATTGTTGCACAGAAAGGCCGAAATAATAATTGGGGCCATATAACCATGTGCCTAAATTCAGGTCGGGCTTCCACTGGGCATTATTGCCATTGGCAATGGCCGGGTCAAGAGCGGTTTCCAGTGTAATTTCTGATGTATTGAGCGATGTACGGGCAAAGCCTGCGGCAACGCCTACTGCTAAATTTACTTTGCTGGCAATGCCCAGGTGATAAGCATAGGATAGATCAACATTTGTTGTTGTAATAGGGCCTGCCTTGTCGGTTACCACCATAAAGCCAATGCCATGATGGGGCGGCGCGGCCTCGTAATCTTGTGTAAATGACCTTGAATATGGGTTCTCGCCCCCGCCAGCCGGGAAAGCAGTAGCATCGCCCTGTACATAATCTTGCCCAATGGGTGCGTTTACTGTTAAATAGCTGGTAACCGGGGCACCTTCTAACCCCGTCCATTGGCTGCGATAACCTAACTTTACATCAGTATAATTTTCAATGCCAGTTACCGCCGGATTTAAAAGATAGTTGTTAAATACATACTGCGTGTATTGCGGCTTCTGTTGCGCAATTGCCGCCTGTACAATAAAAACAAAAATAATTATTAGGTAAAAAATTCGCTTCATTTATATAATCAACTACCCTTCATCAATAATTTATCAGGCTCAATGTATAACAATCCTTTATATTACCCTACTACTAAAAAAAGTAAAATAAGAATTTACTAATATAGCTTTTTATCAATATCTGCTTAATAATTTTTTATCACCTGATAATAGTCACATGACCTGATACTTGAGGGCTGTCACTGCCCAGGTTAATAATATAATAATACGTACCGTCGGGCACATTAGCGCCGTTATACTTGCCATCCCATGAAACTGCGTAGCCCTTTGAAAAATATATTCTGCTGCCATACCGGTTAAATACTTCAACTGTACAATTGGGGTAATTATCAATATATTTTATATTCCATATATCATTTATGCCATCCCCGTTAGGGGTGAATGTGTTTGGGGCAACCGGTTTCTTTAACACATTTATCAAAATTTGTGCACTTGTACTACAAAACTTGTCGGATGTTGCCGTTAAAATATAAGTTGTCTTATCCGCAGGGTAGGCCACCGGGTTTAATATATCGTCTTCGCTTAAGCCCGTTGATGGCGACCACTTATACGTCATGGTGCCGCTTGAAATGGTTGCGCTGGCAGGCAATGTAATTTGCCCCCCTTCAACCAGCGTAATTTCAGGAACACTTATTGTAACTACCGGCGAAGCATTAACGGTAACCTGCATACTTGTTGCATAGGTACACCCTGTAGTAGCGGCAGTAAATACGTAGTTAACAGTAAACGTACCCGTACCAGATACTTTCGGGTCAAATAAACCTGTTAAAGATACGCCGGTACCGCTAAATACACCAGTGCCGGTAAAACCGTTTTGGTTTTCAATGATTTGGACGGCCGCGTCATTATAACATAAAGTTAAAGGACCGGCGGGCGTTAACGTCACCACCGGATTTGCGTTAACAGTAATGGTTTGCTGTATCACGTTTTTACATATCTGCCCTGAATAGGCTATCATCATTACCGAATAGTTTTGTTGCAACGGCGTATTGAATAAACCATAACTATACCGGTATTTCTTGTCGGTCCGCATGGTTGTCGCAGTGTACACCACGCTATCAGTTGGATGATTATTATAATCAAAAAACCATACAATACGGGTTATATTGCCAAAGTCTACGCTCGACTGATCATCAAACGTAACACTATCACTGCTGCATAAATAGCCCTTATTTTCAACCGAAAAACCTGCTAACGGCACAGCGCCGTTTACGGTAAATGGCTTTGATTTGGTAGTAGTGCAGCCATATTTCGATGTAACTGTTAAGGTTGCAATATAATTTCCCTCATGGCTATACTTATGCTGCGGGTTTTGCTGTGTCGAGGTATTATTAGCGGCGGTAGTGTAGGTATCGCCAAAATCCCATAGATAAGTGAAGGCCGATTGGGTATTATCTGCTATAGTACTTGCATCGTTAAACTGAGCGTAAGCGTCTGAAAGGCATACAGCAGGAAGCGTAAAGTCAACAACGGGAGATACATTCACTGTGGCCGTTAGGGCAATGTTTTGGGTTGTTGCATTCGGTGAGGTCAGCATTACATTGCCCGATAGCGTCCCCAACGATGCTGTAGCTGACGACCGCACGTACACCATCACATTGTTTACTGTACCAGCCGCCTGGCTAATCAATGCATCGGTACCATAACCACTCGCTGCGTTTAGCGATACTTCAAAGCCGGGCGGCGCAACTGCAAGTATATCGCCAGTTAAATAAGTACCCGAAACCTCGAATTGACTGATATTTGGGCTTGCAGAAGCATTGCCCGAACACGCGAAAATAGTGCCGGTAACCGCACCTGCTGTAATAAGCGGACTGGGGTTTACGGTTATGGTAAACGTTACGGTAGCGCTGCTGCAAGTACCGATCTTTATAAAATTACCGAAAGACACCGGAGCTTTACCTACGGGTATGGTGGTTACTACCTGTTGTGTTGCAAGATTAATAGCAGATAACGAACCCGCGCCGTAACTGGTAACATATAATACACTGCCATCGGCATTAACAGCTACTCCATTGGGCAATGCCGCTACACTTATAGTAGTTAGCACTGTGTTGGTTACGGTATTTATTATTGAAACAGTATTCGATAAATCATTTGCCACATATAAACGGCTGCCATCAGGGCTTAAAGACATTGTGCCCGGGCTTGATCCCACTCTAATTGTCGCTGTTAGTGAAAAATCTACTGTGCTAATTACTGAAATGGTTCCGTTGCCCGAATTTGCAACGTATATATGGCTGCCATCCGGGCTTACTTTTATTCCGGAAGGGGCTGAAACGCCGGTTATCGTCTTGATAGCTAAGTTGGTTACAGTGCTGATGACTGAAATGGTATTGTCTAATATATTGGTTACATACACCCTGCTGCCATCGGGGCTTACCGTTAAGTCCTGCGGAACGTTACCTGTAGACAGGGTAAACATAACCCTATTAGTTGCAGTATTAATAACCGAAACATTATTTGAGCCTTCGTTCGATACATACAGCAGACTTCCGTCGGCATTGAGTGAAGCGCCAAAAGGGCTTACGCCAACAGGTATTGTCGCAATAACTGAATACGTTTTTGTTTCAATCACCGATACCGACCCCGATTGTCCGTTTACAACATATATCAGGCTCCCATCCGGGCTGATTGCTATTTCACACGGGTCATTTCCCACAGGGACAGTGGCAATAACGGCATTTTTATTAATGTCGACCACCGAAACCGTATTTGAGCCCCCGTTGGCTACGTAGGCAAATTGTGTTACCGTCGGAATGGCGGTAATGGTAGCAACAATAGGGATGCGGCTCAAATTTACCGCATTGAATGAAGCTATATCACCTGTACCGCTTGCCGGTAAACCTATGCCTGGTTGATCATTAACCCAGTTATATACGCACCCTGTCCCCTGGAATGTAACCGCCGTTGTGGCATCGCCGTTTATAACAGTTTGATTGCTTTGGGCAATTGTTTGATCAGGTGTGATGAAAAAAAAAGCTAAAACAAGTAAAAAAGGCGGAAATATTTTCATGTATAAGGTTGGCATTCCGGTTATTTCATAGTTAGCTTCAGTTTGCTGAACTTTGATTGTTCAGAAACTTCCCGGTTGTAAACCGGGCAGGCAACGCGAAATTAATCGAATTTTAAGGTAGTATAAAATTTACTTTTTCTTTAATACCTATTGCTTCAGTACGCCTGCTATTGCTGCAATGGACAACGCATTTATCTTAATATAATTATGTGGAAAATTATCTTATCACAGCCACCCAACCCGAAAATGGCTTGCTTCCATTATTCAGGTTAATAATGTAATAATAAGTACCGGCAGGCACGTCGCGCCCATTATACTTGCCATCCCATGGGATCGGATAATTTTTTGAAAAAAATAGTTTTTCGCCATACCGGTTAAAGATAGTCACTGTACAATTAGGATAACTTACCAAATTTGTAACATCCCATTTATCGTTTATGCCGTCATTGTTTGGTGTAAATGTGTTGGGTATATTAACAGGCACTGTATTGCTGGGATATACGGTAATAGTAAAAGTAACAGTGTTACTGTTGCAGATTGTATTTGCAGTAACAAAATTACCGATAGAATAAGCAGCTGAACCTACAGGTATGGAATTTGTCACCGTATTAGTCGCCGTGCTCACAACCGATACATTCTTCGAATTATAATTTGCCACATATACATCGCTTCCGTCCGGGTTTACTGATACCCCGCTTGGGCTACCACCCAGTGGTATTACCTGGCCTACAATATCAGACGCGGTATTCATTACCATGAGTGAGATTGCACCGGCATTTGTAATGTACAAAGCATCACCAGTGATGCCTTCTGATAAGCCATACGGGCTTCCGCCTACTGCTGTTGTACCAATGACTGCATTGCTTACTGTATTTATTACCGATATTATACCTGAACCCGAATTTGCTACATATACTTTGGTGCCGTCCGGGCTTATTGCTATGCCCCACGGCGCTGAGCCTACTGAGCCTACTGAAATATTGGTAATAACCGAATTGGTTTTTGTGTCAATTACTGAAACCGTACTTGAAAGCTCATTTGTAACGTATACCTTGCTTCCGTCGGGGCTTACAATTACCCCAAGTGGGTCCACACCTACCGGTATAGTAGCTATCACAGTATTGGTCGCGGTACTGATAACTGATACCGTATTTGGGCCGGAAGCTGTGTAGGAAGGCCCTGTATTTGCCACGTAAACAAAGTTGCCATTAGGGTTCACCGCTATTCCATGTGGATTTGCACCTACACCTACGGTAGCTATTACCTTGTCATTTTGGGCATCAATAACAGAAACAGTGTTTGTGCCCGAATTTGTCACATATACCCGGCTTTGATCGGGGCTTACAGATATACCCCAGGGCTTCACACCAACGGGTACTTTATCTATCACCGCATTGGTCCCAATATTAATTACCGAAACGGAGTCATTATAATCGGCAATATATGCCTTGGCAGTATAAGGCATAGGTATAGCCGTAATAGTAGCGGTAACGGTGCCACTAACATTATTATTAACAGCAATAAATGAAGCAATATTACCTACGCCACTCGCGGGCAGGCCTATACCTGGCGTGTCATTAACCCAGGTATAAATACAACTTGAACCGGGGAAAATAACCGGCGCAGTCGGAGCGCCGTTCCCAACAACCTGGTTGCTTTGTGCGCCTGCTTTATAAGATAAAAAGAAAAGAAATGTTATAACACCTATAACAAGCAAAAATCTTTTTATGTGTTTATTCACCAACTCTAAATCTTTAAGCAGGCAAATATAGCCATAAATCTCTTATTTTACCGTATAACCGCCACCCAGCCGGCAACCGGCTTGCTGCCGTTGTGTAAATTGATGATATAATAATAAGTACCTGCGGGCAAATCGCTACTACCATATTTTCCGTTCCACGCCACAGGATAATTAACAGAATAAAATACCCTTGCACCATAACGGTTAACTATTTCAACCGTACTGTTGGGGTAATTTCCTAAATTTTCAATATCCCAGGTATCGTTTATGCCATCTCCGTTTGGCGTAAATGCGTTGGGTATAAAAATCGTTGTTCCGGCTACATTTGGCGCATTGGGCTGTGTTGACGACGTTGGATCTACGGTAATGGTAAAAGTAACCGGCGCACCGACGCAATTTACACCGGCGGCAATGAAATTGCCAAATGCACCCGGACCAACGCCTACCGAAATAGTTGAATTTACCGCGTTAGTAGCGGTGTTTATTACCGACACTGTATTATCGGCGCTATTGGTAACATATACCTGGCTGCCGTCAGGACTTACCGAAACACCGTAAGGTTTTGAACCAACTGCGACAGTAGCTATCACTGCATTGGTTGCTGTGCTGATCACCGATACCGTGTTAGATCCGAAATTAACGATATATATCCGGCTACCATCAGGGCTTACTGATATGCCATGAGGCAGCATCCCAACAGCAATAGTGGCCGTTACTGCATTAGTAACGGTATTGATTACTGAAACATTATAATCATTTATATTTGTCACATACAACAAGCTGCCATTCGGGCTCAATATTAACCCAAAGGGAGCATTGCCTACCGGTATAGCAATTGTTACTGTATTGGATGCAGCGTTGATCACCGAAACAGATTTTGATCCGCTATTTGCGACATAAACCAGTTTGCCGTCGGGGCTTACCATTATGCCTGATGGCTGCATGCCCACGCCTATTGTAGCCTGAACCGAATTAGTTGCAGTATTAATCACCGAGACAGCGTTTGAACTTCCATTCACCACATATACATAGGTGCCATCAGGACTTACCGCAACGCTGATAGGAAATGACCCTACCGGTATTGTTGCAATTACCAAATTGGTAGCGGTATTTACTACAGAGACACTGTTGGAAACTTCATTTGTTATATAAACCAGGCTGCCATCAGGACTTACTGAAACACCGTAAGGTTGTGCTCCTGCTGCAATTGTAGTTACTACCTTATTGGTTATAGTATTTATCACTGATACCGTATTTGCACCGCTGTTTGCTATGTATGCGTCCCCACCGGGCGCCACCGGCATAGCGGTAATGGTAGCCATAACCGGTTTAAGGCTGTTATTTACAGCAGTGAACGAGGCTATATTGCCCGTTCCGCTTGCTGCCAGCCCTATGCCCGGCGTATCATTAACCCACGTAAACGTATTTGCCGTACCTGTAAAATTAATGGCTGCTGTAACAGTACCGTTTGAAACCGTTTGGTTTGATACCGTATTTACCGTAGCCAAAGCGTTTACAACACCGCTAACTGCAACGTTTTGGGTTTCCGTGCCTGATGACAACACCACATTGCCAGCTATATTTCCGGCCTGGGCCGAACTAGCCGACCGTACATAGATAATTGTGGTGCTTACAAAGCCTCCCAATTGAGAGAGGGTTACACTATTGCTATAACCACTGCCTGCAGCAAGCGAAACTTCAAAATCCGTTGGGGCTGTTGCAATAATATCAGCCGCCAGGTTATTTCCCGAAACGGTGAATTGCTGAATATTGGGGCTAACCGAAGCCGTACCTGCACAGGCGGAAATAATACCCGTTACCGCGCTTGCTGTTATGGGGGTCGGCCCGGGGGTTACTGTAATGGTAAATGTAAAGGGCGCGCTGTTGCAGCCAACGGCAGCAATAAATGCACCGTATGAATTTGGTGTCGTACCAACCGAAACAGTAGTTATTATTGAACCGGTTGCTATTTTAATTACTGATACGGTGTTATCGCTTGAATTTGCCACATAGAGCAGCGTGCCGTCCGGGCTTATCGATATACCTATCGGAGCAGAACCTACTGTTATGGTTGACAGAAGCAAATTGGTTGCCGTATTGATAACCGATACGGAATTTGAACCTGAATTTGCTACATATAAGCGGCTGCCATCTGCACTTATTGATGAGCATAGCGGGGTTTTACCCACTGTAATTGTCGAAATAACCGTATTAGTCGCGGTATTAATTACAGAAACTGTTCCCGAACCTGAATTTACTACATACAAACGACTACCGTCAGCACTGATTGATATACCTGACGGATCTGAACCTACCGTAATACTTGAAATTATTGTATTTGAGGCGGTGCCGATGACTGAAACTTTTCCCGAAAAATTAGTGACATACAACAGGCTGCCATCAGGGCTAACCGCTATTTGCTGCGGAACCGCACCAACTGCAATTGTTGAAACAACGGTGTTGGTTGCGGTATTGATCACAGCCACCGTCCCAGCGCCTGAATTTACAACATATACACGGCTTCCATCCGGGCTTACCAATATACCAGCCGGTGATGAACCGACAGCCGGGCCTACAATTATCGCGGATACCACTTTATTGGTTGTGGTACTTATTACCGATACGTTGTTTGAGTTTTGGTTTGTCACATACACCAGGCTGCCGTCAGGGCTTACCGCTATGCCGATGGGGGCTACGCCCACAATAACCGAAGCAACAACCTGGTTTGTGGCCGTATTGATTACCGTTACATCGTCAGATCCGGTATTGGCAATATATGCAAACGCGCCATTAGCAGGTGTAGCCGTAATGGTAGCAATAACCGGGCTGCTGCCGGTATTTACAGCAGTGAATGAAGCGATATTGCCGGTGCCGCTTGCCGCCAACCCAATGCCGGGTGTGTCATTAACCCAGTTATAAACGCACGATAAGCCCGGAAAGATAACCGTTGTTGTTGATGCCCCGCTTCCAACAACCTGGTTGGGTATACTTGTCGGCGGGCTTATGGTACCTGTTACCGCAACATTTCGACTGGTTGCCGCTGTTGAAGTTGTCAATACATTGCCCGATATATTACCCTCTGTGGCCGAGGATGATGAGCGGACATATATCACAGTGTTATTTATCGTACCACCCGATTGAGTGAGGGTTAAACTGCTGCTATATCCGCTGCCTGCGGTTAATGATATCTCAAAACCTGTTGGAGCGGTAGCTATTATATCACCAATCAAATTATTGCCAGAAACTGTAAACTGCTGAATATTAGGACTTGCAGAAGCCGTGCCCGCGATAGCAGAAATACTGCCCGTAGCAGCGCTTGCAGTAATTATTGGCGATGGGTTTACAGTGATGGTAAATGTAACCGGTGTGCCCGCGCAACCAGTTCCATTTACCGGTGTAACCGTAATAGTAGCCGTAACCGGGCTTGTACCGAAATTACCCGTAGTAAACGAAGCAATATTACCCGTACCGCTGGCGGGTAAACCAATATTGGGATTATCGTTAGTCCAGGTAAAAGCATTGCCTGTACCTGTAAAATTAACGGCTGTTGTACCCGCGCCATTTATAAGGGTTTGATCAGCCACCGCGTTTACAGTCGGCAATGCATTTATAGTCCCTGTTACCGCTACATTTTGGCTGGCCGAACCGGAAGTTAATACAACATTACCCGATATGTTACCCGTTGAAGCAGATGCCGCCGACCTGACATAAACAACCGTATTGCCCACCGAGCCACCAGACTGGGCGAGTGACACACTACTACCATAACCGCTACCCGCTGCAAGCGATACTTCAAAACCGGCGGGTGCTGTAGCGGTAATATTTGCTGTTAAATTACTGCCTGAAACAGTAAATTGTTGAATATTGGGGGATGCGGATGGAGTGCCGGCACAGGAGGTTATGGTACCAGTTGACGTGCTGGCTGTGATAACCGGCGATGCCGGTGCTGGATTAACAGTAATGGTGAAAGTTACGGGTGTACAACCAGCGCTCAAGTTCCCGGTAACAAAATTACCTATTGTATTCGGGAGTGCGCCGACATTAACTGTAGCTATTACGGAGTTAGTTGCGGTATTAATAACTGATACATTGTTTGAATTGAAATTTGCTACATATGCCTCACTGCCATCTGGGCTTATTGATATTCCGAGAGGTGCTGAGCCAACCGGTATATTGTAAGATACCGTGTTGTTTGAGGTATTAATAACAGAGACTGTATTTGATTCTGAATTTGAAACGTACACCCATTTTCCATCGGGGGTTACCGATAAAGCTTGGGGGTGAATGCCCGTTGAAATAGTAGATAATGCATTGGTGGCAGTGTTCATTACAGTTACCGTGCTTGAATTTGAACTTCCTATGTAAATACTGCTGCCATCGGGAACTGTCGATATACCCCAGGGTTCTACACCCGTATTAATTGTAGCTATTACCAAATTCGTTATCGTATTGACCACTGAAACAATATGATCGTTGTAATCAGTTATATACAATCTGCTTCCATCAGGGCTTGCTGAAATACAAAGATTATGTGAACTAACACTTATCGTTCCCACCACCAAATTGGTTGCGGTATTGATTATTGAAATAGTACCATCGCTAACATTTGTCACATACACACGACTGCCATCCGGGCTAACTAATACATAGTAAGGGTAATTTCCAACCGGAATGTTGGTTATTACCATATTAGTTACAGTATTAATAACCGAAACGGTATTTGAAATTGAATTTGCGGTATAGGCCCTGTTGCCATCTGGACTAACCGACACTCCTATTGGGGATTTACCGACGGGTATAGTCGATATTACTGCATTAGTCGTCCGGCTGATTACCGAAACTGTGTAGTCATTTGTATTTGCAATATAAGCAAAACCTGCCGTCGGCGTAGCCGTAATATTAGCAACTATTGGCGCATTAGTATTATTCACCGCCGTAAACGAAGCAATATTCCCCGTGCCACTTGCTGCTAAACCAATTGAAGGATTATCATTCGTCCAGTTATAAACACAGCCTGTACCCGGAAACGTAACCGCTGTTGCGGCAGTGCCGTTTGCAACGGTTTGATTGGTTTGCGCCTTTACCGCACAGGAAAAAAAGAAAAGAAATGTTAAAAAAAGTATAACAAGTAAAAATCGTTTCATGGATTTATTTAGCATTCCAAATTGGAGTACTAATATAGACAAATCTGCTTTATTACCTGATAATAGTTACAAACCCCGCTATAACAGTACGTCCGCTGCCGGGATTTATAATATAATAATAGACGCCTGCGGGCAGATCAGCGCCTTTGTATTTACCATCCCAGGGGATAGGATAATTATGCGAAAAGTATACCTGTGTACCATATCGGTTTACTATCCGGACTGTACAATTTGGATATTGATCCAGGTATTTAATATCCCAGGTATCATTGATCCCGTCGCCGTTTGGCGTAAAGGTATTAGGCACAACAGGGCCTTTTAATACGTTTACCATAGTTTGCACGGTGGTGCTGCAAAACTTATCTGATGTGACAGTCAATGTATAGGTTGTATTATCTGTCGGGCTTGCAACGGGATTCAATATATCATCCTCACTCAATCCTGTTGATGGTGACCATTTATAAGTCATGGTGCCGCTGGTGATACTCGCTGTTGCATCCAGGGTAACCTGTCCGCCCGCCAGGTAATCTATAGTAGCGGTTACTGAAACCACGGGTGTGGGGTTTACGGTTATCTGCATGCTGGTTGCATAAGTACACCCGGTGGTAGTTGCGGTATAAAGGTAATTAATAATAAAGGTGCCTGTCCCCGATACTTTTGGGTCAAACAACCCGGTTGAGGATACCCCAGTGCCACTGAATACGCCTGTGCCCGGAATATTTGGCGTAGCTGTAATTTGAAGCGGCTGATTGGCCTGGCATAAGGATACACTGCCCGAAGGAGATAAAATAACTACCGGGTTTGGGTTTACAACTATATTTTGCATAACCGGGTTAAAGCAGGTTTGGCCCGAATAGGCAAACAGTTGTACCTGGTAGCTTTGCGCGTTGGTGGTATTATTTAAGCCATAAAAATGCCGGTACTTTCTATCGGTGCGAAGCGCTGTATCGGCATAAACCACGCTGTCAGTAGGGTTATTGGTATAATCAAAAAACCATACCAGCTTGGTAATATTACCAAAATCAACAGTCGATTGATCATCAAACGTAACACTGTCGCTGCTGCATAAAAAACCACTATTTTCGACACTAAAGGCGGCTTTTGGAGTTGTCCCGTTTACGGTAAATGTTTTAGCCTTTGATACAGCACAACCATATTTTGAGGTAACCGTTAAAGTTGCGGTATAAGGCCCCTCCTGGCTATATTTATGCCTGGGGTTCATTAATGTCGAAGTATTATTTGCTGTTGTAGAATAACTATCGCCAAAATTCCACAAATAAGTGAATGCCGATTGGGTACTGTCGGCAATGGTAGTTTCATCGGTAAACTGCGCGTAAGCATCGTCAAGGCATATATCCGGTAAAACAAAGTCAACTACCGGCAATGGCTTGATGCTTATGATTTGCGAAAACACGCCGCTTGAACACCCTTTATTGCTTATAACCATCAGTTTTACAGTATCGGTTCCGGTAGTATCATAACTATGGGTAAACGGCGTATTGTTTACAAGTGTATCAATTACCCCATCGCCAAAACTCCACACCCATTTTATAATCGTCCCATCCGTCGACGTGGATTTATCAGTGAAAGTAATATTTTGGGTTACGCAATCCGGGTTTGATGATGTAAAGTTTGCAACGGGCAAAGCGCTGATATGTATGCTCACAGGAGCAGATACGGTTGAACACCCGTTATTATCAGTAACCGTTAATGACACGGTGTAATTGCCCGGCGCGGTATAAAGATGTACCGGATTTTGCAGCGTTGATGTTTTTCCGTCGCCAAAATTCCAGAGCCATGATTTTTCATAATTTCCCAACGCTACTGTTGTGGTATCTTTAAACGCGGTTGAATCGCCAAAACAAGTGTTTGGCGCAACGGTAAAGCCTGTATTTGGCGGGTTGGTTATTGTAAAATCAAATTCAATAGTTTCGTTCGATCCGCATACATCGGCAACCGGGTCGAATACGGTAGCGACTACCGAATGACTACCTGCGGTATAACTTACCGGTTTGGGATATTGATAAGTATACAAAGTTTGCGTTCCTTTTACCGTAGTCGATTTTACTGTAGGGCTGCTATCAACATAAGGCGTGGTGCCATCCTCAAAGTTCCAGCTAATATTTGTTGTTTGATAAGGTATAGTAACCTGCAAATTATAATTGACACCTGCACAGCCACCGGTTTGCACCGTGTCGTTTACCGGGTTTTGAAACTCTACAAATTCGTTCAGGTCCTGTAGGTTAGTACCTGCCGCGTACCCGTACGATTCATCACTGCCAAAACCATAAGCTATAGCGTTAAACGCCTGCGAAGCCGCTATGGTATGCGTGCCCGATGTTACGCTGCCGCCCCCTGTTGCCTGTGGCCCGGACGATACCGGAATTTGCGCGTAAGAGTAGGCTGTATCATTTGTTACTGCCGTAAAAGAGGTATAGGGGGAGCCATCAAGTGTAAATGATGAAACCGCGCTTGTTGGTATAATAACGTTAATATAACTCTGTAAAATTTTATAATATCCTGTTGAATATAAGGTTACACGACTAAGCCCCTGCTCGATAGGGCTCAGGTAGATCATTTCAGGGTCGCCAACATCACTTTTAAGCGTTGTGCAGTTTAAGCCATCGGTCTCTGTTGGCGTATATTGTATAACCTGTATAGGCTGGTCTGCCGAAATTACATTGGTTGTTGTTGAATTAAACTCATAATACAAACCGCCGCCACCTGTAAACTGGCTTGCAGTAAGCAAGGTGCCGTTAAGGGTTACATTTGTATTAGGGGTACTTAAAATAATGCGGTATATATCATAAGGCCGGTTAGCTAAATGCGCGGTTATATAATTTTTACCCCAGGCCGAAGTTGGGTAAACCTGCTGAAATAAATTATCAGATGTACCCTTGCCAATAGGAGTGGTAGCATTACAGCCAATACCTATTTTACTGCTGCCCGAAAATACGGCTATCTTTTTACAAACGCCGGTAGTTGTGCTGATAGATTGAATTATACTCCCGGTAAGATCAGTTGCCGACAAGCCCTGGTATAGCTCGCCTTTATTTAAAGTAACCGTAAAAGCTTTTCCTGCGGGCTGCCCCGTAGTAAGCGCCGCAGATGGCGTTATAGAAACCGTAGTGGTATCTTCGGTAGCTATTACATCAAAAGCAGAATAAGCAGTCGCGTTTGATAATTGGGTATAATTAAGTGATAAATAGCTTTTGCCCATTGTATTTACCGGCAGCAGCAGGGTTGCGCCCGATACGCTTGAAGCATAAATATGCGCGTAAACCGCAATTGCATTTGCCGAGGTGATATGGATGCCTTTTAAAAACTGGCCTCCTGTTCCCAAAAAAGCGCTGCCCGGTATGGTAACAAAGGTTACCGCGTTGGCGGTTACGGTAAAAGCCTGCGAAAAACTGCCGTCGGCAATGGTTACATTGCCGGTAGTGGATATATCAGACGTGATATACAATATCATGCTACTTGGAGTAGTAGTACCGGTAGGTGGATCGATATGATCCATATAACAAGTCCAAAACTCGGTACCCTTATTGCTGGTGCCTTGAGAATAAGCGCCAAAAAAACATAACGCTGATAACAGCAGCGTAATTACAATACCAAATATGGCCTTCACTTATCCGTTAGCGTTATAAATAGGGGTATATATTCCTGATTTTCAGGAAATCAATTGCTAATATACAATGCTTTAACTAATTAAAAAAGAAATTTAAATGTGCCGGCGATTCGCTTTTGCAATCTGAAACTGTTTTACCCTGCGCCACCGCTAAAGCTAAGGCGGCACGCAGTATCCTCTTCTTGCCCTAATCCCGATAGCTATCGGGAGGATAAGGTGTCGCGCAACACCTATGCTCATTGGGTTATTATATTAAATAATGCCAGCCCTTAAAATCTTAATAGCTTTTCCTTGTTAGTTACGTGGCCTGGATATCCTCTCCAGTTCAATATTAGCTATCTGCAATTTTCGTACAAGTTCCTTATTTTCCTTACGCAGATGATAAATTTCAAGGGCGTTTTCAATATACATTTTCAGCTCATCATTTTGCCACGGCTTAACTAAGTATTTGTACACCTGCCCACGGTTTATAGCATCCATAACCGCATTAATGTCCGAAAAACCGGTTAATAATATCCTTATAGTATCGGGGTATACAGGCAAAATTGATTCTAAAAATTCAATCCCGGTCATTCCCGGCATCCGCTGATCGGTTATAATAACACCAATTTCATGATTATCTAAAATTTTACGTCCCTCTTTTGCCGAACTGGCAGTATATATCTCAAAATCACGCCTAAAGCCCGCTTTAAAGCTGTTTAGGTTATTAATTTCATCATCTACATATAATACACCTATTTCCATAACATCATAAATTAAGGGAGCGCTAAATAATTAAGACACAAAATTCTTTAAAAGTTTAATTTTCTGTGCATTTTTATTGTCAAATATGAGCTTTATAAAGCTATTTTGTGAAAATGAAAAAAATTTGCTTGATCCTGTGCCTGGTTGTTCAAAATATAATAGCTTTTGCCGCTCCTTCGGATACCTTAAAAATTAACCAGTTCGATTCGAAATTTTTAACAAATCAATATTTCCTTGAACTGGAAGACCCCGATAATGCGTTCACTATTAAGGATATTATTCATAACAACAACTTTCATGAGGTAAATTCTACCCTTCCATTTTTAAAGTATGCCAAATCAATTACATGGTTAAAATTTACATTAAAAAACAACTCCAATAAACCATATGTTACCATAACCATAGGCCGCACTATAATTGATGAGTTTGATGTATATGCCGAAATACCCGAAAGCGGGCGTATTACTCACTTCTCATATGAAGATCGCCAGTTTAACAAAAATTTTTCGGCCCAGATAATCACTTTCATTAACTGGCCCTTGTTACCCGGCGACTGTAATACTGTATTTATACGGATAAGAAGCAACATTTCGGCCGTAGTGCCCGTTGAGATACATAGCGCCGACCAGTTTGCGGAAGAAACCGATACCGGCAATACATTCAACGGGGCGGTAATGGGCATATTTTTAATTATGGCCCTGTATAATTTAATGTTGTTTGTTGCCGTAGGCGACAGGAGCTACCTTTATTACGTATTGTATATTGTTTTTTTGGGCATAACACAATTACTTAACCTGGGTTACGGAAACAATTTATTGGCCGGCAACAAAACAACCTTAAACCTGTATATTTTCCCAATTACCCGCGTATGTTTTGGTTATTCCATACTATTGTTTGCCGGCGAATTTTTACAGATCAGGCAGAATTTTAAAAATTTTTATAAGCCCTACCTGGGTTTATATATATTGTATACGCTGCCGCTGATAGCTGCAATGTTTGGTTGGACAGGGGCCGCTTTCCTGCTGATCACGTTAAGCGTATTTACCACTTCAAGCTCATTACTATTTGTGGGTGTTTATTTATACATCAAAGGTTATGAACCTGCCCGGTTGTTTATGATCGGGTGGGGCTTATCCTTATCGGCTATGCTCCTTTCTATCGCGCGTAGTAACGGCCTGATAACCTATAGTCATTTCACTTCAAATTTTTTAATTTACAGTTCAGTAATTGAGTTGATACTATTTTCTGTAGCCCTTGCTGATAAAATAAATTTTTACCGGCATCAAAAAGACGAATCGCAACAGGCATCGCTTAAAATTGCAAAAGAAAATGAACGCCTGATTACCGAGCAGAATATTTTATTGGAAAATAAAGTTAAAGAACGCACACAGGAACTGATAGAAACCAACCAGAATTTATCAATAACTATCGACAACCTTAAATCGACACAATTTCAACTTATCGAAACCGAAAAAATGGCTTCGCTTGGGCAGCTTACCGCCGGGGTGGCCCACGAGATCAACAACCCGATAAATTTTGTTAGCGCCAATATTGCACCCTTACGGTTAGACTTTGATGAGCTGTTTGCCTTGCTGAATAAATATGATGAAGCGGTACATCATACTGACAAACCGGAACTGCTGGAAATAGCCAAAAAATATAAGCAAAAAATTGATCCCGATTTTGTTAAGGACGAAATTATGAGTTTGCTTGATGGTATTGAAGACGGGGCAAACCGGACATCAGAGATCGTACAAAGCCTGCGCACGTTTAGCCGGATGGACGAACTGGTGATAAAGCCGGCCAATATAAACACAGCCATATTAAATACACTGATACTGTTGCGGAGCTCTATCCCCTATTATATTGAAGTAAAACCAGTACTTGATAAATTAGAGCCGCTGAATTGTTTTCCGGGCAAAATTAACCAGGTATTGGTTAATTTAATTAACAACGGCATACAAGCCATTAAAGCGAAGGAAGAGCATAACAATGAGAGTATACTAATAGTGACGCTCGACCATCCCGATTATATCTCGATTGAAATAACCGATACAGGTGTCGGCATGCCGGCAGAAACAAAACAACGCATATTTGAACCATTTTTTACTACAAAGGAAATTGGGGAAGGCACCGGTCTTGGCTTATCTATAGTATTTGGCATAATTGAAAAACATAAAGGTACAATTGACGTGCAATCAACCCCAGGCAAGGGCACAACCTTTACGGTAACACTGCCAAAAACCCTGGCATAAAACAACACTTCGTTAAATGAGCATAAAGTTTGACACGAACGCTGAATACATCCTTGAAAATGAAAGTGTATTACTAAGGCCCTTACGGACCGACGACATAGAACATCTGCTGCCGTTTGCGATTAACGAACCAGATACCTGGAAATATTCGCATGGAAATGGAGCAGGCAAGGATGGTATGACCAGCTATATTCATAACGCGCTCGCCGCGAAAAATGAAGGCAGGGAATATCCCTTTATTGTATTTGATAAAAAAACCGGCACCTATGCAGGGAGCACGCGTTTTTATGATCTCCAGCTACTCAACCAGTGTGTGCAGTTGGGTCATACCTGGTATGGCAAAAAATTCAGGGGAACGGGCTTAAACAAACATTGTAAATTTTTACTGTTACAGTTTGCTTTTGAAGATTTAGATATGGAGCGCGTTGAGTTCAGGGCAGATGCAAGGAACCAGCGCAGTATTGCGGCCATGAAAAGTATTGGCTGCACCGTTGAAGGCATTATAAGAAGCCATATACCTTTGCGCGATGGCACCCGCAGGGACTCAATCATATTAAGTATTTTAAAAAGCGAATGGTATAACACTGTAAAGGGATTATTGATAAGTAAGCTTAAATAGCATATAGTCGCAAAGGAAAATCTTAACTAACCAATTAAGTAATTTTATTTACCTTTAAATTGTTTTTAGTAAAAAGCCTAAAGCAATATAGTAAGTTCCCACTTAGCTATATGTTGTTACCTGATTATGATAAAAATATTGCGTTACATTTTACCCGGACTATTATTGCTGGCGTACATTGCCTGTAAAAAACCATTCAATCCACATTTAACAGCAGTAAGCACTAATTTTTTAGCGGTTGACGGGCCAATCATCAGCGGCGACTCCACCTTTATCAGCCTGAGCCGCACAACCGCACTAACAGATACCACGCAAAATAAGGCCGAATTAAAAGCGATTGTCTCGGTAGAAGATGACCAGGGTAAATTATACCCGCTTACCGAAACAGGTAACGGGATATATATATTGGGGGTTACCAATTTCAGCACCGCCCGCCAGTACCGCTTAGATATTAAAACTACGGACGGTAAAATCTACCAATCTGATTTTGTGCCGATGAAAGTTACCCCGCAAATTGACAGCATTTATTTTAATCAAAACAGCGATGCCACCGTGCTGTTTTATGTTAACACGCATGATGCCACCAATAATACCCGTTATTACCGCTGGGATTATAAAGAAACATGGGAATACAATTCATATTATGGTGCTACCCAGGATACCCTGCCCTATATAAATTACAATTATGTAAGCCCTAATTTAACAGCGCAAAACCCGCCTTTATATGTGGGCGCATGTTATACGGCCGACAAATCAAATGAAATAGTGGTGGGCTCATCGGCTAAACTGGCAAACGATGTGATCAGCAACCAGCAGGTAGGCGGCATAGCGGCCAACTCGCAAAAAATATCCGTATTGTATAACATGCAGCTTAACCAGTACGCCCTTACTGTAGATGGTTATAACTATTACCAGAATTTAAAAACCAACAGCGAAGAAACCGGCTCCATTTTTGATCCGCAACCATCTATTACCACCGGCAATATTCACTGCATTACTTCACCAACCGACAGGGTTATCGGGTTCATAAGCGTATCTACCGTAACTACACGCATGTACCCGCTGCATTACAGCCAGATCCCGTTAAGAAACCTACCAACAATAGTACCTCCATTCGCGGTATTAGCGCCGGACTTTCAAACCTGGGTAGGCCCTCCTGACTACCTGCAATGCCTGTCTATCCCACTATATTACTATCCGCCTTCGGGGTCACCTATATTTATACCTTATAAATATGGAGGATTAATACTACTCGCCCCTGTAAGTAATTTTCCTGCGAGATTGAACACACTTTTGGCCAACGGACAATTTATGATAACAAACCAGGCTTACAATACTGTATCAGTATCAGCCGAGGGAGTACCAATACCTGGCAATACACTGATTGGCTACTATTATTACGAAAGAGATTGTGTGGATTGCAGGGCTATGTCGCCAAAAGGCTCATTGACAAGGCCGTCGTATTTACCGCCATATTAGAATCAAGAATTCGGGTTTTGCTACAGTTTGTCGGCATAAACTGATTTATTTCCGCTTTTTTAATAAAATACCCACAGGTAGGTCTTGGCTCTTGATTCTTGGCTCTTGGTTCTCCTCGCAAAAAATATTAAACTATATTTGCCCAAACTATAAAAACTATGTCAGCAACCAAACTAACTATTAATAACAACGGATCGGTAAAAATAGAAGGCGATTTTGAAATTGTGGATATGCAGGGTAATAACTATGGCCTGCAGGGCCGCACAATTGTTTCTATTTGCCGTTGCGGCATGTCGGCCAATAAGCCATTTTGCGATGGCTCGCATAAAGGCCATTTTGAGCATGAAGCGGTTGCGTTTGATTTGCCGCCGAAGAAAGTTTAAAAGGTTCACCCAACCCTCACTGGCGAGGAGAGCTTTAATATAATTATTAACCTATTTATTCAAAGTCTCCCCAACCGGGGGAGATTTAAGAGGGGCTTATGCGTTACTTTTTCCATATAGGTTATCACGGCACGAATTACTGCGGATGGCAAACACACCCCGACGGGTTGGGTGTACAGCAGGTTTTAGAAACCGCCATCAGCCGCCTTTTAAAATACCCGGTAACCATTGTCGGCTGCGGGCGCACAGATGCCCTGGTACATGCAAGCCAGTTCTTTTTCCATGTGGATGTGGAGAAAGAGTGGAAATTTGACATGTTTTTCCGTCTGAATAAAATATTGCCGCCTGATATTGCCGTATTTGATATTATACCCATGCATGGCCTGCTCCACGCCCGCTTTGATGCCATACAAAGAACCTACGATTATTTTATCCATACCTATAAAGATCCTTTTTTAAGCGGGTTTAGTTCTTACTATCCTTATCGTGACCTTGACATTGAAAAAATGGACAAAGCTGTAGCGCTGCTAACTAAATATGACGATTACCGCGCATTTTGTAAGAGTCCAGACAGGAATGAACACACTATTTGCACCATCAGTTTGGCCAATTTATTTACCCATGAAAGCGGTGACAAACTTCGATTTCAAATTTCGGCTAACCGCTTTTTAGGCAAAATGGTAAGGATAATTATGGGACGGTTATTAGATATTGGCAGGGGCAAATTAAGTGTTGATCAATTTGAATATTACCTGGCCAATAAAGAAACCCCGGCTATTATAACCCCAGCCTACCCGCAAGGGCTTTATCTTTCAAAAGTTACGTATCCGTATTTGGATTTACAACCGCGTTCTCAGTTTGCAGCAGGCTGTTTGAACAACTTAACATAATGCCAAACTACTACTACTCGCTGCCTACCGCCCACTCAAATACAACTCCTCTACCTTTGCCCGCGCCCAGGGTGTTTTGCGCAAAAACTTCAGGCTTGATTTTATGCTGGGGTCTGACAGGAAGCAGTTGATGCGGATACGATAACCCAGTTCGGGCCAGCCATACTTAGCTACCAATTCATTCAGTATCATTTCGAGTGTTTTACCATGAAGCGGGTTATTGGCTTGTTGCTGCATTTTCAAAAATAGCAATAATGCATTATTTCTTATTCTAATTTATTTTTTCGATAAAACAATAATGATCTTTTTAAAACTTCCGAATATTTGTTATCAACTTTAAAAAATACACCAAACTAAGGAATTAATTATTTTAAAATACTTGGAGCAATCGATTGCATTAGTTCTTTAAAAGAATTATGTTTGTATGAGCACAAACCAATTGTAAACCAAATTAAGTTTTTATTATAACCAAACTTACTGTTAAATCTTTTTCCTGTACGGGAATTGGGCAAAATATAAAAAGGTTATAAACAACTTAAATCTTATTGTTAATCGGGATGAAAAACTATCGTATCCGGGTATTTATTACGGCATTCGCGCAAGTAATACTTGCTGGCAGCACCTATGCACAAGGCTCAAATCCGGGCAGCCCGGCCACGCTTGCGTTAACAAATTCAAAATTAAATTATAACAAACAAATCGACTATCAATCCAGGTTATTTAACGGTGTTAAGTATGTTGAGTACGAAGCCGGGTTCACCGGCAATGCTTATTACCAGGGCAGCGAGTTTCAAAACGCCAACCTGCATTATGACGGTGTAGACTTTTATAGTGTACCTATATTGTATGACCTGTATAAGCAAATGGTGGTTGTTAAATACCCGGCAGACCAGTCCTACATGAGTTTGATAAATAACAAGCTGGATATGTTTTCAATAGGCAGTCATACATTTATCAGGATCGATGCCGATAGTAAACAAAAAGATATAGAAACCGGGTTTTATGAGTTGCTGTATAATGGCAAATCGCAGTTTGTAAAAAAACACACAAAGGATATACAGGTGGAAAAATCCGGGCTGAATATTCAAAATATTTTTTATGAGCATACCAGTTATTTTTTACTGAAAGATGGTATTTACTATCCTGTATCAGGCAAAAGATCAATGCTTAATGTATTTAAGGACAAGAAAAAGGATTTGGATGCCTATATAAAAGCAAACAAGATAGATTTTAACGATAACCAGGAAGAGGAGGGCATGATTAAAGTAGCCACTTATTATGATCAATTAAGCAAATAAGTATGAAACAAATTTACCTGTTTATTGCATTGCTGTTTATTGGGTTACAAACTACGCTGGGCCAGCAAAGTGCCAAACTAATAAGTGTGAACTTTCAGGCGGAAAGCATTGATAGGGTTGCGACCGAGCTTCAGCAGCAAACCGGTTATCATTTTTATTATGATGCCCAAAAGCTTAGTGACTTGAAAATCACTGTACAGGGAAGCGACCTGACACTCGAAAATGTACTAAACATAGCCTTTAAAGGCACCGATTATCATTACGCCATTGTTAACCAGCAGGTATTTATAACTAAGGGAAGGTCTATTGAGACCAACTTATCAACCAATCTTAACAATTATGGAAATAACCTAAATGTTTCTGCTAACCCTAACGCCGCCACTATCGCGCCATTGGATTATACGGATGATAAAGGTAAACCCGTGTCAGTAGCTACGCTTGAAAACAAGTTATATGAGATAGGCACAAAAACAAGCACCATCATTCCGGGCCGCTCAATTATTACCGGGTATGTTCATAATATTAAAACAGGCGAGGCTGTGAGCGGTATATATATTGGCCGCGAAGATCTTAATATTGGTGTTAATACCGATCAGTTTGGCTACTATTCTATTACCCTGCCCCGCGGGTCAAATACCCTTACTATAAGGGGCGTTGGCATGAGGACTACCCGCAGGCAGTTAATACTTTACAGCGATGGGAAATTAAATATCGACCTTCAGGAGCAGGTAATGTCATTAAAACAAGTTGATATTAATGCTAAAAACGCCGGCAACGTGCAACGTGTTGAAATGGGCGTTGATAAATTGGATATTAAAAGTATTAAGCAGGTACCCACCGCCTTTGAACCCGACATATTAAGAGTAGTACTTACGTTGCCGGGCGTACAATCTGTAGGCGAATCAAGTGTAGGGTTAAATGTCCGCGGTGGTTCGGCCGATCAGAACCTGATTCTGCTTAACGATGCCACCATATATAATCCTTCGCACTTTTTCGGGTTCTTTTCTTCATTTGACCCCGATATTGTAAAAGATGTTGAGCTATACAAAAGCAGCATTCCCGAAAAATACGGAGGCCGTATATCATCAGTGCTTGATGTAACTAACCGCGAGGGGAATAGTAAACAGATAACCGGATCGGCGGGGCTTGGGCTTATTACCAGTCGCCTGGATATTGAGGGGCCACTTGATAAAAGTGGTAAAACCACCTTTATTTTTGGTGGCCGCACAACCTACGCTGGCTGGCTTTTGAGCCTGCTGCCAAGTCAGTACAGTAAAAGCAGCGCTGGTTTTTCTGATTTTAACTTTGACATGAGCCACCAGATAAATGAAAAAAACAACTTATACCTCACTACTTATATGAGTAATGATAACTTTAAGCTAAACAGCGATACTACTTATAAATATGGCAATAAAAACATATCATTAAAATGGAAGCACGTTTTTAGCAATAAGTTATTTATGGTTATGACAGGCGGTTATGACCGTTATGATTATAGTATTTCAAGTACCGCCGTGCCCGTTAATGGGTATGACCTGAGTTTTAATATTAACCAAACTTATTTTAAAACTGATTTTACGTATTACCTGTCGCCCAAACATACACTTGATTTTGGGGTAAGTTCACTTTACTATAAAATAAACCCCGGTAATTACGAGCCCGATGGTACAGGATCATTAACCGTGCCTGATGTTGTACCTGCCGAACAGGCCTTAGAAAGTGGTATATACGTTGGGGACCATTTTGATGTGACTTCAAAATTCTCTATTAATGCAGGTGTCCGCTATTCATTATATAATTACCTGGGACCGCAAACGGTAACCTATTATGCACCTGGTCAGCAAAAAACAAGTACCAGCGCAATAGACAGTGTTAATTATGGCAGCGGAAAAAATATAAAAACTTATGGAGGACCGGAATTCAGACTTTCAACCCGGTATGCTTTAACTGATGAATTATCGTTAAAAGCCAGTTACAATACCTTAAGGCAGTATATCCATTTATTATCAAACACCGCGGCTATTGCCCCTACTGATGTATGGAAACTAAGCGACCCTAATATTAAACCCCAGTTTGGCAGCCAGATTTCGTTCGGGGCATATCAAAATTTAGAATCCAATACCATTGAGTTGTCAACAGAAGTTTATTACAAAAGCCTTAAGAACTACCTGGATTATCAGAGCGGGGCCGAATTAGTGCTTAACCCACATATTGAAACAGCCGTGCTGGAAACCATAGGCAAGGCTTATGGCATAGAGTTTTTTATAAAGAAATCGACCGGCAAACTAAATGGCTGGATAAGCTATACTTATTCTCGTACATTCTTACAGGATAATGACCCCACGCAGGGAGCGCTTATTAATAATGGTGCCTGGTACCCTGCTGATTTTGATAAACCAAACGCGTTCAACCTAATTGGTAATTACAGGGTATCCCACCGGTTTAATTTCTCATTAAACGTAATTTACAGCACGGGCCGCCCAATTACGGTGCCCGAAGCCAAGTACTTTGCCGAAGGGGCCGAAAGGGTGATCTATTCAGACCGGAACCAGTACCGTATTCCCGATTATTTCAGGACGGATATGGGGTTAAACATTGATGGTAACCATAAAGTTCACCAGCGTTTTCATAATTCATGGAGCGTAGGTGTTTATAACGTTACCGGAAGGCAAAACCCATACTCGGTTTATTATATAACACAAGGGGGCACGGTAAGCGGGTACCAGCTATCCATTTTTGGTTCAGCTATCCCGTATGTAAGTTATAATATAAAGTTTTAAATGAAAAGAATTGGAAGGTATGTTGTGCCTGGGATATTATTGGTGTTGATATACATATCCTGCAAAAAACCATTTAACCCGCATTTAGCCAGTGTAGCCACTAACTTTTTAGCGGTTGATGGCCCTATTTTAAGCGGCGACTCGACCATTATTACCCTAAGCCGTACCACCAGCTTGAGCGATACTACCCAACAGAAGGCAGAACTAAAAGCTATTATTTCGGTTGAAAACGACCAGGGTACACTTTACCCGCTTACCGAAAAAGGCAAAGGCGTATATACACTGGGGGTTACCACTTTTGACCCTGGCCGCACCTATCGGCTGGATATTAAAACTACCGACGGCAAAATTTATCAGTCGGATTTTGTGCCGATGAAAGTAACACCGCCAATTGATAGTATTTACTTTAATCAAAACAGCGCTGCTACCGTGCTATTTTATGTTAACGCGCACGATGCCACCAACAATACCCGCTATTACCGCTGGGATTATAAAGAGACATGGTCAGTAGTGCCGCTTTACCAGTCGTTTTATGAATTTAAAAACCCGCAGGTAGTCCCCATTATCCCTGATGGCCCGGATGCAATAAATGTCTGTTTCCAAACTGACCTGTCTAACCAGATATTTATTGGCAGTTCGGCCAAGCTGGCGCAGGATGTGATTGCCAACCAGCAATTAGGCGGATTGGCAAACGGATCTGTTAAAATTGGGCATGTTTATGTGATGCAGTTACGCCAATACGCACTTACCGAAGACGGATATAATTACTATCAAAATATAAAAACCAATACCGAGGACTTAGGCTCTATATTTGATGCGCAGCCTTCAACAACAATCGGTAATATCCATTGCATTACTTCGCCAACTGATATGGTTATCGGTTTTATAAGTGCTTCCACTGTAACAAGCAAACAGTTTAATTTACATAGTAACGATCTGCAATTAAAGGCACCCGATCCGTATGGGGATGTTGCCTGGCAGCCATACCACTATTACTCTTCCTATTATTTCCCGCCGCCCGATATAGACGTTTGCAATTACAATAGTATGGTAACTACTTATCCTGTGTCGTCATTAACCAGTTCACAAATCAGGACATTGGCTAAAGGCGACAGCTTAATATTTGATGGGATACTTTTACCACCCGGCCCCGGTGCCGGTAATAATATAGCATATTTTTACGCCCCAAAAAACTGCGTGGATTGCCGCTTAAAGGGCGGTACAAATATAAGACCAGCCTATTTTCCACTCCCGGCTTATTAATTAGGTTATGAAAAAGATGGCAGGCTACATATTAACAGCATTGGTTTTAACAGGATACCTATCCTGTAAAAAACCTTTCAGCCCGCGTTTAGCCAGTGTAACCACTAATTTTTTAGCGGTTGACGGCCCGATTTTGAGCGGCGACTCGACCATCATAACTTTAAGCCGCACCACCAGTTTAAGTGACACCACTCAACAAAAGATGGAGTTGAAAGCGATTGTTTCTGTTGAAAACGACCAGGGTACACTTTACCCGCTTACCGAAAAAGGGAAAGGCGTGTATACATTGGGGATCACCAATTTTAGCACCACCCGCCAGTACCGGCTGGATATTAAAACTACTGATGGAAAAATTTATCAGTCGGATTTTGTGCCCATGAAGGTAACCCCGCCAATTGACAGCATTTACTTTAATCAAAACAGCGCAGCTACGGTGCTGATCTATGTAAATAGCCACGACCCAACTAATAGTACCCGTTACTACCGCTGGGATTATAAAGAAACATGGTCGTACGTGCCGCTTTACCAGGCACTTTATGAATATAAAAATGGGCAAATAGTTACCATAATTCCTGATAGCCCCGATGCAATTAATGTTTGTTATGAAAATGACCTGTCCAACCAAATATTTATTGGCAGCTCGGCAAAACTGGCGCAGGATGTCATCGCTAACCAGCAATTAGGCGGCCTGGCAAACGGATCTGATAAAATTGGACATGTGTACGTGATGCAGTTGCGCCAGTACGCGCTAACCCAGGATGGTTTTAATTATTATCAAAATTTACAAACCAATACCGAAAACTTAGGGAGCATATTTGACGCGCAGCCCTCAACAACAATCGGTAACATACACTGCATTACTTCGCCGACTGACCTGGTTATCGGTTTTATAAGCGCGTCAACAGTAACCAGCAAACAGTTTAATTTACACCATAATGACCTGCAAATAAGCGCCCCTGATCCGTATGGCGATATTTACTGGTATCCATTTCGTTTCTATTCATCCTATTATTTTCCGCCACCAGATACGGAGTTTTGCCATCGAAATACTTTTTTTGTTGCCATTCCTACCCCTTTCTCTGATCCGCCAGTATTAACAAATGCCGAAAATAAGACTTTGGCTAAGGGCGACAGCCTGTTAATTGATGATGTTTTAGCGGTACCCGGCCCTGGCTATGTAACGTATTTTTACGCCCCAAAAAATTGCGTGGACTGCCGGTTAAAGGGTGGCACCAATATACGTCCATCATATTTCCCACTCCCGGCTTATTAGTTATGTGATGAAAAAGATGGCAGGCTATATATTAACAGCATTGATTTTAACGGGATACATATCCTGCAAAAAACCATTTAAAGCTAACCTAACAAGTGTAGTTACCAATTTTTTGGCGGTTGACGGGCCGGTTATTAGCGGCGACACTACCTTTATCACCCTAAGCCGCACAACAAGCCTGAGCGATACCACGCAAAATAAAGCAGAATTAAAGGCTATCATATCTGTAGAAGATGACCAGGGCAAGCTATATACACTTACCGAAAAAGGAAAGGGGCAGTACTTTTTGCCAGTTACCAGTTTTGGTGTGGCCCGGCAATACCGGCTGGATATTAAAACTAAGGATAGTAAAATATATCAGTCAGACTTCGTACCGATGAAGCAAACCGGCCAAATTGATAGTATTTATTATCAAACGAATGGTTACCTGAACGTACAATTTTTTCTTAACGCCCATGACCCCACCAACAATACCCGTTATTATCGTTGGGACTACAAGGAAGTATGGCAATATAATTCATATTATGAAGCTTTTTATAATTATACAAACGGGCAGATAATTAATATTAATGATGCCAACTTTTTTAATAATACAAGTTATTATTGTTACCGGCACGATTATTCAAACCAGGTATTTGTGGGCACATCCGCCAACCTGTCGCAGGATGTGATCACAAAACAATTATTGTCCTCGGTACCTGATACCTCCCAAAAAATATCTGAAATTTATGCCCTGGTTGTTCATCAGTATGCCTTAACAGAAGCCGGTTTTAATTATTATCAAAACTTAAAAGCCAATACCGAAAATTTGGGGTCGATATTTAATCCGCAACCCTCAACAACTACGGGGAATATTCATTGCATAACCTCGCCAACCGATATAGTGATCGGGTTTGTAAGTGTTTCTACCGTATCCCAAAAAGTTGCCAGTTTTCGTTATTCCCAACTTGGCGTATTGAAAGTTGGGCTTGGTACAAATTTATACGCCGCTCCCTTAAACCCCAATAACGATTTTTACTATGGGTCGCCCCCCGGGACCAATGTAGTATGACGGCATTACTTTTTGCGCCGGCATCAACTTACAATTCAAGGGTGCAACAGGCTTTAGGTTCAGGCAATTACCTTGTATTTGGGCAAGACATAATTATTAGCCAGGGATGGGTGGGCTATTTTTATGCGCCAAAAGCTTGTGTTGATTGCAGTTATGCGGGCGGAACAAAAACGCGCCCGTCTTATTTTCCGCTGCCTTATTAAATATTAAAATAGTTTTATTAAATTTACTTAACCAATAAACCATATATGAAGAAGAACACTTACGTGCTTAAATTTGCAGCGCTAACGCTAATGCTTCTAACTGGTGTTATAGCAAATGTTTCGGCCCAGGTTTTAGATGATATTCAAAACAGGTTTAATTACTATACGCAAAATATAGTCCAGGAAAAGCTTTATATGCATACTGATAAGGACTTTTACTTTGCAGGCGAACTGCTATGGTTCAAGATATACGATATTAACGCGGCTGATAATAAATTGATGGATGCCGGTAAGATAGTGTATGCAGAAGTATTGGATAAGGACAACAACCCTGTTCTGCAAGCCAAAATAGCGATGGATAAGGGCATCGGGAATGGTTCATTTTATTTGCCTGTTTCGGCAAACTCCGGAAATTATAAAATCAGGGCCTATACCAACTATATGCGAAACTTTAGCCCCGATAAATATTTTGAAAAAAATATAACTATTGTAAATTCATTAAGAGCGATAAACCTGCAAACAAATGAGGTTGCAGCTAACTATGACGTGCAGTTTTTTCCCGAAGGCGGCAGCCTGGTTAACGGGTTAAACAGCAAGGTAGCTTACCGGGTTGTTGGCAGCGACGGCAGGGGTGTTGATTTTACCGGCGCTGTTGTAAACAGGAACAATGATACGGTGGCCCGTTTTAAACCGCATAAATTTGGTATTGGCACATTTATGCTAAAGCCGGACGCATCAAATACTTACAGGGCAGTACTGAAATTTAAAGATAATAAAACTACTACTACCCCCCTGCCTGCAACTGCCGCCGCCGGGTATGTAATGCAGGTGGCCGATGCGGACGCGGGGCAATTAAAGATCACCGTTAATGCTGCAGCCCTTTCGGGCACGGTTTACCTGGTAGCGCATACCCCGCTAAATATTGAAGTGGCCAAAGCATTGGATATAGTAAATGGTGAGGCTTCATTTTTGGTAGATAAAAGTAAACTGGGCGACGGTGTTTCGCATTTCACCTTGTTTAATAACGATAAACAACCGGTATGCGAGCGCCTTTATATTAAGCGCCCTGTTAGTCAAAAACTAACTATTCAAGCTGCTGCGGATAAGCCTGAATATGCATCCCGTAAAAAAGTGGATGTTTCTATCAATACTGAACCGGCTAATATGTCTGTTGCGGTTTATCGTTTAGATTCGCTTGAGACGGCTAATCCCGAAAGCATGTATACTTATTTATGGCTTACTTCTGAGTTAAAAGGTAATGTGGAATCGCCGGATTATTATTTAAATTCAAATGATGATGAAGCGCTGGACAACCTGATGCTAACCCACGGCTGGAGTAAATACAACTGGGACGATATACTACAGGCAAAAGATTTTTCACTTAAATACCTGCCCGAATATGACGGTCATATCATCACCGGGAAAGTGATTGATCCTAAAACTTCTGCCCCCGCCACTAACGAACGGGTACTTTTAACCGTACCGGGCAGGCGCGTTCAGCTTTATATTTCGCAAAGTGATGCGGCTGGAAATTTTTTCATGAACACCCGTGATTTTGTAGGTCAAAATGAAATTGTTGTTCAACCCCGTTTAGAGCAGGATAGCTTACTTAAAATTCAAATTTCCAATCCTTTTTCTGAAAAGTATTCCAATAATAAATTGCCGGCCTATAGCTTGCAAAAAGAGCTGTACAATTCATTATTTACACATAGTTTAAGTATGCAGGTGCAAAACCTGTATTCGGGCGAAAAAATTAAACAGCAGTATATGCCCGCTATTGATACTTCATCAACCTTTAGCGGGGTGGATAAAGAATACCTGCTTGATAATTACACCCGGTTTACCACGATGGAAGAAGTGCTGCGTGAATATGTACATGAAGTGCTGGTAAGCAAACAAAAAGATCAGTTCAGGTTCAGGATATTAAATAATGATTATTATATGGATACCAAACAGCCATTGGTATTATTTGATGGTATACCTGTATATAATTTTAATAAAGTTATTGCTGCCGACCCGTTAAAAGTACGGAAGCTGGAAGTTGTACCAAACATTTATTACAGGGGGGCTGATAAAGAATTTGGATTATTGAGTTTTACCACCTACAAAGGCGATTTGGGCGGTGTTGAAATTGACCCCCACGCGCTGGTGATGGATTATGAAGGGTTACAGTTAAAAAGAACTTTCTTCTCGCCGGTTTATGAAACGGCCTTGCAGGCATCAGACCACCTACCCGATTTCAGGACTTTACTATACTGGTCGCCGGATATAACTACTGATACCAATGGTAAAGCGATCCTAAGTTTCTATACTTCAGATCAAACCGGGAAATATATTGGGGTGATACAAGGCATATCCTCCAGCGGCAAATCAGGATCGCAGGTGTTTAACTTTGAAGTTAAGGGTTCGGCCACGCCGTAATTGTCTGAACCTTGATTTTTGGGATTTGAGGAGGGCCATGATTCCTATCGCTGGTCAAACTGTTTTACTACTAAAGTCAGTGTTCCAATTACCGCATTCTCATAAATTGGAACACCATGCACTAATGGATACCTCATGCCTTAACTATGTTTAACCCTGGCAATATTGTTTTATATGTAATATATTAAAAATCAATATATTACATAAAGTTAACCCTAAATTCGGTTAAGTTGTGTTAACCCTTGTTGTTCCAAGTTTCGCATTTCCACAATTTGGAACACATTTAATGAAAAAACCGGGTCAA
>Ga0302309_10000773_pt1 | contig 33566 bp, 36 predicted proteins | sample III_Palsa_N1_1_FD_200453 | JGI IMG/M metagenome (GOLD analysis project Ga0302309, IMG submission 200453) | Peat permafrost microbial communities from Stordalen Mire near Abisko, Sweden - III_Palsa_N1_1 | ecosystem: Environmental > Terrestrial > Soil > Palsa > Peat permafrost | place: Sweden... | reverse complement strand
ATCAGAATTAAGTAAAATTCATATTCACCCGAATTTCGATTTCTATTTTTCATTAAACCATACGCCGGCACATAAATTAAACAGCTATTACAGCGAAACCAACGAATACAATTACCGCTACCACGGATTTGTTTTTTTAGGTGTTACCGGCAGGCCGTTTTTTGTCCGCGCTGTGTTCAAAAACCCGCTTTTTGCTGTGCTGGGCAAAATGCTTATTCCGCTCCTCTCCTCTTTGCTGCTCATTTTATTTATCGGGTATTGTTTTAATTATATCATCCGGTTAGTCATCCACCAAAAAAAACTGGCGGAGCTAAAAGACGACTTTATTAATAACATGACGCACGAGCTCAAAACCCCTATCGCCACCATAAATGTAGCTATTGAGGCCCTGCAAAAGTTTAATGCGTTGAATGACCCCGAAAAAACGCAGCGCTATTTGCAAATCTCGCGGGTCGAGTTATCAAAATTGAATAACCTGGTTACCAAAGTGCTGAATATAGCTGCTTTTGAAAACAAGGAAATAGACCTCGTTGAGGAAAATATTAATGTTGATGAATTGATAAACGACATCATATCAACCCAAAAAACAAGATCAAATAAAGAAGTTGATTTTACCTATAGAAACCCGGGCAATATAAAGACCATTTACGCCGACATGCTGCACTTTGGCAACGTGCTGAGCAATATTATCGATAACGCTATAAAGTACAGCAAAGAACCCGTTAAAGTTGAAATAGCCTGTTTGAAGCAGGATGGCAACGCAGTGTTCTCCATAAAAGATAATGGTATTGGCATACCGCAGGATCATATTAAACTGGTGTTCGACAAATTTCACCGGGTGCCAACCGGAAATGTACACAATGTAAAAGGCACCGGGCTGGGTTTGAGTTACGCACGATATATTGCCAATGCCCACGGCGGCGATATTTCGGTAAAAAGTGAAATAAATACAGGCAGCGAGTTCATAGTTTCTATACCTTTAAAAAATGGATAGCATAAAGATTTTATTGGCCGAGGATGAGACCGCGCTGGCGCACATTGTTCGCGAAAGCCTTGAGGAACGTAATTTTGAGGTGATATTATGCGGTGATGGCGAGCAGGCCATTGAATTATACAACAAACACAAACCCGATGTGCTGGCGCTTGATGTGATGATGCCCAAACTGGATGGTTTTGAAGTGGCTAAACGTGTGCGCGAAAATGATGCCGCCACGCCTATTATTTTTATCACTGCACGTTCACAGGTAAAAGACGTTGTGGCTGGTTTTGAGCTGGGTGCGAACGATTATTTAAAGAAACCTTTCAGCGTTGAAGAGCTGATCGTTAGAATAAAAGCACTGCTGCGTAATAAAAAGCTGCACGAAAACGCCAAAATTAAAGCAGGTAACGAACCGGTAAAAATTGGCAACATGCTGTTCGACCCGGTTAAAAATACCATCAAGCATAACGATACGACTGTCAACCTTACCTCGCGCGAAAGTGCCGTTTTGAACCAGCTTTGTCAGCCCGGAATGGAATCGGTGCCGAAAAAAATTCTCCTGCAAAAAATATGGGGCAGCGATAATATTTTTAATGGACGCAGTCTTGATGTTTTTATAACCAAGCTGCGCCACCACCTGGAAGCCGATCCGAATATCCAGCTCATCAATATCAGGGGTATCGGGTATAAACTGGTTTGGTAATAGTTATCGAATCAAGAGTTGAGAATCAAGAATCAAGAAAAGGGTTTGATGTCAAGTATCTGGTACGACTGAAATCTAAGATGTAAATATTGATTACGTTAACCTGGCCGCTTTTAGTTTATCTTGATTCTTGGCTCTTGATTCTTGCTTCTATAAAGTAATTTTTTAAAGTAAACGTATCCCCTGCTACGGCATTTCCTTAAATTTTCTGATATTTAGCCCTATGCTGGTCTCGGAAAATAAATTGAAATGGATAATGCGCTTTTATCCTCCCCTTTTCTTCCAGCGGATATGGGTGGTAAGGTTTGAAAAGGATTTCCGGGGTGTAGAGGTAAAGATTAAAAAGAGTATATGGAACCGCAACTATAACAATTCTATTTTCGGGGGCACTATTTTTTCTGCGGCGGATGCTTTCTACCCGGTAATTTTCTTCCAAATCTTCACCCAAAAAGGCTATTCTATACGTGCCTGGTCAAAATCATCCGAGATAAAATATCTTAAGCCGGGCTATTTTAACCTATTCTTCAAGATACATATCGACGAGGCGGAAATTATCGAAGCGGAAGAAATATTAAACACCGTTGGTAAATATACCAAGCCGCACCCCATAGAAATTTACGACAAGAACGGGCTGAATGTTGCTTCCGTGACGATTGAAGTTTACATGCGCAACCTTAATTTTATTGAAAATGCACACAGTGATAAATGACGACGCCTTCCTGAAAAAAGGGTTCACGATATCAACAGAGAAAAACCTGCTCGATGTGGATATGATCTACCATTATTTGAGCGAAGAATCGTACTGGTCGAAACATATACCGCTTGAACGGGTTAAAGCATCTATTGAAAATTCAATGTGTTTTGGAATCTACAAGGACGATAAACAGGTTGGCTTTGCCCGTATGATAACCGATAAGGCCACGTTTGCCTATCTTTGCGACGTGTTTGTTTTGGACAGCCACCGTCGTTTAGGGCTTTCGAAATGGTTAGTGCAAACCATACTCGCACACCCGGAATTACAGGGGTTGAGGCGCCGGTTGCTCGCTACCGCCGATGCGCACGGGTTATACAGCCAGTTTGGTTTTGTACCGCTTACCAGCCCCGAAAATTGGATGGGGATATATGTGCCTTTCAAAAAGGATTAAGGAGAAAGAGACAGGAAATGAACATCAGGAAACAGATTTTTGAAGGCGAAGGTGTATCGCTCGATTTTAAAAAAACCATATCCAGCTGCGAAAAAATAGCCCGCACCATGACGGCGTTTGCGAACAACAAGGGTGGCCGACTGCTGATCGGCGTAGCTGATGATGGTACCATAAAAGGCGTAAAATCAGAAGACGAGGAACGTTATATGATCATCCGTGCGGCAAATCTATTTATCAAACCGGCCCTCGAGCCTGTTTTTGAGGAGGTTTATGTTGATGATAAGCTGGTAGTGGTGGTCGGTATTCCCGAAAGCACTACAAAGCCGCATTATGCGCTGGCCGAAGACGGCAAATGGTGGGTTTATGTACGGGTGAAGGACAAAAGTGTACTCGCCAGTAAAATTGTAGTGGATGTACTGAAACATTCATCAGCCGACCAGGGGGTTCTGCTATCCTATTCGGAAAATGAAAAAACATTATTGCAATACCTTGAAAATGCAAATCGTATCGACATAAAGGAGCTGTGCAAGCTACTTAACTTAACCCGAAAACGGGCGCAGCGGGTTTTGGTAGACCTGGTATTGTCAGGCGTTATCCGTATTCACACTACTGAAAAAGAAGAATATTATACGGCTGTTTAATCACAACAGTAACCCAATTATAAACAGCAAATAATTGTATAACAATTATTTGCAATACTTTAAATGAACAAATTTTTTAACAAATATAAACCGCATTACCGCGATAATTTGCTGCTGGCTGCGCCTGTAGTGATCTCTCAATTGGGCAATACTTTTGTGCAGGCATCGGATAGTGTTATCGTAGGCCATTTTGCGGGCACGGTTAGTTTGGCAGCCGTTTCGTTGGTAAATAGCATTTTTGTTATTCCAATGATTATAGGCCTGGGTATATCTTATGGTCTCACCCCGCTCATCGCTCAGCACAATAGTCGTAAAGAATACGCTGCCTGTGGCCGCCTGCTTTCAAACAGCTTTGCTATAAATGTAATTACCGGCATTGTGCTGTTTGGTTGTTTGTTTTTTGGGGCGATATACGTGCTTGTACACCTGCATCAAACCCCGGCAGTGGTTGAGCAAGCCAAGCCATTTTTACAGTTGATGGGGCTGTCCATACTGCCATTGATGATCTTCAGCACCTTTAAACAATTTACCGAGGGTCTTGGCTTTACCCGGCAAGCGATGGTTATATCCGTTACCGGCAACATCGTAAACATTTGCCTGGGGATAATTTTTGTAAAGGGAATGTTCGGCATAACGCCGATGGGCGTACGGGGCGTGGGTTACAGTACGCTGATCGACCGTTGTTTAATGGCGATCGTTATGTCATTCTATGTATTCAGATCAGATAAATTCAAAACCTACCTAAAAGGCTTCACGGCTAAAAGCGTAACGTTTATAAAAAGCTTAAGCATACTGAAGATCGGCGCGCCTATCGCATTACAGTACTCTTTTGAGCTGACTGCCTTCAGCGGGGCGGCCATTATCATCGGCACCATAGGCGAAGTACCACAAGCCGCGCACCAGGTAGCCATCAGTTTAGCCTCCATGACGTACATGGTATCGAGCGGTGTTGCCGCGGCTGCAACCATCAGATCGGGTAATTATTTTGGCGTGAATGATCACAAAACTTTACGGGTATCTGCCCTATCACATTATCATATCGTTATCCTGTTCATGTGCTGTACCGCGCTGCTGTTTGGTTTGGGCAATCATTTTTTGCCCTATATTTATACTACAGATAAACGGGTTATAACCATTGCATCACAATTACTTATCATCGCTGCATTCTTCCAGTTATTTGACGGAACACAGGTAGTCGGCCTGGGGATCCTGCGCGGTATGGGCGATGTGAACATCCCGACTATCGCTACATTTTTAGCTTATTGGGTAGTAGGCATCCCGGTGGGATATGTATTGGGATTGCGGATGCACATGGGTGTTAAAGGTGTGTGGTACGGTTTGGTTTTGGGATTGATGGTGTCGTCGGCGCTAATGTATTTGCGGTTTAGGTATATCAGCAAGAAGCATAGGGTAAAAGCAGGGATGGTTTAAAAAGCTATCTGAAATTGGGTTGTAAAATCCGTGGCCTCTGAAGGTGAATGACAACTAAAAAACTATGTCATGCTGAATGAAATGAAGCACCTTTGCTCATGCATCGTGGACTATACATGGCGCTTAGGTATAGTTCAAAGGTTCTTCGCTGTCGCTCAGAATGACAGTGATTTTTATATGTTGTTTGCATCAGTAAATTAACTCACTAAAAATACAACTCATTGGCTACGCGGAATGTATTGCAATGCGCCTCAACAATATCTTTAATTTGCGGCGAATAACCCCCTCCCATACTTACCTGAACCGGGATCTTATTGGCAATGCATTGGCTGAACACAAACCTGTCGCGTTCTTTACATCCATCGCGGGTTAAGGCTAGTTTGCCTAGCTTGTCTGTTGCCAGCACATCCACCCCGGAGAGGTAAAACATAAAATCAGGTTTTTGTTGCCCGATCAATGCCGGCAAGGTATCATATAGCAACTTTAAATATTCTTCATCACCTATTCCGTCCGGCAAAGCTATATCCAGGTCCGACTTTTCTTTCCTGAACGGGAAATTGTTAGCGCCGTGCATGGAAAAAGTAAATACCCGTGGCTCGTTTTCAAATATCTGCGCCGTGCCGTTTCCCTGGTGTACATCTAAATCAATTATTAAGATGGAATCGGCTAAATTATTATTCAACAAATAATTAGTGGCCATTGCCTGGTCATTCAGCAAGCAAAAACCTTCGCCCCAATTGGTGCCTGCATGGTGTGTGCCACCGGCCACGTTAAATGCTACGCCATATTCAAAAGCATACCGGCAACCTTCAACAGTACCCATTCCTATCCTCCGCTCACGCTCAACGAGGCGCTCTGAGAGCACGAAACCGGTTCGCCTTTGTTCCTGTTCGGGCAAGGTAAGATCGTGCAGCTGGCGCCAGTATTTCGCGTCGTGGGTTAAAAGAATTGTTTTCTCGTCAACTGGTTTCGGCGAGAACAGGTTTTCCGGTTTGATCAACCCCTCATAAAGCAATTGTTCGGGTATCAGCTCGTACTTGCTCATCGGGAAACGGTGGTTTAGCGGCACCGGGTGAACATATATCGGATCGAAAGCGATTTTAAGCATAATTTCAGGCGCTATAAGCCCAGTTCTCCAACGGCTGCGCTAAGAATACCTCCAGCCTCGAAAACATCTTTAAACGAGTTATAAAGCGGCACGGGGCTCAGGCGTATCACATTGGGCTCGCGCCAGTCGCCGACTACGCCGTTTTGGGCGAGGTAATTGAAAATGTCTTTTGCCTTTTTGCTGCAAACAACCGATAGCTGGCAACCACGCTTATTTTTGTCGGACGGCGTGATGATCTCAAACAATTTATGCCCGGCATCCTGGTTTATATTATTTAACAAAAACTCGAGGTAACCGGTTAAATGTGCAGTCTTATAATTTAATACACCCATTCCACCGGCTTCTTCAAAAATATCCAAAGCGGCTTTATGCAGTGCCATCAGCATAATCGGACTGGTGCTGACCTGCCAGCCTTCGGCCCCAATCGCGGCATCAAAACCGGGCGCCATCAGGAAACGCTTATCCTGCCGGTAGCCCCACCAGCCGGCAAAGCGGTTGAGTGAATTGTCGTTGAAATGCTTTTCATGCACAAATATGCCACTTATACCACCGGGACCGGAGTTCATGTATTTGTACGAGCACCAGCAAGCAAAATCAACATCCCAATCATGCAATTCTATGTTTACATTTCCGGCAGCGTGCGCCAAATCAAAACCGGCAATAGCGCCGCCTTCATGCGCAGCTTTGGTTATGGCCTCAATATCAAAAAACTGACCGGTGTAGTAATTTATTCCGCTAAATAGCACCAACGCCAATTCATCCGCATTGGTTTTTATGGTTTCAATAATATCTTCAGTCCGCAATATATGTTCTCCGGCACGCGGGAATATTTCAATAACCGCATCCTTCGGCTCATACCCATGAAACTTTACCTGGCTCTCCACAGCATACTGATCCGATGGAAAAGCGCCGCCTTCCATAATAATTTTATACCGTTTACCTGTTGGTTTATAAAAACTTACCATTAGTAAGTGAAGGTTTACTGTAAGTGAATTCATAACGGTAACTTCTTCTTTTTTTGCCCCGACAATACCCGAAAGCGTCCCGGTAAGTTGGTTATGGTAGGAAAGCCAGGGATCGTTACCATTAAACCAACCCTCAACCCCATGCTCATGCCAGGCGTTAAGCTGATCCTGCAAATATTTCTGTGCGGATGCCGGCTGCAGTCCAAGCGAATTACCGCAGAGGTAAATTACATCGCGACCGTTATGCTGGGGAATAAGAAATTTGCTGCGGAAGCTATTGAGCTTATCCTCAGCATCCATCTGCAAAGCAAACTCAAGCGTATTTTGATAATCCATAGGCCAATATTACGAAAAATGAGAAGCAAGATTCAAGAAACAAGAATCAAGACGGAATTAAATATTACATGGTATTTCTTCTTGAATCTTGCCTCTAACATCTCGCCTCTATTTGTTAGGTTTACTCACATACTTATTGCCCTTTACAAAAAAGCGATAAGGCAGCAAGGCATCTTCACCGGCATAATCAACGCCTACGCGCGGTACGGCGGCAACTTCATTATCGTTAAAGGTCAATCCCCTGTCTTCTATCCATAGCGTATCACTTTGGAGGCTGATGGCGTTTATAGCCCTCGATATCCCCAATGCTTTGGCCACCGAACCCGGACCTGATGTGATATTCGGTTTTAAAGTAATCATATTCCGGCGATGAAGCATCACATCGATACCTTCAGTTGGTTCTATAGCGCGTATAAGTACGGCGTGTGGCTGTCCTTCAACAGATGTAACGATATTAAACATCTCATGAATGCCATAGCACAAATAAACATAGGCTATCCCGCCGGGTTTGAACATGGTACTGGTGCGCGGCGTATTCCGGTTGCCAAAGGCATGCGACGCCCTGTCAATAATGCCATTATAGGCTTCTGTTTCAACAATGTACCCACCGGTAGTTACACCATCTATCGATGTAAACAAATACTTGCCAAGCAGGTCGCGACTGATCTGGACTACATCGCCACGTGTATAAAATTCTTCGGGCAGCTTCATTTTTTCAATATCGATTTGAGCCATTTGTTAATCTCTTTCGACTTATCAAATATCATTAAATGTGTTCCGCCTTTCACAACGGTAGCCTCTTTTATCTTTTTATAGTTGAAAACCCTATCCTTATCCCCGGTGATATGATAGACATTAGGCGGGATGATCTCATTATCCCAATGCAAGGCAGCCCCTGCGGCCCATAGCAGGAACGTTTTTGATGTTTTATCGTACATGTCCCTGAAAAGCCAGGAGCCATCTTTATCCTTCGCGCCAAAAATCGGGTTTATGAAATGTTTTACCAGGTCGAGCACCCGGTTGTTAAAAAGTTTGTAAACTGGAACCGTTCGAAATAGTTTAAAATAGGCCGGCGCTTCGTTTATTGTTTTTATGCTCGAGATGAGAATAGTCTTTTTGAGGTTGATCTTCTTTGCGATCTCGATGGCTAACATCCCGCCGAGGGAATTGCCAATTACAATAGAATTCGGCCTTATATCGTATTGATAGATAAGTTTCTGTGCATAAGTAGTTAAAGTATCTGTTTTATGCGGCTCTATCCAATCAACCGGGATTACCTCATATTCTGCGGGTATATCTATACGGTTAAAAATTCTTGTGTCGGCGCCCATGCCGGCAATAAGGTACACCTTAACCATTAAAATCTAACGAGGGTTATAATTTGTTCAAGATATTGTTTGTCCGCTTCGTCGAATTGAGCCAGGTGCTCGCTGTCCACATCCAGCACGGCAACAACTTCTCCTTCGCTAAACATAGGCACCACTATTTCCGACCGTGACAATGAGCTGCAGGCAATATGACCCGGAAATGCATCCACATCCGGCACGATCAGCGTTTCGCCCTGTTCCCATGCCGCACCGCATACGCCTTTGCCAAATGCTATGCGAGTACAGGCCACCGGCCCCTGGAACGGCCCTAAAACCAGTTCATTGTTTTTCACCAGGTAAAACCCCACCCAAAACCAGCTGAACTGCTCCTTTAACGCGGCGCATATATTGGCCAGGTTTGCAATGAGATCATCCTCCCCGGTTATCAAAGCCTCAATTTGGGGAATTAGTGATTGGTATTGCGAAGCCTTATCAGTTGATTGTATTATTGTTAAATCCTCTGCCATACAACAAAAATAGGCATCAATTATTACAATCAGTTAAGGCGAATATCATATTTAATTGTTTACTTAGGCTGATGATAGTAAGCCTTACTATAATCCGCTATCGTAAACTGTTCATCCCCTTTGCGTTATTGGCAATGGCTGTTCACCGCATCCCTATGCTTATGCAAAAAAACTGCACATTCTGGAAACTGCTCGGCTCCGGCCGCAACGGCACCTTCAGCCTTAACCCCGACTGGCAGCAATGGGGCCTGCTGGCTGTGTGGGATAAGCAGGAAGACTTCGACAGGTTTTACAATTCGTCATTTATTACCAAATGGTGGAACGGATTAGCTAAAGAGCAATGGACAATATTGTGTACTCCCCTGCAAAGTCACGGCAAATGGGACGGCAAGGAACCTTTCGGAAAAGTAAACGAGGAAATACCTGCCGGTCCGGTGGCCATATTAACCCGCGCCACCATCCAGGCAAACAGGCTGAAGAATTTCTGGGCGCATGTTGAAAACACAAGCGATTTGATGAGCAGATCGCCGGGCTATATCATGTCGCTCGGTATTGGCGAAGCGCCGGTTTACAAACAGGCAACGTTTTCGGTTTGGGAAAGCATGGATGATGTAAAGCGGTTTGCCTATGGCTCAAAGGAGCATGCCGAAGTGATTAAAAAGACCCGCAGTGAGAACTGGTACAGCGAGGAGCTTTTCGCCCGGCTAAAGCCGATAAAAAGTTTTGGCACTATAAACGGCAAAGACCCATTAAAAGGAATAATTTAAAAAGATGAGAATAATAGCAGAATTACCGCACCCCGAGTTTAAAATATCCATCCTGAACATGAACAACAAGTTTATCGTGAAGATAGAGAAGGGATCGCTGGAGCAAACCTATAAAGTCCCCGAATCGGATATTACCGATGGGGTAAACAGCGTGTTTGAGTTGCTGGATGAGCAATTCCTGGCAACCGTTGCCACTCGTTTCGCCGAAATGCTGAAAGATTACCGCGAAGCGTATTATAGGTACAATTATTGATTAAATGAACGATGTAATTTATTGTAAATTAATTACTTAAATTCAATAACCACATCAAACCAAATATTATTTGGCACAATGTCGCTTGTTAAAACATTATTCTTTCTGATTTATCTAAACTGAACGCTTAACAAGAAAGCTTAATATATTGAAAAACAATTAATTATAAATCCATACAGAATATAATTCTGTGGCTTAAAATGCCAAATGTCTGCGCAAATACACTGTAGAGACGCAAAATTTTGCGTCTCTACGACAGGTCAAATAAAATTCTGTTATTCTACGGGCAAGAGATCGCAGTACCAAAACCCGGTGGTTTCAGGGGTTGTACCGCCGCAGCTATCCTCACCTGTTTTGGGCCTTTTATATTCTTTGAACACCTTTTCCCCTGTTTGGTATTTTATCTCGTTTTCAAAAACAGGCCCCTTAAAAGTGAAGGTATGGAACTCGCCGTTCTCACCGCATACGTCTACTCCTACCGGTAAGTTTGTGATAAGTTCCTCGTTTATTTCTTTGCCGGCGAGGTGACCGAGGTAACTTTGCGTGCAGGCTATAACGGTGCCGAAGCCAAGACTTAAAAATTCATTTATCAATTCATGTGTATCCCTTTTCCAAAGCGGGTATATGCCTGTCATCCCAACCTCCGCCAGGCGTTGGTCGCGGTAGGTCTTTAAGTCCTCCAAAAAAATATCACCGAAGATGGCGTGGGAAATTCCTTCTTCTTTGAATTTTGAAAGATGAAACCGCATGGCATTATCATACTCCTGCATACCGGGCATTTCAGGCAGACGGATCTGGCACAATGGAATACCGACACTTTCGGCTTGCCTGATCAGTAATTCAGTCCGCACACCGTGCATGGATATACGGTCGGCAGCATCGTTTATAGTAGTGACGAGATATTTGATATCCAGTTCCGGATTATTCAGGCAGTGATAAAGCGCCAGCGCACTGTCCTTACCCCCGCTCCAGTTGAAAATGCATTTCTTCATTGAGTCACGTATGGTTTTAAGATTGCCGTCCATGCCTTATAGCCGGCATAGTTGAGATGCAGCCCATCGCCGGAATCGTATTCCTTTTTTAAATGTCCATGGTCATCGAATTGTGGGTACAGATCAATATAAGTAACAGCATATTTTGCACAAATTAACTGTAACGCCCTGTTGAAGCTGATGAGTTGTGACCGGTTAATGTGACTTGTGGGAAATATACTTTCGATAAACAATTTGGTTCCCGGCGAGCCGAGTTGAATTTCGCTTATCACGCGGGCGATGTTAGCCGAAAAAACTTCAACCGGCACTTTTTGAGTAATGTCGTTAACGCCGACTTGCAGGAATATTTTAGCCGGGGAGCCTTTAATGATATAGCTGAGCCTTTTTAAAAGGGACGCGCTTCTATCACCGCCTATGCCGCGGTTAACGCAAGAGGCATTATCAAAAAACTCTGCGACATTATAGCCCTGAGTTTGGCTGTCGCCGATAAAAACTATGCTGGAATGACTCAAAGCCAGCGAATCGTACATATTGAGCCGGTTACGATAGGCAACATTGCCGTAGTTCCTCCGGTCTTTAAAAACGTGTTTAAAATAGATATACCGGCCGATATATACAGTATTGAGCGCCAGCGACAGTATCAGCGCAACGATCAATAACAACGATTTTACTGATCTCTTTATCATTTAATTATTTGCATACGTTAACAGTTCCTCCACAAGCTGCGGCACGCCAGTGGTTGCCCTTTCTTGAATTTTGATCACATCGCCCCTAACATAAACATCGGGTATCTTTGGATCAATAATATATTTCGGCACATCCGCTTTTACAAAATTAATCAGACCGGCGGCAGGATACACCGCCAGCGAGCTTCCGACTAAAATAAAAAAATCAGCCTTGCCGCAAATAATGGCAGCCTTTTCTATCATCGGAACCGGTTCGCCAAACCAAACCACGTGGGCACGTAGTGGCGAGCCTAATTCGCATACCTCGTCCATACGTAACTCCCAACCATCTATCGGGTAAGTCAGATCAGGATCGATGCTTGATTGCGACAGGGTGATGATGCCATGCAAATGCACCACGTTAGTCGAACCGCCCCGCTCGTGCAGATCGTCGATATTTTGGGTGATGATGGTTACCTCATATTTTTCTTCCAGTTTGGCCAAAGCGTAATGCGCGGCATTCGGTTCTGCCTCCAGTACCGATTTACGGCGGGCATTGTAAAAATCCTGCACCAGCGCCGGGTTTCGCGCCCAGGCTTCGGGTGTGGCCACATCTTCAATGTTGTAGCCTTCCCACAGGCCATCACTGTCCCTAAAGGTTTTTAAGCCGCTTTCAGCGCTGATGCCGGCGCCGGTTAGTACAACTATATTTTTCATTTTGATGTCTTTCGTAGAGACGCAAAATTTTGCGTCTCTACATTTTTTGGTTTGTTACGGGCACCCGAAGCATCGCGTTCCACACATTCATGTAGAGACGCAAAATTTTGCGTCTCTACATGAATGTCATCCCATAAAAAAAGCGACCCGCTGCCGGGTCGCTTTCCTGTTAATTACATTTAATTAAACAGCGAGTTTTTTATTGGCGCGTATAATAGTGTATTTGTTCTGTATCAGTTCGAAACCGCCAAATAGCAGTGCGCCGAAAAGGATATCGCCTAAAAGCATATTTTTCTCAAAGGGAATAGCCGCTGCAAGCGATGTAGCATACCCGGCAAATGTTCTCGGGTAAATACTTACCTGCTGTATCCAGGGCATATCCATAATCAACCAGTGAATAAGTACAGGGGCAAGAACGACGATCATACCTGTTGCGAAATTTAATTTTTTGATAAACGAGCCTACTAAAACTACCAATGCAAAACATATACAGTTCCATGCCGTATAGTCACTTATCAACGGTAGGTTATACAGGTAGTTTATCAATATATCACTTATAGCCAACGACAACAATACCGCTACATAGGCTTTCCACTTATCAGTAAAATAAACGCCGCCGAATATGGCTATTGCGCCAACGGGCGTAAAATTGCTCAGGAATTTAAATTCATAGCTCACAAAGCGCATGCAAACTGCGGCAACTATCATTAGCACAAGTACAACTGTGCGGGCATTTATTTTTTGTAACGACATAATGGAAGTAAAATTACTGATTATCCGGCTAAATAAAAATTGTTAATTGATTTGATACTTAATACCCGCCATAAAGTTAAACCTGCGCGTGTTATAACCATACCAATCCGTGTATTTTACATCGAATATATTGTTCAGATCGGCAAACAGGTGAATATGCTTATTGGCCTTATACTGCAAATGGGCATCAACCAGGTTATATGGCTTTAAATAAACATAGCTGGTTGGGGATGTGGCAAAGTTTTCATCCGTCTTCCCCCCGGTGTATTTGTAATCCAGCCCTGCTGAAAACGCTTTTGTAAAATCGTAGTAGGCGGTTACGCCATAAGTGTTTTTCGGCCTGCGGTAAAGGTCGGCGCTGATAGCGCCGGTTTCGTCTATCAGCGTACCTGTTACGTAGGCTGCATAAGCCGATGCTGTTAAATTACCTTCATTCAATTTAAGTTCACTTTCAAAACCTTTGTCATTCTGTACTTCACCATTGTCATATACCCCGTAAGGGAAGTCAGCAAGGTCCTTAAAATAGATCACGTCCTTTGTATGGTATTTATAAAATTCGGTGTTAAATGACAACACATCTGCAATCAATTGCCAATCGAAGCCGGCTTCGTATGAGGTTGTAGTCTCCGGTTTAAGGCCTAAGTTGCCATATTCAGAAAAGAGCTGGTATAAAGTGGGGGCTTTGTAGGCTGAAGCGATTGTGCCAAACAGCTTAAATTGGTCGGCTAATAAAAGAGATGGATTAATTGTATAATTAAAACTACTTCCATATTTCTCATCATGATTATAACGACCACCCACTTCAAGGTGAAATATACCAGCCTTGAAAAATAACGAAGTATAAACGCTGGCTATATTATTATTTACCGTGTGAAGGGTGTCATATGAATTACGCTGGAAAGTATTGCTGTATTTAAAATCAGCCCCGCTGGTTATGTCGAGGTACTTATTCAAACTGTAAGCAAAAATAGCCTCAGCATCGGTTATACGGCCAATGTCGCTCTCGTTATAGGCCGATTCAAAGTTATTGGCATTGGGCAGGTCGTTATACTTGTACCAAACATCATTCTGGCTAAGGTTAAAAGTTAAAGAGCCTTTATCGAGCAGTAATTTACCGCCAATTCCGCCAAACAGGAAAGTCTTTTGATAGGTATAGTTCTGGTCATCCTGGAATGCACCATAAGGCAAATTGCCTGTGTTATAAGAGGTTTGGAAATTACCGTTCAGTATAAATTTATCCGATACCTGTTGGTTTAAATTAAGGCTAATAGCGCGCTCATGAAACCCATCGTCCTTAAACCCTGCTTTCCCGGTTGTGTCTGTTGCGCCCGGAAAGCCTCTTGAATCAAGATTTGATACATTTAGCGCGATGCCGGTATTATTGATCTTTCCGTTGAGCCCCGCCGCTTCTTTAAAGGTATTGTAAGTGCCACCGCTGAATTGAACATCTTCTTTCAGACCATTTGCAGTGCCATGTTTGGTAATGATGTTGATAACCCCGGCAACAGCATCCGAACCATATAATGTAGAACCGCTTCCTTTCAGTATTTCAATATGATCAATCTGGTCAATCGGGAAAGCATTAAGGTCATAACTGTTATCAAGCGCCGCAGCATTATTTACGGGGAATCCGTCTATTAATATAAGTACGTCGCCTATAGGTTCTCCCCTAAAATAGAGGGAATTGCTGATGCCCGGCGCGTTTTCCGCACCCGAAAATGTAATACCCGGCACGGTGTTTAGCAACTCAGGTAACGTTTTGCCCTGCGACTGGCTGATCTGTTTGGCCGTAATTACGGTTACAACCCGGCCGATGTCTGAGAGCTTTTTAGGTGAACGTGTGGCTGTTACCACCACGCTGTCGAGCACATGGCTTTTGTCCTGCGCCTGCGCTGTTACGCTGAGTAGCGTAAGTTGTGCAAGCCCCAGGCCTGCAGCAACAATAACTGAATTTTTTTTCATGTTGTTGTGAGTTGAACCCACAGCATACAGAAATGAGAGTCTTTGAACTGAGATACTTTTTTGAAGAGTATTCACATCCAAGCTTCAATCCCCGAAAGCTATGAATAATTTATGGCTCTGGCAGGTCTTCTGACTTACTCCCCTTTAGCCCGGTCTTCCCACTCTGATTAAAATCGGAATAGTGACCCATTGAATGGACTATGGTTCTGGAGCTTACAGCTGCGGGACAGTTACGGATTTACACCGTATTCCCTTTTAATTCCCACCGGCATACACCAATGGAAAACCTAAAGCGTTACAAAAGTAGTACAACTATTTACAATGGCAAATAATCACCCTATATTTACCACACCAATTAATAACTATCCACCCATTGTTGAAAACTTTAAGCTCTGTTTAAGGGTTTATAAGTCATAATTTTATGTTCTATGACAACTAAAGCAGTAACATTAAAACCTGTTAACGAAGAAACCATTGAAAATGAGGCCAATGTAAACTGGCCCGAACGTTATATATCTATTTTAGGCGGCGCTATGCTGGGTTATTCCGGCATTAAGAACCTTTTCTCGTCTCCTGCTACAAGCATTTTAAAGCTGGGCGTTGCCGCTTACCTGGTTAACCGCGGCGTGACCGGCAATTGCGTGGTTTACGATCAGCTCGATAAATACATGGCCACGCCGGTTAATATCAATATCCGCTCATCATTCGTTATAAAAATGCCGCGTAGGGATGTATATAATTTCTGGCGGCGGTTTGATAACCTGCCCCTGTTCATGAGCCATTTGAAAAGTGTTGAGCTGCTAGGCAACGACCATTCGCGCTGGGTACTCAAAATGCCGTCAGGCGTTCCTAACCTGAGTTGGGAAGCCGAAGTAGTTAAAGATGAACCCAACGAAAGCATTTCCTGGAGCTCGTTGGCGGGATCGATAATAGACAATTCGGGCAAAGTTCGTTTTCGTGATGTAATGGACGGCGAAGCCACCAAAGTTGATGTGGTGATCACCTACCAGCCGCCTGTTGGCACCGTAGGCGCAAAAATAGCCCGTTTGTTTAACCCGGTATTTAAAAGAATGGTGGAAAAAGACATCCAGAACTTTAAGCAGTATATGGATGTTGATTATGCTGAGGATACGGTGAATTATTTGTGATCAGAATTTAAAGTCACGAATTTTTCGAATTGGGGCGAATTTCACGAAATAGGAAGTGGGTTATGCCGGGGATACGGTGAATTATTTGTGATCAGAATTTAAAGTCACGAAATTTTAGAATTGGGACGAATTTCACGAATTAGGAAGTGGATTATGCCGGGGATACGGTGAATTACTTGTGATTGGTGGTTAGAGATTAGTTGATTAGCGATAAAGGTACCCATCAATGAAAAAGTTTGCTATTCTGAACTATGAGATAACTAAGGGCTCTGAAACTACATTTAGCCATTACATATAATTCACCTGTAAAGGTCTTTATCGCGTTATTCATAACAGAATGCACCGGCTTTATTAACCTGTTTATAAAAAAATTAGCATGAAAAAATTAGTAATTATGGTGGCGCTGGCTATGGTTACCGTAGGTGCTTTTGCCCAGGCGGTTGATCTGCGCCGTAAAATTGAGGTAACTGGTGTGGCAGAAAAAGAAGTTACTCCTGATATCATTAATATATCCATCTCCCTGCAGGAGTATATAGATGGTAAGAAAAAGGTTACCATTGACCAATTGGAAAACCAGCTCGAAACAGCAGTTAAGGACGCGGGAATACCTAAAGAAGATTTTACCATTAACAATATATCGGCCTGGAACAATACCTGGAACAAGAAAAAGACACCTGACTTTTTGGCGAGCAAACAATACAACATAAGGGTTCACGACCTGGATAAATTTAACCAGGTATTGAACGAGGTTGATCCCAAAGGCATCCAGTCGACCAATATCGACAGCTATGACTATTCGAAAATGACTGAGGTTAAGCGTGAGCTGAAAATACAGGCGCTTCTTGCTGCAAAGGAAAAAGCAGCATACCTGTTGGCCAGCATCGGCGATAAGGTTGGCGATGCCATCAGTATTACAGAAGTTGATAACAGCAGTCAGATGGTGAGACCTATGATGATGGCAAACCGGGTATTAACGGATAATTATGCTGCCCCAGCCGAATCAGACATAAACTTTAAAAATATAAAACTGAGTTTCCAGATCAATGTCGTGTTCGAAATCGTAAAATGACAGCGTCACGAATTTTTCGAATTGGAGCGAATTTAACAATTAGGAAAGAGACAGTTTGAAGGATTTTGCAGCAGGTGTACCAAAATAAATGTGGTACACCCCGGCACACAACTAATAGTTAATATTGGGTATAAATTATTGTTATACAGGAATATACTGGTTAAATTTCCTTCAATAGGTGGTACAGTTTGGTACAGTAGTAAAACTTTAATTTATATAAATAAATTACTATCAATCAATGTATTATTATAAATTAAACTCATTTTTCTTTCGGCATGGTGGTTTCGGGTTGGTACACCTCTATAAGGTGTCTTTGGGGCATGCCTGGAACACTTTATTTTTAAACAATGGCAGATAATGATAACCAAACGGATAAAGAGCTAAAGTCTTCCCTCAATTTCACCAAAACTAAAACCGACCGGCTGGCCGTTTTCATTATTGAAATTTTGGGCAGCATGGCCTTTTTGGTAACCTGCCTGCTCGTTTTTGTTTTATGGATATGCTGGAACGTTAACTTGTTCCCCGGACTGAGGCCATTTGACCCCTTCCCCTTTCCGATTTTAGAAATGGCTGTTTCACTTTTTGCCATTGTGTTGTCTGTGTCTGTACTTATTAATCAAAACAGGCAGGGCCGCATTGATAAAATCAGTCACCAGGTAGAGTTTGAGGTGAATGTACGGGCAGAAAACGAGATAACAAAGGCCTTAAAAATGCTGCACGAGATACATCAGCACCTGGGGCTGGCAACAAAAAAGGATGAGGAACTGGAAGAAATGAAGGAACAAATAGATATTACTGAGATACATCAAAAACTTGATGAGGATGGTAGTGTTAGCCCTTAGCGTGTTGAGGACTGAAAAGCCAACTTGTCTTTTATATCAATTTACTTAAATCCTTACTGCTCACCGCGCCTTCAACGTTTCCCTTTATCTTCACCAAAATATTATCATTATTTTTCAAAAGTTGTAACCTGCCTTTGAATAACTGCTCTGTCTCGCTGTTGAAAAACCTGGTCAATTCGCCCGGTGTAGTTTTATGACAAACATATTCATCGCCATTGCTAAATATTATAAACCTTAGCTTTTTATTTTCAGCTTCGACGCCAATAGAAAAGAGGTCGTTAAGTTTTAATGTTTGCATAACAGGTTTTATACTAAGATAATAAATTTCACATTCAGTAAGAAAAGTTTATATAAAACAAAAAGACCCGCACATGGCGGGCCTTTTCTTATTTTGGTATTAATCACAATTTATTTTACTGCGTCAATCACTGCTTTAAAAGCATCGGGATGGTTCATCGCCAAATCGGCTAACACTTTACGGTTCAGGCCGATGTTTTTAGCAGCCAGCTTACCTATTAATTGCGAGTAAGAGATACCATGCTGGCGTGCGCCTGCATTGATACGCTGGATCCATAAAGCCCTGAATTCCCTTTTTTTGGTTTTACGGTCGCGGTAAGCGTACTGTAAACCTTTTTCAACTGTGTTTTTTGCAATGGTATAAACCTTGCTGCGTGAACCCCAATAACCTTTGGCGAGGTTCATGATTTTCTTCCGGCGTCTTCTCGACGCTACTGCGTTAACTGAACGTGGCATTTTTTGTTGTTTTTGGCGGTGGGTGCCCGTACTACGACGGAACTTGCATACCCGAAGGCCTGGTTAAAAAATTTGTTAATTACTTACCTATGCAAAGCATACGTTTTACGTTTCCTAAATCCGCATCGCTTACTAAGCTGGTGTGGGTAAGGTTACGCTTACGTTTAGTCGACATCTTGGTTAAGATGTGGCTTTTGTAGGCATTCTTCCTTGCAATTTTACCTGTTCCAGTAAGCGTAAAACGCTTTTTCGCGCTGGAATTGGTTTTCATTTTTGGCATAACCGTGTTGTATATATTATTTGTTAATTATTTGCAAATGTGCGAATATGCAGATGTGCAGATTAAAATTGCAAATGACATTTGCACATCTTCTAATCTGCACATCCACACATTATTTCTTCGCTCCCTTCGGCGCTACTGTCAGGAACATTCTTTTTCCTTCCAGTTTTGGTAATTGCTCAACCTTGCCTACTTCTTCCAGCGCCTGTGCAAAACGCAGCAGCAATATTTCGCCCTGCTCCTTGTACACTATTGCGCGGCCTTTGAAATGCACATACGACCTTACTTTTTCGCCGGCTTCCAAAAACTTAATGGCATGCTTCAGTTTAAACTCAAAGTCATGGTCATCGGTGTTTGGTCCGAAACGTATTTCTTTGATAACGGTTTGCTTGGCGTTGCTTTTTATTTCCTTCAGCTTCTTCTTCTGCTCGTAAATAAACTTGTTATAGTCTATTATCTTACAAACAGGCGGAACGGCATTAGGCGAAATTTCAACTAAGTCGAGTTCCTGCTCCCGTGCCATTGCAAGTGCTTCTCTTGTTGGATAAACCCCCTGCTCAACATTATCGCCAACAAGGCGCACTTCCGGAACTCTTATAAATTCGTTAATGTTGTGTTCAGCTTCCTTTTTCTTAAAAGGAGGCCTTGGTCCTCTGCTAAAATTCGGTTTGTTTAAAGCCAAGTTATACTGTTATTTCTTTTATTATTTTTTCTCTTAAATCTTCAATCGTCATACTTCCCAAGTCGCCTTCGCCATGTTTACGAACGGAAACTTTGCCTTCGGCAACTTCCTTTTCACCAACGATGAGCATATATGGGATCTTTTTAACTTCAGCATCGCGGATCTTCCGCCCGATCTTCTCGTCCCTGAAATCAATAAGCCCGCAAATATCGGAATCTTTTAACGAATCTGAAAGTTTTTTTGCATAATCCTCATATTTTTCAGATATAGGTAAAATAATGAACTGCTCTGGCGACAGCCACAGCGGGAAATTGCCCGCGCAATGCTCAATCAGCAAGGCAATAAAGCGCTCCAGCGAACCAAATGGCGCACGGTGGATCATTACCGGGCGGTGTTTCTGATTATCGCTGCCGGTGTATTCCAGCTCAAAGCGTTCGGGCAAATTATAATCAACCTGTATGGTACCTAACTGCCATTTGCGGCCTAACGCGTCCTTCACCATAAAATCAAGTTTCGGCCCATAAAATGCGGCTTCGCCCAATTCTACCACAGTAGGCAAACCCTTTTCGCTGGCCGCTTCGATGATCGCCTGTTCAGCTAAAGCCCAGTTTTCGTCAGAGCCGATATATTTAGCTTTATTTTCAGGATCGCGCAGGGATATTTGCGCTGTGTATTCGTTAAACTCAAGCGACTTTAACACGTACTGTACCAGGTCAATCACTTTTTTAAATTCTTCCTTTACCTGGTCGGGGCGGCAGAATAAATGCGCATCGTCCTGTGTAAATCCGCGTACACGGGTCAAGCCATGCAGCTCGCCGCTTTGCTCGTAACGATAAACCGTGCCGAACTCTGCCAAACGCACAGGCAAGTCCTTATATGAACGCGGTTTGGTTTTGTATATCTCGCAGTGGTGCGGGCAGTTCATCGGCTTTAAGAAGAACTCCTCGCCTTCCTGCGGTGTTTTTATAGGCTGAAATGAATCAGCGCCATATTTTTCGTAATGCCCCGAAGTTACATACAAATTCTTATGCCCGATATGCGGTGTGATCACCTGCTCGTAACCGGCTTTAACCTGTGCTTTCTGCAAAAAATCGGCCAAACGCTGGCGCAAGGCTGTGCCTTTAGGTAACCATAAAGGCAAACCCATGCCTACTTTTTCGCTAAAGGCGAACAACTCCAGTTCCTTGCCCAGTTTACGGTGGTCGCGTTTTTTGGCTTCCTCAATCAGGTGCAGGTAATCTGTTAGCTCACTCGCTTTAGGGAAAGTTACGCCATAAATGCGTGTAAGCTGCTTGCGGCTTTCATCGCCACGCCAGTAAGCGCCGGCAACGCTCATAAGCTTTACCGCTTTTATAAAGCCTGTATTGGGGATATGCGGCCCGCGGCACAGGTCGGTAAAATTGCCTTGCGAATAAAAAGTGATCGAGCCATCCGGCAAATCTTTTATCAGGTCGAGCTTGTACTCATCCCCCTTTTCGGTAAAATATTCTATCGCATCGGCTTTGGTAACCGGCTTACGGATAAATTCTTCGCGGGTTTTGGCAAGCTCAATCATTTTGTCTTCGATATTTTTAAATTCATCCGAAGAAAATTCCCTGTCGCCAAAATCAACATCATAATAAAAACCGGTTTCGATAGCCGGGCCTATGCCGAATTTAGTGCCGGGGTATAATGCCTCCAGCGCTTCGGCCATTAAGTGGGCTGATGAATGCCAGAAGGTTGATTTACCTGAAGTATCATTCCAGGTTAATAGTTTTACATGCGCATCGTGTTCAATCGGGCGGCTAGCGTCCCAAACCTGGCCGTCCACCTCGGCAGCCAGCACATTACGTGCCAAACCTTCGGAAATAGAAAGCGCGATCTGCGCCGAACTGATGCCCTTGTCGTACTCACGCACAGAGCCATCGGGAAGTGTTATGTTAATCATCTACAACTATGATTAAGCCCCTCTCTAAATCTCTCCCCGGTAGGGAGAGACTTTAAAAAAAGCTGGTTTAAAAATTATGTTTTTTAGTCGATCACCTACTTCGTGATCTTGTTTTTTTGTGGGGACAAAGGTACGATATTTTTAGGATATGGATAAACTGACGGTATTATTTATCATCACCAATTATACTTTTATAATCAGCCGTATTGCGGATGTTGTTCAGGTCTTCATCGGCAGCTGCGTATTTTTTGGCATAGCCTTTATCTATAGCAATTTTAAGATTGTTGTTTGAGTCATCTGGCTTATTCATTAACGAATATAAACACGCAAGCTGGTAATAATCGTCACGCAACTGCGAATCGTCATTCGTTTTTAATATTTTGTCCTGTAATATTTCCACCGCTTTATCAGCTTTGCCTAAATAATATTGTGAGAAAATGTAGCAGTCACTGCTTTTTGTGGTATCCAACGCCAGCACTTTGTTAAAGTTTTCGATCGCAGCATCTTTTTTATTAAGTTTATTCCAATAGGTTTTAGCCCGATAAAAATAACTTTCACAGTTTGTCGTATCCCAATCAAAAGCTGTGTCGGCATACAGGATAGTTTTGTTATATTTATTTAAGAAATATTCAGTTTTTGCTATTGAGCTATAGGCATGCGATGTAGGTGCATTTCCAAACATGTATTTTTCACCTATAATAAATTTATCAGCACTTTTTTTAAAGTCGCCTTTCATCAGGTATGCGTTTCCTAACGCGATGTATGCAGGCCCATATTGATTAAAAAGTCTGATAGCTTCATTTGCATCTTTTATAGCCAAATCGGGCTTATTCTCCCCTATTTCACTAACTGCTCTGTCTATATACAAAAGATGTATTTTGTGATCATTATTCTGAAAATAATTTATAGCTTTTGTATAATCATTAACTGCCAACTCATAGTCGCTATGCATATAATATGCCGCGCCCCGGTTCCAATAAGCATCCCCATCGTCCGGATTTACTTTAAGTACGAGTGAATAATCATTTATTGCCCCTTTATAATCTTTATTTAGTCTTTTAGCATCAGCCCGTTCCCTGTATAAAAGCAATAATTGTTCTTTGGTGAGATTATGGGAACCATACTCAATAGTGCTGTTAATATTCTTTACCGCTTCCGCGTAATTTTTTTGCCCAATGTTTATTTCAAAGAAAGAATAATATGTACTGTAATAGAAAGGGCTGTATTGCAGTGCAATCGAATCAAGATGGATGGCGCTGTCTGCTTTACCATAACTTACCGCATCGTTAGCAAAGTTAGTGTACAGTGTAGCCAGCATGTGCCGGTCTTTTGTATCAGTTAATTGTATAGCAAGCTGATAATCTCTCGCGCTTTTCCGATAATAGAAATATTTATTTTGATACAAAACTCCCCGTTCGGTATAAGCATCTCTGAATTTAGGATCGAGTGAGATAGCGGCATTTAAATCAAACAATGCATTGCCGTAATGTTGAAGTGCCTGATCACACTTTGACCGTTTATAGTATATCCGGGCTAAAGCTACTTTATCTGAAGAATTTGTGTCAATTGCTTTTGAATAATAATCAAAAGCAGCCTGGAAGTCATTCTTTGCAAAACTCACATCGCCTTTTACACTATAGTCGCTTAAGTTCTGTCCGAAAGCAAAGTGGCTAACAGCACAGATAAAAAGCAGGCAAATTATCCTGTACATGGGTTTCGGGTTTAATCAAATATAAAAACTTTGCATTTTTTTTAATGCTAAGAATATAAATAATTACTGTGCAGGTGTACCAATAATACTTTTATAATCAGCCGTGTTTCGGATATTATCGAGGTCTTCATCGGCAGCAGCATATTTTTTGTTGTAGCCCCGGTCAACGGCCATTTTGAGATAGCTGTTTGCATCGTCGGGTTTGTTGGTAAGCGAATATAAACAGGCAATGTTATAATAATCGACAAGTAATTCCGCGTCATCGGTAGTATTAACCACGTCATGCTGCAGTATGCTCAGTGCATCATCGGCTTTACCGGTAAAAACCAACGAGAATATATAATCTACCGATTTATGTGTGGTATCCAATTCTATTACTTTATTAAAGTCGGTAATAGCAATATCTTTTTTATTGAGCTTTTTTAAATAAACCTTTGCCCTGTAAAAGTAAGCCGAAGCATAACTGGGGTTTAATGAGATAGACATTGTGCAGTCGTCAACCACCTTATCAAACTCATTTAAAAAATATTCATCATTTGCAATCTGGTAATACAAAAACGAGTTAAATTTTTTGTTTTCCTTTTGAAAGTCAAGTGCAGTTTTAAACAGGTCGATACTTTTCTGATAGTCGGCGTTTTGGGTATATATGGCGGCAAGGTTCAGGTAAGCAAGTTTATTATTGGCGTCTAGTACAATTGCCAGCGAATCATCTTGTATAGCTTTATTTAAAAAGTTCTGCCCCAGCTCGTTCATGGCCCTGTCATCATACAACTTTGAAAGCTCCGTATTTTGGCCGGTGAAATATGTTATTGTCTTGGTGTAATCATCTGCGGCAAGTTCATAATCCTTGTGTTTATAATATGCCGCTGCCCGGTTCCAATATGCCGAGCGGTTATCGGGATCGAGTTTTAACGCGAAAGAGTAATTGTTTATCGCTTCCTTATATTGCTTGTTCAGTCGTTTTGCATCTGCGAGATCTGAATACCATGCCGATAACATTTTAGCATTACTATAATTACGATTTAATTGGATGGCCTGGGTAAAATCTGCTATGGCAGTTAGGTAATTTTTTTGCGCCATATGCACCAAACCCCGAATAAGATACCCGCGGGCATACAACGAATTGTAGCTAATTGAAAGTGAATCATAAACCAGTGCGCTATCTGGTTTCTGGAGCCTTAACTTTACATAAGCAATATTGCAATACAATATCGCTTTATCCGAACTATCGGGGGGCAATATTATAGTGAGCGCCTTATGGTAGTCGGCATCGGCAGCCTGGAAATTATTTAGCGCTTCGTTTGCTAAACCCCTGTTCCATACAGCATATTTAAAATTGCCATCAATATTCAGGCATGAAGTATAGTCCTGGTAAGCCTTCTCAAACTGGTTGGTCGATCTATAATAATCAGCCCTTTTAAAATATAAATAGGCACGCAATTCCCTGTTTGTTTTTGAATTTGCGATTATTTTGGAAATGCTATCTATGAACTGCTCAGAATTTAAACGTTGGCCAATTGCACCCGTTACAACAACGCCGGGAAGTTTTCCCTGTGTTTGGGCATAAGAGAGTTTACAAACAAAAACGGCAATAATGATCAATAATAGATAAGGTTTACGCATTGTATAAGTGGTGTTTCACCAAATATATCAATTATTTGCCATCACCAATAATACTTTTATAATCTGCTGTATTCCTTATGTTATCCAGGTCTTCATCGGCAGCTGCATATTTTTTAGCATAACCGCGGTCGATAGACATTTTTAGGTAACTGTTTGCTTCGTCAGGTTTGTTCATCAGCGAATACAGGCAGGCCAGGTTGTAATAATCGCTTAATATCATGGCGTTATCGGTTGTATTGACCACCTGTTGCTGCAATATACTTGCGGCTTGGTCACCCTTGCCTACATAGAATAATGAAAATATATAGTTGACAGTTTGATGCGATGTATCCAGTTCAATAACTTTATTAAAGTCATTAGTGGCAAGGTCTTTTTTACCATCCTGTTTTAAATAAACTTTAGCCCTGTAATAATATGCCGAACTGTTGGCAGGGTTTATTGCAATGGCCATGGTGCAATCCGCTATCACTTTATCAAATTCCTTTAAAAAGTATTCGTTGTTGGCTATCAGGAAATACAGTTCCGAATTGAGTATTTTATTGTCCTTCTCAAAACCTAGTGCAATCCTGTATTTATCAATACCTGCCTGGTAATCGCCGTTTTGCGTATAGGCATCCGCCAGGTCAAAACAGGCTGACCGATCGCCAGGATCGAGTGCAAGAGCAGTAGAGTCGTCCTTGATGGCATCAGCCAGTAAACTTTGGCCCATTTCATTGGTAGCCCTGTCATCATATAGTTTTGAGAGTTCTTTGGGACTATCCTTATAATAACTCATTGCTTTGGTATAGTCGCCGGCTGCAAGTTCATAATCCTGGTGGAAATGGTAGGCAGCACCCCTGTTCCAGTAAGCTACACCGTTATCAGGGTCTATCTTTAACGCCAATGAATAATCATTTATGGCATCTTTGTATTGCTTGTCGGCACTTTTGGTATCTGCCATCACCGTATACCACACCGATACCGGTTTCGGATCGTCGCCGGTGTAATTGTTTATGGCATTGGTAAAATCAATTATGGCCTGCGGATCATTCTTCTGTTCCCGGTGCAATTCTCCACGCATATAGTAGGCGCGCGAATAGTGTGGGTTGAATACGAGTGATATCGAATCGGATATTAAAGCGCTGTCGATGTTTTGTTGCCTTGCCTGCACATCCGCCAGGTTAGCGTATAAAGTCGCCTGGTTAATGGTATCGGTTTGAGGTATAAGGGTTGATACCTTGCGATAATCCGCAACAGCGCCGCTAAAATTATTGTTAGCTTCGTTAAGGAGCGCACGGTTCCAGTATGCATCGCGGTATTGGGGATTAAGCGAGATGGCTTTGGTATAATCCTTCGAGGATTTTTCGTACTGGTTTAAAAAACGGTAACATTCAGCCCTGTAAAAATAAATAACCGATAAAACGGTTTTGTCCCGCTTATTTTCCGCTATTACTTTTGAATAACAATCGGCGGCAGCCTGGTAGTTCTTTTCTGAAAAATAAAGGTTACCTTTTGACTGGTAATCAATTTTTTGCTGGGCAGATACGTAGCCTGTAATAAATAACAAAATCAAGAATAAAAATTTACGCATGGGGTAATGATAAGGTACTTTTCATCTACGCTTTAAAACTATTAATTAAATAAAAACCCCGCAAGTATTTTAATTAGTATTGTGTAACAAATACTTTATGATACTATCAAAAAACAAATAATAAACCAATAAAACATCATGGATGCTTCACTCATCACTACCAGCACCGGCCTCGAAGGCTATCGCATTGTACGTCACCTGGGCGTTGTACGCGGAATTACCGTGCGCAGCCGCGGCGCTTTGGGCAATATTGCCGGCGGCTTTCAGCAGCTTTTTGGCGGCAGGCTTTCTATTTATGTTGAATTATGCGAAAATGCCCGCGAAGAAGCTTTTCAATTATTAGCCCAGCATGCACAAGTTTTAGGGGCAAACGGTATTATTAATATGCGGTACGATGCCAACGAAGTTATGCAGGGCGTAACCGAAGTTCTGGCTTACGGTACGGCCGTGTTTGTTGAAAAAACACAGTAGGGCGGCAATACATTAGGAGCAAAAGCCAGGAAAGGAAATATAAAAAACTTAATTCCTGGCTTAGTAAAACCTCCTCTCCTGTTTCTTGCCGCTTGCTTCTATAATTATTTAAAGAAAGATTGCGGAATTTCCTTCCATAAACCATGCGACAGGTGCCCTATCAGCAACTCGTAAATAAGATACACAGGCCAGAATAAATAGGTAAGGATGAGGATGATCCAGCGGTACTGGCTATCATGATTATAATGCCAGCTCACCATTAAGGTATAAATGCCTAACAGGAAGTATAAAATACTTGAATCGCGATTTTTCATGGTTTATTGATTGTTATCAAATATACTGTAAAAACCAATTACAGCGAACAAGGTTTTAACGGCAGGCCTATTTAACTTTTAAATAACCCACCTAAAGGTTACAAAATTGTTAATTACATGTATTTTGTTAATAAGTTTTAGTTCAAACCATTCGCAACTTAGCTGTAATAAGCTATGTTTGTTAAAACAATTACCCCTTTCAGGGGTTTGAATTAACTAAAACAATATAAACGAATTATGGCAACACCAACAAGCGGCGGTATAACCGCCTATTCTGTAAAAACAAAAACCAAAAATGTACCTCTGCTGGATCCAATTATTGATGTTAAATCAGGCCGGTATATTGCAACAGGTAAAGACAGTGCAGGTAACAAAATGGCGGCTATTATGAGCAAAGCTACTGCCGAAGGCCACATTGCAAGCGGAGCAGCTAAAAAAGGCTCAGGCTGGTAAAAAATATTTGATCTATCCAAAAAAAAATATCATTGCAGTTTGTATGGCAATGATATTTTTTTTGGCGATAATCCAAGGCAGGTACATCCCGGTTCGGAACCCATCCCTCCCCGGAATGCCTGCAAAACAACAAAAACTCAACTAACCTTTATCGAATATAATTACCACGAATGATCGCGGGTAAAGGTTGCTTTCTCCGGAAACAAAATTTCATGTGTCTTTTTGTAAGGGTTAAGCACTACAAAGCAGTGAGAAAACCCTGTACAAAGCCATCCTTTGTAAAAAATATGTTAAACCGTGTTAAATTAGCCTGCCCAAGCGTTATTATGGATATATTTATCGGCATAATACCCGTTTTTTTTACTTTAATTCGCATTGATGATCCTGAAAAAAATACTCCTTAGTACCTGTTTAATTTTTGTTGCAGCGGCCGCTGCTTTTGCGCAAGATGATAGTGTTGCATTAACAACAGTTATTTCCAAAACATCAAAATTCGCCACCAATTATCCTACCGAAAAGGTTTACCTCCATTTTGATAAACCTTATTATGCCGTTGGCGATACCATATGGTTTAAAGCATACGTAACGGTGGATCAGCACATGTTGTCCGGGTTAAGCAGGATTGTATATGTCGACCTGGTCACTAACCGCGATTCGATAGTAAAATCCCTGCGCATACCTTTAATAAGCGGTGTGGGAAACGGGGATTTTGTATTGCCACAGCTCTCTTTCCAGGAAGGGAATTATCATATACGCGCCTATACTAATTGGATGCGCAATTTTGATGACGCCTATTTCTTTTCAAAAAATATAATCGTAGGCAATACAGTTGATGAAAAAAACCCGGTAACTACACACGCCGCTTTTAAAAATACTGAAAATGCCGGTGCGGAAAGTATTACGGCAACGCTGCTTTATAGAGACCAGGATGGCGTACCTTATATAAACCGGAAGGTATCATGGAAAGTACAGAGTGACGACGAAATCATAGATAAAGGCAAAGCTACAACAGATGGAAACGGCGCACTCACACTCAATTTTTCCAGTACCAAACCGGGAGTTTTCGCTACTGCCGACCTGATAACCGATATAGAACTGAATTATAAAAAAACCGTTACCAACTCGTTCTCGCTAAGCACGGCATCTACGCCAAAAGATGTGCAGTTTTTCCCGGAGGGGGGTAACCTGGTAACCGGTATCCGTACCAGGGTGGCCTTTAAAGCTATTGGCTCAAGCGGTATGGGCATAGATATAAAAGGCACTATAACCGATAACGACAATAAACAGGTAGCCAGCTTAGCGTCGCGGCACCTGGGTATGGGCTTTTTTATTTTTACACCCGAACCGGGTAAGACCTATAAAGCCAATGTGGATTTTCCTGACGGGACGCACGGCAGCTATGACCTCCCGAGGGTAATGGACGATGGCATCGACCTGGCCGTGTACAACAATAACCCAGACAGCCTCAACATAAAAATAGCGTCAAATGCCGATTTTCTGCAAAAATTTGCCAATATCCGTTTTTATATACTGGCACAAAGCGGCAACGTTATTTATTACGCTGCACAAACCAGACTGCAAACACTCATTTATGGGGCATCAATCCCTAAAAGTAAATTTCCTACCGGCATAGTACAGGTAACCCTGCTTTCATCAGAAGGCGACCCGCTGAGCGAACGCATCGTTTTTATTCAGCATAACGACCTTATGAACGTTGCAGTAAATACCGACCGGCCAACATACCTGCAAAGGCAGCGTGTGCACATGACCCTTACAGCAAAAAACAAAGATGTACCTGCTTTAGGCACATTTTCTGTTGCGGTAACGGATGAATCAAAAGTGCCATCAGATGAGAACTCGGAAACAACTATCCTATCGAACCTGTTGCTAACATCCGACCTTAAGGGGTATGTTGAAAAGCCGAACTATTATTTTAACCATGTGGATAGTACACGCCGGACCGATTTGGATGTGCTGATGCTGACCCAGGGCTATCGCCGTTTTACGTACAGCGATATAGTTTATGATAAAAACCCGCAATTGTATTATTTGCCCGAGCAGGGTATCAACCTCAGCGGCACACTAAGGACAAATACGGGCCTGCCTGTTTCCCATGCCAATATACATTTAACCATACCTGATAAGATATATTACAACGATACTTATACAGACGCATCGGGTAATTTCACTTTCTCAAACCTGGTTTTCCAGGATTCGTCGCAGGTGATCTTAAATGCAAAAAATAACATCAATGCTGCAAACCTGGCGATAACGGCGAATGGTGAAACCTACCCTGTTGTGACAAAAAACATTAACTCGCCCGATAATGTCACCAATATCGATAGTATGCTAACCACATATTTGCAAAACATTAAAAGGCAATACAGTAACCATGTTTTAAAGGAAGTGGTTGTAAAGGCCAAAATTGAAGAAAAAAAACCAAGCCACCTCGATCACCCATCGCTGATTGGCTTAAGCCAGGAACCTGACCACCTTGTAAAAGGAGAACAGCTTACCGGCTGTAATGACCTGCTTACCTGCCTTAAAGGCAGTGCTATGGGCCTTACTTATGAGAACGACGAGTTTTATATCACACGGGACTATGTAACCAATAGCGAAAAAACCCAGCCGGTACAAGTTTATTTGGACGGCGTACCTGTAGAAACATCATACCTGCAAAACGTAAATCCTACCAATATAGAGTCGGTGGAAATATTCCTTAATAATGGCATAACCAATATTGGCTCGTTAAATAATACTAAAGGTGTTTTAGAAGTTAACTCCAAAGTAATGCCAAAAGGCGAAAAGATTACTCTTGATCAGTTAAAACAAATGCTGCCCAAAAACAATATTATTAACCTTACGCCACTGGGATATGCCAAAACAAAAGAATTTTATGTGCCGAAATACCTGGTTGCAAGGCCGAGTGAGGCAAACCCCGATCTGCGCACAACCATCTATTGGAACCCTAAGATAATTACCGACAAAGCTACAGGCAAGGCATCGTTCGATTTCACTAATGCTGATGGAAAAGGCAATTATAAAGTGGTGGTTGAAGGGATAGATATAGATGGAAATTTAGCGCATTATGTTTTCCGTTATAAGGTTGAATAAAAAAGTTTTATTTTTATTAAGATAAAACCTTAGTAATCATGAACTTTTCAACCATTAACTGGCTGGCCGTAGTGGCGGCAGCTTTATCGTCATTTCTAATCGGCGGATTGTGGTACTCGCCTGTACTTTTTGCAAAAACCTGGATAAAAGTTGCCGGCCTTACCGATGAACAATTAAAAGCGGGTAATAAATTAAAAATATTCGGCATTACGGCGATATTGTCGCTGGTAATGGCCATAAACCTTGCCATGTTCCTCAACGATCCCAAAACAACGCTGGCCTGGGGTGCAGCGGCAGGTTTCCTCGCCGGTATATGGACATTCTGCGCCATAACCATGCAGGGCCTTTTCGAGCTTAAAAGCTGGAGTTATATTTTTATTAATGGCTTGTACAGCACATTAACATTAACCGTGATGGGGTTGATTATTGGCGCGTGGAGATAACGCGCCAGCGAAGTAAATATAACGATCCGCGCCATTTGGCGGATCGTTATATCATTATTAAAAGGCTATGGCAATTCCCTAACCCAAATATTTCTGAAGCTCAGTGGCTCGCTTTTATCGCCATGTGCCTGTAGTTTTATCGGCGATGGGCCGTGTGCTTTGTAATGCGGTGTGCCGATGTATAAAGTAGGGCCTTTTAGCTCTACGTTGTTCTCAACCAAAACACCGTTAAAAAAAACCGTAGCGCGGGCAGGAGTTTTAAGTGTGCTATCGGTGTTAAATGTTGGCGCTGTCCATATCACATCGTAAACATTCCATTCACCCGGAGGGCGGGTTGGGTTTGCCAGTGGTATAAATTGCTTATAAATACTGCCTGCCATACCATTTACATAAGTTTTGTTTTTGTACGAGTCGAGCACCTGCAATTCATAGCCGGCATCTCCATTACCTATAGAAGCCAGGAATACGCCGCTGTTGCCCCTCGCCTGGCTGGTGCCAGTAATATCTGCAGGTACGCGCCATTCAACATGCAGCTGGTAATTGGTAAATTTCTTTTTAGTTTGAACATTTCCCGAACTTTTATTCACGGTCCAAATTCCGTCGTGCACTATCCAGTCAGCGGTCTTAGTCGTATCCTTATTTAATACCCACTGGTCCTCGTTAGTGCCATCAAACAATACAATCGCATCCGATGGCGGTGGCGCAGGGCAAGCTGGCCCAGGCGTAACAACGGGTGGTTCCGGTGTCCATATTTCGGTATCTTCGGGTTTAGCACCCTGCTGGGCATTTGCTGCAAAACAAGCGCTGAGCAGCAAAGCCGTGTATATTAATTTTCTTTTCATGATTATAAATTGGTTTACGAGGTATATGTTACGTGCAGCACATCTTTTACATAAGCACAACTTTGCGTAATGCTTACATATGGGTCGATGTTGGTGTAGTTTTCCTGTTCAACAATAAAGTGTTTCACACCGCCCAGTTTGGCAAATTCCATTATCCGTTTAAAATCAATTGTTCCTGTGCCTACTTCCGTGTTTAGGTTATGGTTTGTTTTATCCATATCTTTTATGTGGAAGGCGAAGAATCTGCCCGGATGCGCTTTTATCAAAGCCACAGGATCCTGCCCGGTACGTACAACCCAATACAGGTCCATCTCCATTTGAACCGATTCCGGATCGGTCTCATTCAAAATGGTATCGTAAAAAGTGGTGCCATCAACCACCTGCCATTCAAAATTATGGTTATGATAACCAAACTTTAATCCTTCTTTTTTGCAGATCGCCGCAGCAACGCTCAGCTTGCTTGCTATATTTTTAAAATCTGCTACCGTTTTAATAAAATCGCCATTAAGGTGCGGTACAATAATGTACTCCATACCGGTTATATGCGCAGCATCTATATATGAGTATAAATCATCGGTATTACCTGTACCAAAAAAACTATCAAACTCAAAATGACCGCTCGGTGTGCTCAAACCATTGCTTTTCAACAGGTCGTTAAAAGCTTTGGCATCAAGTCCCCAAAAGCCGTTCTTTTTACTGTAGCCGTAAGTTTCCACCTCTTTGTACCCTGCGGTTGCAACTTTACCTATAACGTCTTTAACATCGCCTTTTAGCTGGTCGCGCATACTCCATAATTGCAGGCCGACGCCGTGATGGCCAATTGGCATCGGCCTGGCTTTTAATAAGCCCGGCATGATCATCAACCCGGCCGAAGCCAGGCCCGCCTGGGCAATAAATGTTCTTCTGTTAGTCATTTTGGTTTATATTTTGGTTTGGTATTATTTTTTTAGCGACAGGATGTAACGTACCATGTGACGGGCATCATCCATCGATAAATTAGGATGCGCGGTCATAGCGATTGAGCCCCAGTTACCCGAACCGCCTTTTATCACCTTGTTGGCCAGCGTATCGAT
>Ga0302309_10000771_pt1 | contig 33617 bp, 28 predicted proteins | sample III_Palsa_N1_1_FD_200453 | JGI IMG/M metagenome (GOLD analysis project Ga0302309, IMG submission 200453) | Peat permafrost microbial communities from Stordalen Mire near Abisko, Sweden - III_Palsa_N1_1 | ecosystem: Environmental > Terrestrial > Soil > Palsa > Peat permafrost | place: Sweden... | reverse complement strand
AACGGGGTGATCGTTATCACCACTAAGAAAGGGAAATACAATCACCTCATGCAGGTTAATTTCAACTCGAACGTTACGGTAGGGGACAAGCCCAATATCTTCTATCAGCCGAGGATGTCTTCCGCCGACTTTATCAGTGTCGAAGAAATGCTTTTTGCAAAGGGCTATTACAACAGCGCCTATAACTCCGCTTTCCATAAGCCGCTGACACCGGTTGTCGCCTTGCTTTATCAGGAAATGAACGGGCAGGTTAGCGCGGCTGATGCCAATGCTCAAATCGCCGCTTATAAAAATCAGGATATCAGGAATGATTATGAAAAGTACTTTTTTCAAAAGTCGGTGAACCAGCAGTACAACCTCAATTTAAACGGCGGTTCCGAGAACCAGAAATACTATTTATCCGCCGGCTATGATAATAACAGGGATAACCTGACCAGGAACGGCTATCAAAGGACAACGGTAAATGCCAGCAATACTTATGCTCTGCTTCAGCACCGGCTGGAATTAACGACCGGCATTAACTTTGTGCAAAGCCTCCAGGAGCTGAACAACCCGGGAATTGACGAGATAGGCTTAATGGCCGGAAATGGCGCTTTATTTTATCCCTATGCGCAACTGGCGGACGCGAAGGGAAACCCGCTGCCAATGGTTCATGATTACAGTTCATCTTTCGTTCAGTCAGCTGAAAATGCAGGGCTGCTTGACTGGAACTACCGGCCGCTTCAGGATCTGGACGCGGCGGATAACCAGATCAAAACCATCGATTACCGGATCAATACGCAGCTTAAATACAAGCTACTGCCTGAACTGGCTGTAACGGCGATCTACCAGTACGAGTACGGCACCACCGTGCAGACCAACCTGCAGGACGAAGATACTTATTATACCAGGGACCTGATCAACCGGTTTACGCAGGTCAACAGCGACGGGACGCTGACCTATAATGTTCCGCCGGGGGATATCCTGGATGAAGACTACGGCGCTTTTACCAGTCAAAGTTTCAGGACACAACTGGACTACAACAAAAAGCTGGGAGGCAACAGCGAGCTTACCGGCTTAGCCGGCTATGAGATTAAAGATCTGCATACTACGGATAACAGCTATCGCCTGTACGGTTACAATGATGCGCAGGCCACTAACAGCAGCGTGGATTATGTCTCGTCTTTCCCGCAGTATTATTTTCCGGGCTCGACGCAGCAAATACCGAATAATGAAAGCGAGGCTGACCTTACGGACCGGTATTTGTCCTATTTCGCAAATGGGGCTTATACCTACGATCAGCGTTATATTGTTTCAGGCAGCGCGAGGTTTGATCAGTCCAATTTATTTGGCGTAAAAACTAACCAAAAGGGCGTGCCGCTCTGGTCGCTGGGCGGCTCATGGATCATCAACCGTGAATCTTTCTATAATGCGGATTGGCTGCCTTCGTTAAAGGCGAGGTTGACCTATGGCTATAATGGGAATATCGATAAGAGCCTTTCCGCCTACACGACGGCCAATTATTTTCCTGCTGATGAATCGGTGTTGAACAGCCCGGCCGCGAGTATTGTTAATCCGCCAAACCCTGACCTGAGATGGGAGCGCGATAAAGTGATTAACCTGGGGCTCGATTTCAGCACAAAAAATAACCGGATCAGCGGCACCCTGGAATACTATGTGAAAAATGGCTATGATTTGATAGGAGACATTCCCTATCCGACATCGACCGGGATCAGTGTATTTACCGGGAATACCGCCGATACCAAGGGAAGTGGCTTCGACCTTACCCTCAACACAAAAAATATAGATGGCCTTTTTAAGTGGGCTTCCACGGTTTTATTCAGCTATGCACAGGACATCGCCAGCAACTATAAGGTACAGGCGCCCAATTCGACCTATGCGAGCTCCGGCGACCAGGGTTTATATCCCTTGCAGGGTAAACCCTTATTCGCGCTGTACAGCTATAAATGGGCCGGTCTTGATCCGCAGAACGGGAACCCGAGGGCCTATCTGAACGGCCAGGTCAGCGAAGATTATGCGGCTATCGTCAATTCAAGCGATATCAATAACCTGGTTTATGACGGGCCGACCCGGCCGCTTTATTTCGGCGCTTTACGCAATACGTTCAGTTACCATGCTTTGTCTTTGTCTTTTAATATCGCTTACCGCTTTGACTATTACTACAGGGCGAACGGCATCACTTATTCAGCGATACTTAAAGGCCAGGGCTATGACTATGGAAGCTATAGCCAGCGCTGGCAAAAGCCAGGCGATGAAGCGACGACGCAGGTACCCTCGCTTCCAACCGCGATCAACGCCAACCGCGACGCGGTTTACAATTTTTCAACCGTGCTGGCTAAAAGGGCCGATAACGCGCGTTTCCAGGATCTGAATTTAACCTATACGCTCGGTAATTTGAAAATCAATAATTTCCAGCTGCACCAGTTCCAGGTGTACTTATACGCCAACAACCTGGGCATATTATGGAAAGCGACAAAAGGAAATATCGATCCCGACTACCCGGATGCCGATTATGCTCCGGTACGGACGATAGCAGCCGGTATAAAAACAAATTTTTAATGATCATCAACATGAAAACACTAAATAATATAAAAGCCGGAAAAGGATTCTCCGCTTCGCTATGGGTTGGCTTACTCTTAATGCTGCATCTTTTTTCCTGTAAAGGCTTTCTCGACGTCAAACCAAGTAAAGCCTTACTGGTGCCCACGACGCTGTCGGATTTCGATGCTTTACTGGACAATACCAATATTTTCAATACCGGGCCGGAGCTGAATGAAATTGCCAGCGATGATTTATATACTACGGACGACGGCTGGGTTTCCCTGTCTTCTCCGGAGGAGCAGCCGGTTTACATTTTTGCCGATGCGCCCTTTCAGGGAATCGGCTATATAGGGGATTGGGACACGCCATTTCAACAGGTTTTTTACACCAATGTCGTTCTTGACGGTTTGCAAGCCTTAAATCCGGCGGTGGACGGGAGCGATTACAACAGGGTAAAAGGCAGCGCGCTTTTCCAGCGTGCTTTCGCTTTTTATAATGCGGTGCGGTTATTTTCAAAACCATACAATGCGCAGACAGCTGCGACCGACCTGGGGATTCCCTTAAGGTTGAATTCGCAGGTGAATATTAAATCAGTCAGGGCGACGGTCAAAGCGACCTACGACCAGGTCCTGAACGATCTGAAAGTGGCATCAGCGCTGTTACCGCTGACCCCAAAGTTCAAAACAAGGCCCTGTAAACCCGCGGCGCTAGGCTTATTGGCCAGGATCTACCTCAGCATGGGTGATTACACCGATGCCGGGAAATATGCCGATAGCTGCCTACAGCTGTATAACAAGTTATATGATTACAACACGCTGGACAGCACATCCTCCAGCCCCTTGCCGCAGGTCATACCGGACAATGGCGATGAGGTCATTTTTTACGCCGGATTGACCAGCTATGATTATGACTTCAGTAGCCTTACTTTTGTAGATTCCGTATTGTACAGGTCTTACCAGAATAATGACTTACGGCGCGTTATGTTCTTTATGAATAATGGATCAGGTCTGTATAATTATAAAGGTACCTATACAGGTAATGAAGTGTTTTTTGGCGGGCTCGCCACCGATGAGATCTATTTCATCCGGGCGGAATGTTTTGTGAGGGCGGGAAATTTAACGGCTGGATTGGCTGATCTGAATACAGTGCTATCGACGAGGTGGAAAGCCGGCACTTTTGTGTCATTCAGCGCGGCAGACGCGGATGCGGCCCTTCAACTTATTCTCCGGGAAAGGCGAAAGGAACTAGTAGCCAGGGGGCTAAGGTGGGACGATCTCCGGCGATTAAACACAGATCCCCGTTTTCAAACGACTGTTAGTCACCCTATCAACGGTCAGCAGCATTTACTCGTCCCGGGAGATAAACACTATGTTTTTCCTATTCCGGATTACGAAATTAAGTTAAGCGGGATCCAGCAGAATTAGATAAATAAAAGGGAGGGCAAAACGTCCTCCCTTTTATTTATTGAATGTAACCGTTGTTGGTATCAATGGTACCGCCGGAATCATCGTCATTCGGATCCTGGCCTTGCGGAAAATATTCTTTACAAACTTGTGCTGCATGGGTACAGCTGGCGCCTGTGGTGGTTTGCGCCCAGGTAACGCCGTCTGATTTTAAACCCCATAGCACATTTCCGCGGTTTGCTGCTTTATGGGTGCTGGCAAAGGCGGCACCGGTGCCTAAAAGAACGGCTAATAAAGCCAGGTTAACTTTAAACTTTTTCATGATGTTGCAGGCTTTTGTACATTAAAAAGCCTGAAAATTTTAGTGGTTAAATAATGTGTTAAATCGACCGCTTTCAAGGCTGGCCTCCCTTTTTCAAATGGCAGCCTTGCTATCAATTGAACCTGTATGTTTTCTTATTATGCCGGGCTGCTCCTTTCTTTATAAGTTGTTATGATTGCGGTTACCGATAAAGCCAGAAAAAATAAATTGAAAAGCAGGTGCGCCTGCCAGCTGAATTGGGAGATAATGCCGCCGCAGCTGCAAGGCATTCTGGGGTATAGGTCTAAAAGCCCGAACACGATGTATAAGCTGAAACTTAGCAGTAAAAATGCCGACAAGCAGTAAGCCGCAATAATTGTCCTGGGTATCAGCAATAAAAGCGCCACCAGTAATTCTGTTAAGGGAACCAGCCAGACCAAAATATCGGCCACCGGTCCTGGAAAAACCTGGTTGTGCATTTCGTTTTTTGCAGATTCAAAATCCGAGAATTTTAGGACCGCCGCGTACACCCAAAGCATGATCAGGAGATAGCGCGGGATTTGATTTAATGTATTGCGAAATAATTTCATAATAGTTAAATCAAAGGTATGGTCAGGGGGATGCCAGAAAATGTCACTGTTCTTTTTTGATCAGATATTTTTTCTGAAGGCGGTCATAGATAATGGGGTGTCCTTTGTCGCGGAGATGGTTAAGCATTCTTTTAACGGTGCGCGTACTGCAACCGAAGCGTTTGGAAACCGATTCCAGCGAACGGAACCGGTTCTTTTCGATCAGTTCCAGCATATATTCCAGCCGCTTTTCGTACGATCTGTAATCCATAATTTCCTTGCGCTACTTTGAGGTTTGTAGCGTAAAATTGGATGATTTGCCGGCAGATCGCTATAAGATTAGCTTATAAATTACTTCGAAAGTATATTCTGTTTGTCACTGTAATCACCATTATGCCTGGCAGGCGGGGACTTCAGCCCGGCTCTAAGATTGGATGTCCAGAATTTCCTTAATTTGACAAATGTCCTCCAGATAAACTCCTGGTTGATGCCGAAGCCGTATTTCGGTTTGGGCATCAATAGGTATGGGGAAATTTCAAGCACTTCCGCTATTTCAAAAATTCTTGGTAAGGATGGCTTTGTTTTATTGCTTTCCAGATTGGAATAAGCTGCCTGGGATATGCCAAGCTCCCAGGACATATATTCCTGGCTGTAGTTTTTAATCAGCCTTTGTATTCTTATTTTTTCCCCGATACTATCCATCCTTTAATCTTTTATTTGAGTTGCCCTATAAGCAAATGTAATAAATTACAAGTTAATCTTTTAGCTATCGGCATCGCATAAAAGCAATTTTAAATTAATTCCCAATGGTGGGAAGAAACTAAAATTTAGCTTTTATGGAACTTTTATCTGATCAATTTGCTGACGGTCTCCGGGGTGGCGTCAGCCAGTGCGCCACCAACATCGTTTTCTCCGCATCTTTCGGCGGCTTGTTTGGCGGCGTGGGTGCCGTTGTCGGCGCGGTAGTAGCCGCTACAGGGCCTTCCTGCCTGGCCCTATGGTCCTAACCTTAACCCGGGGAGTAATCTCCGGGTTAACCCATTCCCAGGATTCCCGGAAACAACAGGACTGTCGCTAATGCCCCGCCAATGGCGCCAAAAAGATGAAGCTCGTGATTGGCGATCCCCTTATTATTCTTTTTTTTATACCAAACCAGGACCAGAAAATAAAAGAAAGCTTCATACCGGCATTGAACACCCCCGATCAGCGGTAAATAAAACGCGATGGATTTGGGCCTCAGCATCATAAAGCTGAACATACAGCCCATAATACTCCCGGAGGCCCCGGCAGATGAAAAGCCAAAATCATTGCGGTGCCGGATAGTGCTAAAGATTACCCCTGAAAAATAACTGCACAAATAGATCAGCAGGAACTGCCAGCTCCCTATAGCTGACCTCGATCTTAAAACTTCCTCCAGGTTCGCGCAACAAACGTATAAGGCAGCCTCGTTTAGCGCCAGATGGAGCCAGTCGATATGTACCAGGTCCGACGTGACCAAACGATAATATTCTTTATGATGAACAATGCCATAAGGATGAAGGATCAGCCTGCTGAAAATTGACGGCTTCACCATGGCGATACTGCTAACTATCAAAATCACGAAAGTCAGACTGTAAGTGACCGGTGCGTCCGTTGCAAGCAGGTAATGGATATTTTTGTACATAAAAAAAGCTTTGGTTCCCGCTATAACTTTAACTAATAATTTACCATTTATTGTAATTGTATATGGCCTTTTGGTAAAAGAAATTTACCAAAAAATCAAAGCCATGAAATACATACTCAAAAACAATCTTATCTTATTGTCTGCATTGATTGTTTTAACCTTTGTACTGATTTTTTTTACGAATCGTTACATTCTCACCAATGATTTTTATGAAAAAAGTTCGCAGCCATTATCGGGTGATCCGGCTTTAGGCAATTTGGTTTATCAAAGCCTGCAGAAATGGATTTACCTGGGAGCAGCGATCTACCTGATTGTTAAGATCAGCTCCATAACACTGGTCCTATATGCCGGTTTATATCTTTTCGAATGCTCTTTATCCTTTAGCCGCGTATTTAAAGTCGTGCTGCTGTCCGAATTTATTTTTTTGGTGCCCGCGGCCATAAAAATCGCCTGGTTTTATTTCGGATCGGCCGCCAGCTACCTGCTGGCCTGGCAAAGCTTTTACGTGCTATCTGCTTTATCCTTGTTCGGGCCTGTCGGCCCTGACTGGTTTTACGCGCTGCAGACACTGAATGCCTTTGAGATCGCCTATTGGTTCCTGCTCGCCTATGGATTATTTAAGGTATCGGGTTTGAACTATGACAAGTCCCTGAAAGTCGTTTTGTTATCCTATGTACCGGCCTTGTTGATTTGGGTAACGATCATCACTTTTTGTTCTTTATTGATGTTTCCGGCTACCGGCTGAATACAGGCCATTCTTTGATTTTAAACATACTCCTTATGAAAAATATAACATATTTCAGGAATTTATTTGTCCGGCAGGACGGGCCGAACGACTGCGGGATAGCCTGTTTGTCTATGGTCTTAAATTATGCGGGCAGGCCGGGCGATTCGGATACTTTACGTTCGCAACATTCGTTCGCGCCCCGTTCTTTGTCTCTGCTGGAACTCCGTAAGCTTGCAGCCGGCTGTGAACTTGCAGCTCAATGTGTTTTAATGGGTATCGATACGCTTCGGAAACAAGACCGGCCCTGTATTTTACATATGGAAAATGAAAGCGGTGAACAACATTTTCAGGTTTGCTTCGGCACCCGGAGAATAGGCGGCCGCTACCGGTACCTGATGGCTGATCCGGCAAGACAAATCTACTACCTGGACGAAGCCGGCTTAATTGAACTATGGAAAAGCAAAGCCGCGCTTTATTTTCCCGGACTTCTGCCAGGTCTGCCGGCAGCCGGCCCGGCATTTAAATTACTGTCTTTTCATTTAAGTATACCCGGGGCTTTGCTCGTCGTTGTTCCCTTATTGCATATAGGCAGTTGCTTTATGGGCATCGCCATAACCTGGGTCTTGCAAACAGGTATGCAGAACTCCTTTTCCGGCGAAAAAACAAGCCTGCTCGTAGCCCTGGCAGCCTTGCTGTTATTGATAAATATATCCCGCAGCGCCCTGGCCTTTATCCGGCAAAAGCTGCTCATGATGGTAAATCGCCATGTGAATGATCAGCTTACCGACAGGCTGCTGAATGATATCAAAAACTACAAGGAGCAAAATTTGCCCAAAGCATCCTACCCTTTAAAGAGGGCCATGACAGACATACAACGCTTTCAAAATGCGGTATTTGTTTTGATCAACGTCTTAATGGCAGATGGCTCGCTGCTATTGCTGGTCATCTCGTCCCTGACCTATTATCAACCTGTCATTGGATGTGTGAACCTGGTTTACCTGCTTATCGCGCTGCTGGTAACGGTCATCAAGTTGCCAAGCCTTGATTTTGATCATGCACATTTGGCGGAAATGGCTGCAATTGCTGAAAGTCAATTATTAAAAGAAATCAGCCGGCCGATCCCTTTCGACCTGCAGCAATCAAATACTTACAGGCGGGATCATGCCCGATACCAGACATTTGCTAAAATGCTCGCCGGTAAAATCAGCAAACTGAATTTATTTTGTGAATGCGCCGGATCCCTTAACGTGGTAATTGTTCTGATCATCAGTTTGCTGAAATTAAAGCAGTCCGGTTTGTCCTACGGGCCGTTTCTTATCCTGGTACTTTCAAGTCTTTTTTTAAGCACATTGATTCCCAGGATATGTAACTCCCTGATCACTATCAGGGATGGACTAAGCGCGGCTAACGACAATAAATTCATTGGAGAAATAAACTAAAACGTCCAGCCTTTTCAGCGGGATCCACATTCAGCTGCCGGCAGACGGTACCGGCTACGCATCACCTATAAATACATATATCATGAATAAACAAATCGAAAAGCTAAGGTCGAAATTAAATAGAGACCTATCTTCCGCCCGATCTTTTGGCAATCCCCTTGAACGACTTAATAAGATTTCAGCGGAAATAGAAAAAACCATAACCGTCATCAATAAACAGCTCCGGCAGGAGGGGTTTTCAGGAGACCAGGAAGAAATCACTTTTTTCAAACAGATCAAACCTGGAATTCTGGCATTAAAGATCGAAGAGGTATTTCGTTATAATTTGGAGGTACACAAACCTATCGGTACCGTTAAGATCCAGCTTAAATATTTTGAAGAGGAATTGAAGGCACTGCAAAGTTTTTTCCGGCTGAATTCCTATAACTACCAATATTATAAGAATAAGCTGACGGAAATGGATAAGCTTTATTTTATGCGGAATGGCGGACCCCTTGCCATACCGCTCGCGGAGATAACGGAGGCAGATATGGAATTTGCGACGCCGATGACCTATCTGTTCGCAAAATTCATCGCCTATGAGCAGCTGCAATATGATATGATGGAACAGATCGCCGGGTTAAAATACCCGCAACTTAATCAGCCACAAAAGGGAAGCGATTCCGGCCTGACCTTAAAATGGACCGGCGATGTCATTAACATTATAGAACTTGCCTATGGCTTTTACCTGACGGGGCAGCTCAATAACGGCAATGCCAGCCTTAACCAGATCGTAAGATGGCTGGAAAGTAATCTCGGGGTAAGCATCGGCATTGCCCAACGGAAATTTTCCGAGATCAGCCGGCGTAAACGGATCAGCGTCACCAAATTTATTGACCAGATGAAAGAGGCCATTTTAAGCAAAATTAACACAGAATATCAGTGAATTGATATAGGATAAATTAGTCGCCTTTTCTTTAGGCGATATAGTGGGCCGCTAAAGTGATTTATTATCAAATCATTAGCGGCCATTTCTTTTTTGTTCCTGTGGAATAAATATTTATTTACAGGTAGTACCTGAAAGCTCCTGATTTTCCCGTCTGCAATTCCCGGAATTTTGATCCCAATGAAGCTGGAAGAATTATCGGACTTGTTACGGACCGCTGTCGTCGAGGTGTCAACCTTTTCGAAGCGAAGTGTACTTTTTTTTGCGCCACTAACATTAAAAAATCATGAAACAAAATTTTGACAACCACAGTTTCCGGGATTTCGAGCATATCCCGGGAATGGATGCCTGGACGCGTGCACGCATGTTCCAGCATTACCTCAACGATCAAACCGCAAAGGGACAATTGAATTACCGGCTCGTAACCACAACGGGCTGCGGTCCTATCGTTGAAACGGGCGGCAGCAAACTCATCAGTTTAGTGTCTAATGACTATCTGGGCTTTACACAACATCCGGCTGTAAAGCAAGCCGCTATCGATGGTATTATGAAGTACCGCTCCGGTGCGGGGGCGTCGCCTGCCATCGGCGGGCACTATGATTACCATGAATTGCTGGAGAAAACGATCGCGGGATTTTTTAGGAAAGAACACGCGATTATCTATACCACCGGCTACACTTCAAATAGTGCCTCGCTACAATGTATCTTGACCAAAGACGACCTGGTGATATTGGATGCCGGCGTGCATACGTCTGTGATGGAAGGCTGCCAATGTTTTAATCGAAAGACAGTTAAACATAATGATTTGGATGCCTATGATCATGCCCTAAGATTATCGAAAGGAAAACATCCATTGGTGCTGGTCATCATCGATGGTGTCTATTCACAGGATGGCGATCTGGCCCCGCTAAAAGCGATCATCGAATTGTGTAAACACTATGGCGCAAAACTGATGGTCGACGATGCCCACGGCACCGGCGTGATCGGTAAAACGGGTAGGGGATTGGTTGAAACCTGTGACGCTTGGGATGATATCGACCTGATCACTGGTACGTTTAGCAAAACATTTGGCCACATTGGCGGCTATGTTGTCGCCTCGGAAGAAATGGTCAATTACCTGAAGTTCCAAAGTAAACAACACTTGTTTTCCGCATCCTTGTCGCCCGCTTGCTTATCCATTGTCAAAGCGATTGAGCTGGTAGATGAAGAACCCCTATGGATGTCTGTGCTGAAAGATAATTGCAAATACTTCCGGCATGGTTTACTGTCGCTTGGCCTGAACATCGGCGATACCCGCTCCGCCATATTCCCGGTGCGGATTGGCGACAAAATTAAAAATGCCCGGATATGTCATGACATGCAGCAAAAAGGAGTTTATGCCAACCAGATCAATTACCCTGCGGTCAGTATGAAAGACGCACGCATTCGCATGGGGGTGACGGCAAGGCATACGAAGGAACAATTGGATGAGGTGCTAAATGTATGGGCGGATATTAAAAAAGAATTTGCGTTATGAAAACCATCAGCCAGGTTTACCGGCAGGCCTGTCGCGAGATTGACTTGCCGCCTAAGGAGAAAGACTTGTTTATGCGCTTGTTGCGGGAGATCAGCGTCAATGCGGTTCGCAGCCAGAAAGCATGGAACGTTAAAGAAGATTTCCTCGCGTTGTGGTTCATTTCGGCGGGTCGATTCCCTGAACTGGCCGGTAGCCCATACAGCCTGATCATTAGTCATTGGGTCGGTACGCAATTGCCGTTTGAATTAACAGCCGATGAGCGGCTAACATTATGGATTTAAAAAGAACAACCATGAAAGGTAAAGTAAAAAAACTATACGACGAACTGCAGGAGGACCTGGCTTTCTACGAAGAATTGGGCGAGCCGCCTGCGAACCGGCTGAGCGGCGCGCTGGTCAGCATAAGGGCCCGGATGGTTCAGCTAAAAGTGCTGGTGATGACCGAAGGTTTTCGCAGCCTCGAGTCGGAGATCGTGTTTTTTAAACGGGACAAGCCGCTTTTCGTCGCAGAACAAGTGTACCTGACCGAATATACGGTGATCGTGTTGGGCAGGCCAATGTCGGGTTCGGGTATGGTGGAAGCTTATTACCTGGAGGAACTTAAACGTATACAAACGTTTATTAATCGATTCGGTTTTTTGTACCAGTGTTATAAAATGGACGCAAAGGACCTCGATAGTGTGTTGTTTTTACGCGATGCCGGCCCTTCGGGCATGCTGCTGCCGGAGACACCGGACGCCGACCCTGCATTTTCCACCAACGGCGATTTTCTGTGGGCCAAGTTTATGGCCTATGAACGCTTACAAGCCTGGCTGGAAGAACAACTCGCGCTAATCCATGGTGTAAGCAATGCACCTCTTACGCCACACGGCGATACCCATAAAACGATGCGGCTGGGCAGTGTGAAATGGACCGGCGAGACCATCAACCTGGTCGAACTGGCTTATGGCATATGGCTGACCGGGCAAGTGAATAACGGGCAGGTGTCGATCACCGAGATCGTGGAATTTTTGGAATTTTCGTTCCGGGTGCACATTGGTAAGCCGCATAGGCGGTGGCAGGGGATCGCTAATCGGAAACGGTTGGGGTATACCCGGTTTTTGGATGAATGTAAGGCGGCGATTGAGAAAAGGGTGGAGGAGGAGATGGGGAAGTGATGAGCGTTTGCGAATGATAAATAATGCAGCCAGAACGATAGAAAAATCTTACTTAAGGCGATATCGCCCAGGGGTCATTATCCTATATTCCAACCCTCGACAAATTTTTTGCTTCAGTAAATTAGCAAAATGTATTTAATAGTAAATCTATCTTCTCAGGGTTTTAAAATAATGATAAATAAAATGTTAATAATGTTCATTTGTTTAAAACTTAATTGCTTTAGTTAGATAATAATAAGTAAAATGCACTTATTTCCAGAATAGTAACCTCTGGACTTATAAGTGAATATGTGGTTAAAAATTGTTTATGACGAAAATGACATTCCAAATTGGCCTAATAGATTTAATAATATATTAGTAAGTATCAATTTAGAAAAAATCGCACCTGTTGATCAAGAGTTTAAATCGTTTCGAATTAGTCCAATTTTTCCACTGAATGGTAAGGATAGCCAGATCGACATTTCAAACACGAATATCTTCTTTTATAGTTATCCTAATTCTTTTCGCGTCTTGGGGCGGTTGGAAAATCTTGGAAGCAAGTCACTAATTGATTCTATATTTTTTTCTATAGGATTAGCATCGGTAATTCTGATTTCAAATCAAAAAAAAATTGTCGATGAGTTTTTAAAGATTGTCAACGAAGACCCCGTTGGTTTTGAAAAATGGGAAACAAAGAATTCGTTAATTAAATCTATTAAATATGATATAAAAAAAGCAAAACCTATCGAGGTTGATGATTTTAGAATAGTTGACTATTCCATATTGCCTTTAACTGAGCGTGCACTAATCGATGAATTTCATGTTAGTATAAAATTATTGGGTGTTAAGCTTGCAAGTCACATGCCTTCTGAAATCAGCAAGATTAAGAAGTTAATCGCCCAAATAAATACTTTGATTCAAACATTAATTTATCTGTCGAATCCTAAAGGCAAAACTCCGGACTTTTTAAGCGAGTTTTCGGCAAGCGAACTTAAAGATGATCGATGGAATAGTGTAACGAGAAGCCAAATACTTGACCGAATCATACAGGTCAATTCAGCTTTGTCATACGTTTCAACACAAGCGTTTTCTGGCGCAATTCCGATTTTAGAAAGGCGTAGCTTAGTAAGACGACATTCATTACTAGGAATTGGTAGCGCAATCCTCGCTCTAAACAATATTGCAAGATTTATAGAAAATTGCTTTCTGCTGGTCCCAATAAATAGTGTTGTGGCTAAATTAATGGCACAGTATCCGCCATTAAAAGGTTTGGATTCTTTGCCAACCTATGATAGTTCTGAATGGAATAAAAGCTCAATTGGACTTATTAGTGCAAATGTTAATAGCGATGAAATCTTTTTTAAGTTGCCCTATTTCAATGGTCGGCTTGGATTTAGAGAGACTGAATTTTCTATAGCAGCTGCAATACAATCCATTACGAGCGGAGCCTCGCTCGAATGGAGTTTAATGACGTTGACACATGAAATGCTACACGGTCATGTCAGAAAAATAATCACATCAATTTTTTATGGTACCGACGTGCTAAATAAAAATGGCCAGCGCGACATTTTTTATGAAAGATTTATTAAAAAGAAAAATAAAAAGCTGGATGATGAAAAATTAGTTGATTCAATTAGAGCAGTAATTTTCACGTATTGCTGTTTTACTGTAGAATTTGGTTCGATTACAGTGCAGACAGAGCATAAAGGGACTCAATTTACGATGCCAGTTCTCGACAAGGAAAAATTATGGCATATTTTGGAACATGAAAACCGAAACATAAGTGAATTATTTGTTCATGTTTTAGACTTACATTATTTCTATGGCAGTAAGTGTTCTATATACGTTCCATTGATATGGTGTTCTTGGGCAGCCATACCCTATACAAATAGTGATTTAAGACACTATGTTTTAAGGAGCCTTTTAACAATTGCATCCACTGTTGATGGAAAAAATCAGAAAAGATTCAATGAGGCAGTCCTTATGTTGAAAAATTTATTGATTAAATTTAAAGACGGAAAGCTTAATTATCAGATAATCAAAGATGTAATTGAAATTTTAAACGACAGTGAAACCTTGAGAACAGATTATTTTCCAGCTTTTAAGGCATCAATGATAATTGTCGACTTAGTTAAAAATGTATTTTTTTCAAGCGAAATAAGAGCGGCAATATTCCAAGATTCTTCTGTGTCATGGGATAATTCAACGGACGAGGAAGAAACTTTAGAGATTTCGTTCGCTTACCTGTTGAAAAAAGGATTCAGCGACGACGTGATAACTTCCCCTATTGCTTATCTGCTCGACAAAATGGTGACCAGTCTAAATACTAATGATGAAAATATCGACATTGAATGGGAAACAGCCGTACAATTTTTAGCATTAAACTCAAATTAAAGGGATAACTATGGAAAAGAAACAGAATTTTTTCAATCTAATATCGGCCCAGAGAGACTACCATTTTGTGGCGTTTAAATTTAAAACCCGTTATTCTCTTGCACAATATTGGAAGGAGTGCGGGAAAACCACAATGACAACCGCGTATGATGATGATGATATTAATATTGAACACGTGAGTTTTGTAAGCGATCGCCTATACTACAGTGGTTTAAAAGAAGATTTTTCAGTCAATGCTGACAAGTCTTCACCGTTTAATTACGATTTGTTTGCCATTCACATCAAAAAACTAAACACATTTATTTTTGGATTTCCCTTTCAAGCTATAGCTCGGGACGTTATAAACTCGTTTATTCAAAAACATTTTTCTTTTGGAAATTTTGTTCAGGTTGATTTAAAACGGTTGGTAAGGTCGGAGAGTTTGAATGCAGAGACTGACAATTTTATAGCGAAGTTTTCGGGAGTTACCCTTAAATTGTCAGGTGACCTAAATATCAGTTCTGTTAATCTTGACGGTGCAAAGCCGTTGGAATCGGCCATTTACACAACCTTTTTTAAAGACCAAATTGAAGAGAATAATCCTCTATGTAATGTTGAAAAATGTTCGGTAAAATTTCAGGTGCAACGTGAGGAACAATTGGTATCCGCAGCCAATATCCAATTAGATTTGTTCGGGAATTTTAAAATTTATATGCACAGTAACGGAAATACGATATTCAATCTGCCAGAATTTTTTTTAATGCTGGACCGTTTGAAGACGACTATAAATTCGACGTCAACCTCAAATCCCCTTTATAGATCGAAATGATAGACTTGGATGAACTAAAAGACAAAAAAAATTCAATCGATTATTTATCGAAGTGTTTGTCCGATGGAACACTGGTGCTTTTTTTAGGAGCAGGCGCGTCGAAAGGTTTTGGCTTACCGGATTGGACAACATTGGTTAACGAACTGCGTCTTAAGGCTGGATTGGAGGTTCTGAAGGGAAAGAAACACTCTGCTGATGTTCTGCAAAATGCAACTTCTGAAGTTGTTGTAAAATTGAAGCGACCGGCGGAATTGATCAAAGCTATTGAAGACATCCTCTATAAAGACTTCAAGAATCTTTCAATTGTTGAAGCACTTAGTAATCAATTGCTTGTTGCAATTTCTGCCCTATTAATGGGCAGTAAGCGAGGGCATATATCCAGAGTAGTAACCTTAAATTACGATAGTATGCTCGAATGGTTTTTATCATTGTTCGGCTTTGTTGTGAAAACTGTCTATCAACTTCCGGAATTGGAGGGATCGGAAGATATTCGAATTTACCATCCTCATGGATTTATTCCCAATCCCTCCCTGTCACTTCCTGGAAGCGATTTTGTTATATTAGATTTACATTCAGCAAATCAACGACTTGGAAATAAAAATGATCCTTGGTTCGAGATGACTAGACACATCCTCGATACAGGAGTTTGCTTGTTCATAGGTATGTCTGCCAATACATTGTCTGACAGAGTTTTGGCTCCCCTTTTAAGTACTTCCGGACCGAATTGTGGAGAAACAAGACCGCTTGGTATTTGGATTTTGAAAGATCCATTAACCAGAGACAAGGAAAATGAGTTTGCGCGAAATAATATTGTTCCTCTATCAATTGTATCGGAAAAAGAGATATCTGAGTTTATCTTGGAAATCTGTCAGAAAGCGTCGAAAAAGTTAATTGTTTCTTAAAAAGATTGATTAGATTTGCAACCCCGTTTGAGACAATGAACAGTTCAAAGATTATATTAAAATTCGAACGCCTACTATTTAATGGTATTCCTGACCACCCTGAACATAATTGGGAAAGGGATGAGAATGCTAATGTCTCGATTAGAGTTACCGGAAAATCTCGATCATCTAAACCACCTGTCGTGATAGATTCTAATACAGAAATCTGGGGTTATTTTGATTTAGATTATGAAAATGAAACTGAAGTTTTTACGCCTGCTGAAAAAAAGACTGACCCTAATAAATCAAAAGGTTTTTCAAAAAGGACTGTCAGGGCATAATTGTAAATAGTTGTCGATTAAAAGAGATATACAAAATTATAATGATTCATTTAATACCACCCGGTTACTTTCCTTCTTCACTAAACCCTTAGCGAGCGCCATCCGTATGCCCAACTGCATTGCCACATCCACATTTGTGCCAATGCGAGCGTAACCAAACAAACGCGCTACTTCTTTGACCAAATCCTCTTTGGTCATACTAATCTGGTTCCGCAAAATCGCATGAATACCATTAGCGATTTCCTGCGAAGGTAAGTCGTCCGCGTCACGCTTTAAATTTTCGTTCGGCGGTAAACGGTAGATGTCAAAATCATCCGGCCGCTGTTCGCTCCGCCAAAAGATGATATTTCCATTGTCGTTGGTCTGTTGCAAATTAAGGTCCCTGAAAATTAATTCAAATTGGGCAGCGATCCGCGAACCCGCACGTCCAATGCCCCAACCCAACAGCACCCGTTTTATCAACAGGTTTTTACTCACCGGCGCTTCAACGGCCAATACTTCATTAATCTGAGATTTAATAGTTTCCCGGTAACTATACAGGAAAAAATCATCTGAACTGGTGCTGCGAACCACCTGCACGCTGGCAGCCTCATAGTAATGGGTTTCCGTTCTAACTACTTTGGTTTCCTGGAAAGCAAACGGTATAGATTCTTCAGGTAATGGTGCTATTTCGGGTTCCGGTTCCATATTAATGCCTTGTTCGGCCCTATGTATCGCAGCGAGGATATCTTGGGTGACCTTACCCGGGTTTTCCCACCATTCCGTGGACCAGACCTTTATGATGTTCCAGCCCAGGCTTTTCAGCACGCCAGGCTGCACGATTTCGCGGTCTCCCGGCGTTTTCGCAGCGCGATAAGTCTTCCCATCACATAAAATTGCCAGCAAATATTGATTAGGATAGTCAGGATGGACGATACCTATATCGATCTTGTAAGCGGAACAGCCGATCCGGGTATTGGCTTTGTAACCATGTTTCCGGATTTCCGCCGCAATGACCTCTTCAAGCCCCGGTGCATTATCGCTAACCGCAGTAAGATTACTTGGTAGGGCCTGCTTCCCTTTTTCGGCATAAGCCAGGAAGGCCTTTAAGCCCGCCACGCCTTCTGAATTGGTGCGGTTGAGGTCAATTTGATCGGCTCTAAGCGTTGAAAATACCTGCATTTCATACCGCGCCCGCGAAACGGCGACATTCAGCCTGCGCCAGCCACCCTCCCGGTTGATCGGCCCAAAGTTCAGCCCTAATTTGCCGGCTTCGTCCGGGCCGTACCCGACGGAAAATAAAATTATATCCCTTTCGTCGCCCTGTACATTCTCCAGGTTTTTAACAAATAAAGCTTCTTCACCCTCATAAGCCAGTTTCTCAAGATCAGGCCGCAGAAGGAACGTATCGGTCAATAAATCTTCTATAAGCGACTGCTGCACTGAACTGAAAGTGACGACACCTAATGACCGTTTACTAAGCATGGGGTTAGACAGACGGTAAATGATATAATCTACGATGGCTTTTGCCTCGGCCCGGTTTTGTTTCGTCTTGCCCCGGTCATAAAAACCCTTGACCTTAACCAATTTTACTTTAGTCGCCAAGTCGTCCGTGGATGGGAAAGTCAGCAGGTTATTGTCATAATACATGGCATTGCTGAAGGCGATCAGGCTTTCGTGCTTACTGCGGTAATGCCACAGTAAATGATAGGAAGGCATGGAAAGCGCCAGACAATCATCCAATATGCTTTCCAAATCCTCCTGTTCCACATTTTCCTCGTCAAAATTATTGGTCGAAAAAAAGCTGGTGGGCGGCATTTGCTTAGGATCGCCCACCACGATAACGCTGGTACCCCGCGCAATTGCGCCGACAGCCTCGCAGGTTGGCATTTGCGAAGCTTCATCAAAAACCACCAGGTCAAACTTGGCCGCGCTGGCGTCGAAATATTGCGCGACCGATATCGGGCTCATCAGCATACATGGCGTCAGCCTCGGCAATACATTGGGGATGAGATCGAAAAGTTTCCGGATAGGCATTGCCCTGCCATTGTTTCGCAAGGTGCGCTGGAGCAGCCCGATCTCCGAGCTTTGCGCCGCTTCCTGTGTAAAGGAAGGCGTTCTTGCAGCGAGCCTGGCAAATAATTCCTCGCGGGTCAGTTTTTCGAAGGCATCGCTCAATTCCCTGAATTTCCGGATCTTGCCTTCGAACAGTTGCCCGTGAAAACCCGAAAGCGTAGGATTTTGTTCAATAAGCTGGTCAGCAATGACTTTATACAATCCTTTTTTATAGCTATTAAAGAGCTGGCCATCTTTTATTTCTCCCTCTTCAAAAGCGTTAACCAGCGGGCTCAATCCACCTGTGGTTAAAAGTTGCCGGGTAGTGGTGTAAGCATACCAGTCTTTTAGCAAATCCAGGTGGGCCAGCCAGCGTTCGCATTGTTCCTGCAGGTCGACTATACTTGCCCCTAAAAGCAATTGGATCTTCTCACGATAAATTTTCAACTGGCCGGTCAGCGTAACAAAACTCCTGAAATCCATTTCGTGTTCGCGCAGGTAGGCGCCACTTCCTTCAGCGAGGCGGCCGGCAAGGTTATCCCTCCAATTTTTTAAGCTTTCCAGGCCGGTGACTTTACAAGCGGCGCGGTTTAAAGCGATATATGCATTACTGATCTGGACCAGGTTATCCCAGTCCGGTCCGCCGTTTTTCCATAAAAATCCCGTTAACGCCGGTAAATAGGTCGCGCCGTCGATGATTCCCTGCTCCATCTGATAACTGGTTATTTTTTTTAGTATACCGGGAATTTCCTCGTTAACAAAGTTCCCTGCCAAAGATTTGGATCTTAACGATTTGACAATAGCGCGTTGGGTCATCCATTTGGGAAGAAACCATTTTTGATCAGCGATCTCCCAGTTGGCCAAAACCTGTTCGGCAGGAAATTCTAAAATGGTTTTATTAAAAGTTTGCAAAAGGTCCGAACGTAAAGCGTCTCTTTGTTTGCCGTGCCCCGCGATTCCGATCAGCTGCGCGAGCGTTTGCTCCAATGCATCCGCAGCGATGAACGATGAGGGCGAATCGGGGATTTGCAAGATGATCCCGATGATTTCTCCAAGAACATCTGTTTCCTGCCGTAAATTTCCGGTAAAGCCTAATGCCCCGGCAACGGTGTTTACTGTTTTTTCCAATTTGGATGAAACCGATAATATTTGTTCCATCAGTTGCCGGGCATCGGTCTTCAACTGCTGGCTGTACTGCGCCACATATACATCCTTTAAGGGATGGTGCGCCGGATCGGTAACAATGGTTGCGATCGTTTCCATCTCTGTCGCCAGGTCATCCATTGCGGTGATGGCCGCGGGTGTTAGGCTGCCTACCTGTTCGCCGGTAAAATAAACCCCATGCTGGGTTGACGCTAATTCGGTATAATTACAGAAAAGCTCAAAAAGCGAATACCCCGCCGCCTGTTTTTGGTGAAGAGCTTCCACGTAAACATTTAACTCGTTTCGGACCGCTAAAAGGCGGTCCGCCGTTACGAGGAAATTTTCCGGGCTGTTTTGTTTAACGACTTCCGTGGCCTTTTTCAACTGGCTCAACACATCCGATTTCTTCGACTTATTGGAGTGCAATTCTAAACAGAAGTCACCGATACCGATGGCCTGGAGCCGCTTCTGAACAACCTCGAGCGCCGCTTTTTTCGCGGAAACAAACAGCACTTTTTTACCGGCATACAACGCGTTGGCAATGATATTGGTGATGGTTTGCGATTTACCGGTGCCCGGCGGCCCATGCAGCACAAAACTTTCGCCTTTGCCCGAACTGATGATGGCTTGTAATTGTGATGAATCCGTGCTGATCGGCAGCGCCAATTCGCCCGGGTTGAGATTCAGATCATTTAATTGCGGCAGCGCATCTAATTGCAATTTGCCCGAGATCAAACTCGCGACTACTTTGTTTTTTGCCAGCTCGGCGGAATTGTTATGAATATCGTTCCACAAAATAAATTTGTTGAAAGAAAAAGTGCCTAACAGCGCCTGGTCTTCCACATCCCAGCGGGCCTGCGACATAATGGCCTGCCGGACCGTATTTAAAATCCCCCGGACATCCACACCACTATCATCTTTAGGCAGAGTTTCCAGCCCGCCAATGCTGATGCCAAAATCCTGCCGCATCATTTCCAACAACGTAATGTTAAGGATCGTTTCTTCTTCCCTTGAGCGTATCACATAACCCTTTTGAGCCGACTTGCGAATGATCTCTACCGGGAGTAATAAGATAGGTGCGAACCTCGGCCTTTCGCTTACGGGCGTTTCGTACCACTTCAACAACCCGATACCTACGTACAGCGTATTCGCGCCATTTTCTTCCAGCGATAATCGCGAAGAACGAAAAATGTTAGTCAGGTTAACGTTAAGTTCCGTTTCCGTCAAATAAGTCCTTAGCCGCTGATGGCCCAATTCATTGTTGACAAGATCAGCGATAGGATCGGAAGCGTTAACCGCCTGGTAAATACCGGCATCCCGCAGCGAATTGCTCCAATCGGCCGGTTTGGCCAAAATCTGGAATTCCTTTCCTTCCGCTAAAGCATCCTCCAATTTACCAGAATTGATTGTAATGAACTGGATAACACTCTTGGTCATACGGGTATTTAGGAGCGTGTTACGAAGCGTAAGGTCCAGTAGTTTGCGTTCCCATAATTGCTGTTTGGATACACCTATTTTATCGGTATAGATTGGCTTCTGATCCAAAATAATGTCTTCAGGTGAGGTGGTCGGGACTGACGCTGATTCGTCATATTTTATCTCGAAGCCATAGAAGCCAGGAATACGGAGCGGCAAGGGTCTTACTCCGCCAAACCGGGCACGCTTGATGTCGGCAAAAAGTAGAAAATTATTGGTATTCAACATTTTAGCGTCTGCAGATTTCACCGCGTCGTCAAAAGAAGCATGGTTCCCTGCGTTCATGCAGGTTGATTCTAAAACTACGATATCGTTGATGCCGGCGGCCGTTCTTTTGGTTATCAGCGAAGGGTCGTCATTGACCGCATCTGGAAAAGATTCATCTACCAGCCAGGCACCCGCAAACGCGTGGCCTTTGATCATCACGATAAGCGGATTAATACTAACGGCCTCCAGGCATGCTGCATAAAGCAGGGACAGGTCAAGGCAATTGGCCAGCTTTTGCGAGAGGATTGCATCACTCAAACGGATACGCTGGCCGGTTTCCTCAAAACTGGCGGGTACTGCACAATAAATAAGATTAAGATTTGCAATGGCTTCATATATAGCCGCCATTTGCTTTTTTACCCGATCCGGGTTGCGGCTTTGGTAAGCATTAAAAGAAGGATCACCGGTCCAGGTCGCCAGTAATGCCGATGCGGCACGAATGATATTTGGAATTTCCGGGTGATTAGGTGTGATGAAAGCTGCAATGAGTTCGGGTACTGATCCCGCGCCGTTCCATTCGTCATAAGCCAATAAATCGATATCGTAAGCCGTCTCTTGTAAAATAACGTCACCCGAACTGGCCTTCAATAACAAGCGCGCGCTCATGCGTTCGGTAAGTTCCGCTAAAAATTTTGCGGATAAGCTTAGCGGAACGGCACCAAATGAATGACTTTCACCAGGATTAAGCTGATCGATTTGCGAGCTCCAGGTAATCGCAAAGTCAGGCTCAGAGCTTATTTGGACGATAATGTTTTCAAGCGGTGCTTCTCCATTATTGGTCAAAATCAATTGTTTTACAACAGGAACATGGTTCTGCTGCATCGCAAAATTGATAACCGGTGAAAGGATGATATCTAACGCTATTTTTGACAAGGTTTCAGTATTCATAATTGGAGTTTAAATTAGCAATAAAATACTAATTCATGGCATTACCGGCAATTTACCGGTACATCGTGGATAATTGACACAACCATAGAATTCACTAAAGATACCTCGACGCTTTACCATAATGCCATTGCATTCCGGGCACCTCTTTTGTTGTAGAATTGCCTGATTAGATTCAAGCATTAGCAATTCTTCCACGAATTTACTCGGGTTCGATTGGTCATATAGCAGGTAATTTTGATGGCGGGCCCTGGTCGTAGCCACATAAAATAAGCGGCGCTCCTCGGCATTGTCAAATTTATCCCCTTCATGCAAAACGGCATTCAAAATCGGATCGTCGGCAATTTCTGAAGGGAAACCGTATACGCCTGAATCGATATCCAGCAAGATGGAAAAATCAGCGGTCAAACCCTTAACGCTATGGGCGGTGTAAAATGTCAACTTTAAAGTTGGAAAATCTTTTTTTATTTGCGGTAGCGTATCAGGACAATTACCGTGGTAGCGGCCAATAAGAAAAACAAGGGCGTCGTTTTGTTTGGCTTGGATGGTTTCCAGGATGTGCTTAATACATTCGTGCTTGATGGCTCTTTTCCTCGGGAGAAACTGGCCCGCTAGATCAAGGCCGTGGAATACAAAAGAAGGTTCTTGGGCAACACTAATCGCAGATAGTGTCTTTTTGAGTTGGGAGGGATTTTTTTGGATGAAGTCGCTGGTGGTCTTAAGTATTTCATCATTAAAACGGTAGGTCTTCAAAATGGCTGACTGGCTGGTATAGCCAAAATGCGATGCAAACTCCGTAATGATGGAAATGTCGCTGCCTGAAAAACGAAAAATCGATTGCCAGTCATCGCCAACCGCGTATAGTTTGGATTCGGGGTTTCGCTTGCGCAAACTCTTCAAGAGTTCATAGCGCCCGAGCGACATATCCTGGAACTCGTCGACCAGGATATATTTGTAGGGTTTGGTATAATGGCCATTTGTAATGTGTTCGCTGGCCAGGTTGATCATGTCGTTGAAATCGATGGCATTTTGTTTTTTCAGTTCCCGCTGGTATTCGTTGTAGAGTGGGGTAAACACCTCCATAAAGACTCTTAGCCGTTTATCTGTTAGTGGCACTCTGATGTCTTCAGGCTGCTTGCCATTGGATTTTAATAGCCCTAAGAACGTATATACCAGGCCAATAAAATCCTCGAAATCCCTTGAAGATGCGATGATTTCCTGTAGCTCTTCCGGTGTCCTTTCTTTGAATTCAACGCCCAATTCTTCCAGCCTTTTCTTGAGATTTTGCAATAAGGTATTTTCCTTGTTTTCGTAGGAGTAGGTTTTGATTAGCTTAGTGCCATATTTTTGATGGATTGCCTCTTTCCATAAGATGCCGGCGTGGTAGGTTTCCCGGCCCGTTTTGTGCGGATGCTTGGCCGTGAACCATTTGGGAACGTCCCCGTTGCGGTCAATGCCATAGTGTTCATGCCATATTTCGTATGCAGGAAAGTAGAAATCGGGCTGGTAACTGGCATAATTGGCGTTCCGGTCTTCAGGCTGCAAGGGATAATGCTTTTGATATTCGTAATCAATTTTGAAGAGGCAAAGGAAGTTGCAGATCTGTAATTCTTCCTTGCTGTTGACGACCTTTCCGTCTAAGGTTTCGTTTTCAAAGCTTCTTTCGTATTTGAGAAACTCGTTCTTGTCTTCAAAATCAAATTCGTCCCGTTCCGGCCGGCTGAAGAAGGCGATAAAATTGATGGCTTTTTTTTGAAAATCAGGATCATTTATAAATAACTCGCTAAAGGCTTTTTGCAGGAAAACTTTGGTGGGCGTGTCTTTGCCGTCGAATGCCAGTAAAACCTCCCGTGAAGAACACATCCTGGTGACAAAATAGCCGAAACTATTGAATGTCCTGACTTCTAAGTTTTCCGCGCCCGGAATATCCTTGCAAAATTCCGTACAACGTTTATACATCTCCTTCACCGCGTTATTAGTGAATGAAATAATTAACAGGTCTTCCGGCCTGGCGAGACCCTTTGTTAACAGGTAGGCAACTTTGGCGCTAATGGTGGTCGTTTTACCGGTTCCTGCACCCGCGATCACTAAATTATTATCTTCATCCCTCACGATGGCCTCAACCTGATCTCGCGACAGGGGGTAGGCTTCAAGGGTGTTAAATAAATGGGCATACTTTTCGGATTCGGTTTTTACAAAAAGTTCGTTGTAAGTGGCCCTGTCGCTGGCTGTATTTTTATAAATACTTAGGAATTTCGAAATGGCGGCACTGTCAGCTTTACCTAAACCTATTTTGTTATAATAGTTGGGGATAGCATTGAAAGTAGCCGAATTGGCCTGAAAAAATTGTTGTTCCTGGAAATTAGAAAAATAGTTATCGTAATTAGTGAGCAGTTGGTAGTTATGAACGGCAATGCGCATTTCCGGCATTAGCACCTTCAGCCGCTCTTTTGCCTTTTCATTTCTGATCCAGCGTTTCCAGCTGTAAAACAGGCCCACCAAAAAAATGCAAATTAGAATAACAGTTAAAGGATTGATTCCATTCAAGTTACCGGCTTGCATTTTTGGGAATAGGGTTTATCCGTTGAAATTAAAACAAATATCCGGAATACGAAAACGCGAGGCTAAACGGATATAGACGTTTTTAAGCGCGTAAAACAATTTCGTCGTTATCTACCACCTCTAATAATTAACGATGCTAAATTAGCAGCGCATGACACCAGATGAATTAATCACTAAGAAAGACCTGGAGCAATTTAAGCAGGAATTGTTCGCCATGTTGCAACCCTTTAAAGATTCGCAGGCACCCACCGGCCAAAAATGGCTTAAGAACGAAGATGTCAAAAAGATTTTAAACGTATCGAACGGGACGATCCAGAACCTGCGGGTGAACGGCTCCTTGCCCTTCACCAAAATCGGCGGGCTATATTTTTACAAGCAGGAAGACATTGAGAAAATGTTAAGTGGCCCTGAAAAAAAAAGCCCATCGAAACGACCGGCCCAGCGCAAAAACAAACTTTTAACGTAAACTTCTACCTCAGGCCATCCAGGACAAAGGACAAACCCGAATCTCAAATCTATATCCGCGTCACGGTCAACGGCCAACGCGAGGAATTCTCGAGCCAGCGCCAATGCCTCCCACAAGAGTGGGACAGCAGCACGCAGCGCATGCGCGGAACGCGGGAAACGCCGCGGTCAGTTAACACCTGGCTCGATACACTTTCCGGCAGGGCCTATGAAGCCCGGCAGCAACTTTATTCGACCGGCAAAGCCTTTACCGCGACGGACGTCCGCAAACTCATGCAAGGGGAGGAGCTATACCCGGTCAAAAAACTATCCGATATTTTTGATTATCAAACCGAGTTTATCTCTTCGCTAATCGGCCACAATTATACGTATGGCACGCTCCGAAAATACCGCAGCACCTACCGCTCCCTAAAACGTTATATGATAAAAACCTACGGCGTTGATGATATGCGTTTGGATCAGCTTGATTTTAAGTTTATCCGCGATTATGAGGCGTTCTTGCGCACCGAATACAAATGGGTTCATAATACCATAACCTCTACCGTGCGCCGCGTTAAGACGGTCATCCGGCTGGCGATGGACCTGGGCTGGCTGAACCGCAATCCTTTTATCGCCATGAAACTCAAGGTAGTAGAGGTCTACCGTGATTTCCTGACCAGTGAAGAACTGAGCAGGATAGCGGCTAAAAACTTTAAGGTCAGGCGCCTGAGTACGGTGCGTGACTTATTTGTTTTTAGTTGCTTTACAGGTTTGTCCTACGCGGATACGGTCAAGCTGGAACTGGATGATATTGTTACCGGCGAAGACGGGGAGCAATGGCTGCAAACGCACCGTAGTAAAAATAATAACCGGGTCCGGGTACCCTTGTTGCCGCCGGCGCTAAAGTTGATCAGGCTATATCATGATGACCCCAGGCGCCAGGAAAAGAAACTGTTTCCATCGATCAGCAACCAAAAGGCCAATGCTTACTTAAAAGATATCGCCAAGGCGGTTAGTTTAAAAAAGAAACTGACCTACCATGTGGCCCGGCACACTTTTGCGACAACCGTTACCCTGACGAATGGGGTCCCAATCGAAACGGTCGGGCAGATGCTGGGTCATAAGAGCATTAAATCAACACAGCTGTACGCGCGGGTGACGGATACCAAAGTAAGGATAGACATGGGGCCGCTCAAAGCGCGCTATGAAGCGCAGGAATTGAGTTTGGAGAGTGAGTTTGATTAACCGTCAACAAAAACAACGCGCCGTTGTTAAAAAAATACATGGACCCGTTGACCCACCTGACCCTCGGCGCCTGCACCGGCGAACTCTTGCTCGGCCGCGGGTTCGGCAAGAAAGCAATGCTCTTTGGTGCGCTGGCGGCGAATTTGCCGGACATCGATACCGTTTTCGGTTTGTTCGTACCAGGCGACCAGGCGCTGTTATTGCACCGCGGCTTTACCCATTCCATTTGCTTCGCGCTATTAGCAGGCCTGTTGCTGGCCTGGCTGTTTCATAAATGGTTTACAAAGGTCAGTTTTGGCGCATTTGCCTTGTTCTTTTGCGTCGAGCTTTGTTTACATGACCTGCTGGACACCTGCACCAGTTATGGCACCGGCCTCCTGGAACCTTTTAACCATACCCGGCTTTCCTTTCATTTGCTGTTTGTAGTCGATCCGATGTTTACCCTATCGTTGCTGGTGGCAACAATCGTATTGTTGAGCACCAATAGCTCGCGACAGCATTGGGCGGCCGGTGGTATGATCGTTTCCCTGCTGTATCTCTGTTCCGCTGTGTATTGCAAATCCAGGTTGGACCCGGCGGCTGCGATGACGACACCTGCACCATTTAATACGCTGCTATGGTATGTCATTAAGAAAACAGACTCTGGCTACTATACGGGCTACCAGTCGGTGTTTGATAAAAGCCCGGTCAACTATGAATATCATCCGCAAAATAGCAAACTTTTAAAGCTGGGTGAACCGTACCTGACATGTTTCGCGGACGGCTATTATACCATATCGGGATCGAATGGACACACTTATTTTAATGTGATCCGCTTCGGCCAGATACAGGGCTGGCAAACAAAAGACGCGCCTTTTGTATTAAGCTATCCACTAAAGGATAAGGGCAACGAAAACATGATCATACAAAAAGGAAGACTGGCCGGCTGGAACGGCCGCTCGGTCAGGGCCTACCTGGAAAGGATCGCCGGCCGGTGAACTGGTACCTGTTAATTGGTTTAGCCTATGCAGCACTCGTGATTTTCGTTTGCCTGCGGATTCTGTATGATATTAATTCGACCAGTAAGGCTTTTGCTTATTTATTGGTGGCCTTGCTGCTGCCGGGTATAGGAATCATTATTTACTTTGCCGTGGGCGCGAACTATCGCAAAAACAAACTCTATTCTAAGAAGATCATATCCGATAATCAACTGCTGGAAGAGATACGGGCAAAAATTGTGCACGAATCTGAAAAGACCTGGGAAAGCGGCGAACCTGAAGTCAAAAGTCATAAAGAACTCGCCCGCCTGCTTCTGCACGACAACAGCCCGCTGACCGGCAACAACGAAGTCCGCCTGCTGCTTAATGGCGAAGAGAAATTTCCGCAGGTACTCGCCGCGCTCGAAGCCGCGCAACACCATATCCACATGGAATATTACATCTTCGAGAATGACGGTATAGGCAACCAGATCAAAGACATCTTGATTAGAAAGGTTGCCCAGGGAATAAAGGTCAGGTTTATTTACGACGATTTTGGCAGCCGCGGCATCCGGCGAAAATTTGTTGATGAACTTATCGCCGGTGGCGTTGAAGCATTCCCGTTCTATAAGATCTGGTTCATCGCCTTGTCCAACCGCACCAATTACCGTAACCACCGCAAGATCATTATCATCGACGCCTGCACGGCTTTTGTGGGTGGGATCAATGTCAGCGACCGCTATATCAACCCGGCCAAGCCTTACTGGCGGGATACGCATTTGATGATCAAAGGCCCCGGCGCCTACTACCTGCAATACCTTTTCATTTGCGACTGGAACTTCTCTTCGGGCAGCAAGCTCGCGGTCGTGTCCGAATACTTCTGCTCCACAAAAACCAAGTCCAAAGCCATCGTCCAGATCGCGGCGAGCGGGCCGGATTCGGATACCCCGGTGATCATGTACGCGCTGCTGCAAACGATCAGCCTGGCCAAGGAGGAACTGCTGATCACTTCGCCGTATTTTATCCCCGGGCAGACCATCCTCGACGCCATTTGTGCCTCGGCAATGAGCGGCGTGAAGATCAAATTATTAGTTCCTTACAAATCTGATTCGGCCCTCGTCAACGCCGCTGCCAAATCTTATTATAATGAAATAATCGAAGCTGGGGTAGAGGTCTATTTATACAAAAAAGGCTTCGTTCATGCCAAAACGCTGGTCGCTGACGGGCAACTGGCCATTATCGGAACCGCCAATATGGACCACCGCAGTTTCGAATTGAACTTCGAGGTCAATGCCATGGTTTACGATACGGCCCTGGCAAAGGAATTAAAAAAAGCCTTTGAAGCTGATTTGAAGCACTCAGTTAAGATCAATGCAAAGGATTGGGCAAAGCGGACGTTATTTAGACAATTGCCGGAGAAGATCTGCAGGTTGTTTTCACCGTTGTTATAAATAAAAGTGCCGCTATTACCACTTCAATCAAAACCGGTCAACAAAATGCCGGTCACGCTGTTAACCTGTAACCATGAAAGACGAGACCCTGAAAACAGTCGCCCGCATCGCCTTAGGCGGCGCACTGATCTTTGCCGGCATCAGCCATTTAAGCTTTTCCCGCCGTGATTTCCGTGCGCAGGTACCCGATTGGGTACCATTAAAGAAAGATGATACAGTGGTATATTCAGGCATCGTGGAGATTGCTTTGGGCAGCGCCATCGCGCTGGCACCTAAAAAACAACGCGAAACGGTTGGCAATATCGCCGCGCTATTCTTCACCGCCGTCTTTCCAGGAAATATCGCGCAATTCACCCATCGCCGTTCCGCTTTTGGCTTGAATACCGATGAGAAACGGTTTGCAAGATTGTTATTTCAGCCGGCGCTGGTTTGGTGGGCCTGGAAGAGCACGCGAAAATAAGCTAAGTATTGGCTACGACCACCGCTTGTCCGACATAAGCGCTGTCCGCTAATTGATCAACCAGCCACACCGCCAGATCAGCCCTGGTGATCGAATGTCCCGTTTCGCTCTGCGACAATACATGCACTTTACCCGTCGCTGCTCCATCCTTTAATATCGGCGGTCTTGCGATCACCAAATCCAGTTTACTACCCCGCGCAATCGACTCCATCGCCGATTTGTCCGCTGTTGACCCACGCAAAAAAGTGGGCACTACGAGGAACTTGTACCACCACGGAGATTGCCTGGTACTCTCGCCTACACCCATCGCGGACACTACCACTAGCCGCTTCGTTTCCGAATCTTCCATTGCTTTAACAATGTTCCGCATCACGTCACGCTCCAAGGTCTGTTTTTTCCACGGCTTTGTCCCGCCGATACATTCCACAACGGCATCCTGTTTATCGGTGGCTTTAATCACATCTTCAGGTTTCTGCGCGTCGCCAATGATCACCCGCACACCTTTAGGGTAGGACCCACCGGCACGACGCACCAGCACGCTCACCTCATGGCCCGCCGCAATAGCCTGGTTTACCACCAAGCTGCCGGTTTTGCCGTTTGCACCAAGTACGAGAACTTTCATGTTGAGTCTCCTTTTATATATAGAGAGAATGATTTTTAATCCGGTTTGTTTGATTTAGCTTTTATGCGCTTTCTTTTACAAGTTTGATTACATTAACTTTGCAGCATGGCAGTTGATGGCGTAGCAGAAATTCCGGGAATAAATATGGAGGACCTGAAACTGAAAGGTTTTAAGGTACACGAGTTGCCGGCATCTGTAAATATCCCGGTTTCCCAAGGCAGGCGTGACTTTTATAAAATGGGCCTGGTCACCGGGGATATGACCGTTAATTATGGCGATAAGCTATTAGAACTCAATAATACCGTTCTGTTCTTCGTCAATCCCAATGTACGCCATTCGGTTGTTCGCCGTGGTAAAAAAATAAGCGGCTATGCCTGTCTTTTCACCGAAACGTTTATGACTAATAGCGAACGGACCGGTATCCTGAAAAACGCTCCGCTATTTCATACCGGCGATACACCTGTAATAAAACTTAACACCGAACAGGCCGCGTTCATGGCTGCCATTTTTCAGAAGATGTTAGCTGTACACAACGGCGATTATGTTTACAAAGGTGAACTGATCAGGAACTGCATAGCACTGATCATTCACGAAGCGTTAAGGATCCAGCCATCGCAAAACGTAACGCAGTTTCAAAACGCAGCAAGCCGCATCACTAATTTATTTATGGATCTCCTGGAAAGACAATTCCCTATAGAACGCAGCGCCGAACCGCTCAAGCTAAGAACCGCGCAGGACTTTGCCCTCGGCCTCTCGGTACACGTCAACTACCTCAACCGATCGGTAAAGGCATGTACCGGCAAGCCTACATCGGTGCATGTAGCAGAGCGTATAATTGCCGAAGCAAAAGCCCTTTTGCAGCACAGCGACTGGAGTGTCGCAGACATTGCTTATGCCCTCGGCTTCGAGTATCCTACGTACTTCAATAACTATTTCAAGCGGGTGACCGGTACTAACCCCAAGTCCCTTAGAAAACAAAAGGTTTGAAAATCATATTTACTGGTTTGATTATCGTTAACGGCATAGCCTGTTTACTCCGAACTTTGTGCCATAACTTAAAATAATAACTATATGAAAATTTTAGTTACAGGCGCTACCGGAAAGGTAGGCAGCAGGTTTGTTCCGCGTATGTTAGCAAAGGGTTATGAAGTTAGTATACTTGTTCGTGATGCTGCGAAAGCATCTGCATTAGCAGCGCTTGGCGTCAAATTAGTTGTGGGCGATCTGTTTAGTCCTGATACTTTGCCACCCGCCGTAGCAGGCATAGATGCAGTTATACACCTTGCCGCACTTTTCCGGACCTTTACGGATAATGAAGGTATTATCAAAACAAACCATGCAGGAACAGTAGCGCTTGCAGACGCAGCACTTGCAGCTGGTGTGAAAAGATTTGTTTTTGTGAGCACCGGCAATGTATACGGTTCGGGCTATAAACATCCTGCGAAGGAAAATGATATAGTCAACATTAATGACCCAAGAGCGTATTCGTCAAGCAAGATCGCTGCGGAGCAGGAACTCCTATCGCTGCATAAAAACAATGGTTTTGATGTACGTGTACTGCGTTTAGGTTTTGTATACGGTGATAGAGATCCGCATATAGAAGAGATCATACCGCTGCTGAAAAAAATGAAACGCCATTCCGGGTCAAGAATGCACATGGTGCATCACCTGGATGTGGCCCAGGCTTTGAATTTACTTCTCCTTATGGACGGACTAAACGGAGAAATATTCAACGTGGTAGATGATGCACCTATTACTTTGTATGAGCTTGCTGATTCTGTTGGAAAGGCGGCTGATGCTTTTGACCCGGCAGAGGGGCCGTTAAACGATCCGTTTGAAGGTATTTTGGACACTTCAAAACTCAGGAACAAGACGGGCTTCAGGCCATTGGTACCAAGTTATTATGTAGCGCGTGATCTGGATATTTTGTAATAAATTCTTTTGTTGATTTCCCAGTTCTCCCGTTAGCGACAAGTATTAATGTTTTGTCGGACACGGTTTTAAAGCATTTTCAAAGTGATCCCGACAAGGCCGGTGAACTTTTCGAGGTAATATTGGATGGTCTTCAGCTTAAAATCGTCCCAATAGGGAGCCATTGGCTCCAGCGTGTCATTTTGGTTCAATACTACATCCAACACAAATCCCTGCATGTCCTGTTGTTTTTCCGTGGCAATTCGTAGTTTATCCTCATGAATAACGCCGGGGAATTTTGACAGGAACAATAGCTGCACCGCAACTTTGTCCTGTACATTTAGCCGCGGGATTTCCACGATTTGCGAAACCGTCGAGTTAATGTCAGCCATTCTTTTTCCAATATCAACGGCTAAGGGGTCGATCAGCGGCAGGTCGACCATATCGAATAGTCCGGATGGTTTGGCCGTAATGAATTTTTTAGTTTGCCCATCAAAATAATAGGTTTCCTCAGCTATTGCCGGCGCGGTCATGGCGTGGCAAAGCCAAAAAAGATTAAAACGCTCAATGTCTGTCATGCTGTGCTAAGATAGTTAAACAGGCTATTTTTTCCAACCGAGTGCAGGGGCAACATGCTCCAAAATGGCGGAAAGCACATGGATATTGTAATCAACGCCCAAAGTGTTCGGTATGGTCAGGAGCAAGGTATCCGCTTCCTGTATAGCCTCATCGCCGGCTAACTGTTTGATCAATTCGTCTGGTTCGGCTGCATAAATCTTTCCGAAAACCGCCCGTTTATCCGCTTCAATGTAACCAAAGCTATCGGCCCCTTTTCCTTGCTGTCCAAAATACATTCTGTCCGTGTCATTCATCAATGCGAAAATGGAACGGCTAACTGAAACCCTCGGCTCGCGTTGGTGCCCGGCTTTTTTCCAGGCTCCTTTATATAACCTGATCTGTTCGGCCTGCTGGATATGGAAAGGTTTGCCGCTTTCGTCAAATTTCAAGGTGGAGCTTTGCAGGTTCATTCCTTGTTCAGCCGCCCAAACTGCGGTTGCGTTAGAGGCCGCTCCCCACCAGATGCGCTCGCGCAATCCCTCCGAATGCGGCTCCAGGCGTAACAAGCCCGGCGGATTCGGAAACATCGGATTTGGATTTGGCCGGGCGAATCCTTTACCATTTAATTTGTCTAAAAAATCCAAAGCTTTCCTGCGTCCCATCTCGGCATCGGTTTCGCCTTCTTTAGGTTCATAGCCGAAGTAGCGCCAGCCCTCAATTACTTGCTCCGGCGAACCCCGGCTAATGCCCAATTGTAAACGTCCACCAGAGATCAGGTCGGCAGCGCCGACGTCTTCGACCATATACATGGGATTTTCATAGCGCATATCGATGACACCCGTCCCAATTTCTATCTTGCTCGTTTTCGCGCCAATGGCTGAAAGCAGGGGAAATGGAGATGCCAATTGGCGTGCAAAATGATGGACCCGGAAATAAGCACCGTCCAAACCTATTTCCTCA
>Ga0302309_10000767_pt1 | contig 33764 bp, 23 predicted proteins | sample III_Palsa_N1_1_FD_200453 | JGI IMG/M metagenome (GOLD analysis project Ga0302309, IMG submission 200453) | Peat permafrost microbial communities from Stordalen Mire near Abisko, Sweden - III_Palsa_N1_1 | ecosystem: Environmental > Terrestrial > Soil > Palsa > Peat permafrost | place: Sweden... | reverse complement strand
CGGACAGCGCACTGCCTGTTTCCCGCAGCGAATCGGCATTTGTGGCAAGGGACCTGAACGCTTTTGAGGATCATATCGAAGCTTATCACCAGCTCCTGATCGATATTATAGCCCAGCAGCAGCAATCGACCCAAATGGTGTTACAGGATACCGGCGTGCGCCGCATATTTGTGGATGGCGGCTTTAGTAAAAATGCCCTCTACATGAATTTACTGGCAGCTGCATTCCCTAAACTGGAGATATTCGCCGCTTCCATGGCACAGGCTACGGCGGTAGGTACCGCCATAGCTATTCATCAGCACTGGAACAGCAAACCTATTCCTGCTGATATTATCGAACTGAAATATTATTCAATCCCACATCCTATCACATCATGACAGTAGGTTTATTCGTTCCCTGTTATGTTGACCAGTTTTACCCCGGCGCCGCTATTGCAACCTATCAATTGCTGGAAAAATTGGGAGTGAAAGTTGTTTATCCACCAAAACAAACCTGCTGCGGGCAGCCCATGGCAAACTCCGGTTTTGAACATTTAACGGGTGGCTGTAATGAGTTGTTCATTAAAAATTTTGCAGAGTTCGATTACATAGTTGCCCCATCAGGCAGTTGCGTGCTACATGTGAGGGAACATTTACATGATGATAAAAATGAGCAGGTGGCAGAAACTACCCGCCATAAAGTATATGAACTTACTTCATTTTTAACAGACGTATTAAAAGTAGATAGTTTACCGGCAAAGTTCCCGCATAAGGTTGGTGTACATCAGAGTTGCCACGGACAGCGGGGCCTGCACATCAGCTCCATGACGGAACTGGTCGCGCCTGAATTTTCAAAGCCCGGCAGTCTGCTCAATATGGTGCAGGACATTGAACTGGTGCACCTCGACCGTAAAGACGAATGCTGCGGTTTCGGTGGTACATTTTGTGTGACGGAGGAAGCCGTATCTGTTAAGATGGGTAAGGACAGGGTTGCCGATCACCTGAAGCATAACGCCGAATACATTACTGGCGTGGATATGTCATGCCTGATGCACATGGAAGGTATTTTACACAGGCAAGGGAGCAAGGTTAAAGTAATACATATTGCTGAAATTTTAAACGCGGAATAAAGAGATGATGGAGGAGCAAACAAAAGATCATGCAGAACTTGCACTGGAGTTTAACCGTGATGAGGACCGTGTAAACTGGCACGATGAAACCTTGTGGTTCATCCGCCAGAAACGGGATAAAATAGCCCATCAGATACCCGAATGGGAAACCTTGCGCGAAGCCGCTTCGCAAATAAAGAATAACGTACTATCTAACCTGCATAATTATTTACAACAGTTTGAGGCAAATGCCATAGCAAATGGCATTACAGTGCATTGGGCCGCTGATGGGGCTGAGCATAACCGCATAGTGCATGAGCTTATTAATAAAGCCAATGTTGTGCGCATGGTAAAAAGTAAATCGATGCTGACGGAGGAATGCGGGCTGAATGAATATTTAGCGGAGCATGGTATAGAGGTTATAGATTCGGACCTGGGCGAGCGCATTGTGCAACTGGCCGGGGAGCCACCAAGCCACATCGTATTGCCCTGCATCCATAAAAAGAAGGAAGAGATTGGCGAGATATTCCATCAGCATTTGGGTATTGAAGCCGGAATTTCCGATCCTCAATTTCTTACCGAAACTGCCCGGCAGCATTTGCGCGAGGTTTTCCTTACCCGAAAAGTTGCGCTTACGGGTGTAAACTTCGCAGTAGCTGAAACTGGTGAATTTGTAGTTTGCACCAATGAAGGCAATGCCGATATGGGCGCCCATTTGGCTGATGTGCATATTGCCAGTATGGGTATTGAAAAAATAATTCCTGAACGTAAGCATTTGGGCGTATTTCTCCGGCTGTTAACCCGCAGCGCTACCGGGCAGCCGATCACCACTTACAGCAGCCACTTTAAAAAACCGCGCGAAGGCAGCGAAATACATATTATTTTGGTGGATAACGGGCGCACTGTGCAATTAGGCCGTAAGGATTTTAGAAATTCATTAAAATGTATCCGCTGTGCCGCTTGTATGAATACTTGTCCCGTTTACCGTCGCAGTGGAGGGCATAGCTACCATACGGCGGTGGCTGGGCCAATAGGCTCTATCCTCGCGCCAAACCTGGATATGGAAAAGTATGCCGATCTGCCATTTGCATCAACCCTTTGCGGTTCATGCTCCAATGTGTGCCCGGTAAAAATTGATATCCACCAGCAACTATATAAGTGGCGCCAGGTATTGGTGAAGAACGGTTATGCGCCTACAGCCAAAAAAGCAGGCATGCAGCTCATGACCTGGACCCTATCCTCGCCCGGTGCATACCGTATGGCAGGCAAGGCGGGCCGTTGGGTGCTGAAACATGCACCGTTTGCTGTAAACAACAGCTTTAACCCCTGGTATAAACAACGCGATATGCCTAACCCGCCTGCACAATCATTTGGTGAGTGGTTCGCAAAAAACAAAGCCGGAAAATGAACAGCAGGGACAAAATATTCGCGGCTGTAAAAGCCAGCCAACCCGCTACAACACCATTGCCGGATATGCATTCTTTTGAAAGGAATGCCGCCGGGTCATTGGATAAGTTCACAACTGTTTTAAAAACAGTTGGCGGTTCAGTTTACTATGTAAACAGCTATGCCGAAGTAGCCAATATCCTTCATGATATTAATGGGGAAGGCAAAAAGATCATCAGCCCGCTTACCGAACTAAGGGAATTTTATAACGAAGCTATCCTTAACTCAACCCATATATCCGATCTGCAGGATATTGATGTATTCATTATTAAAGGGCAGTTTGCTGTTGCCGAAAACGGCGCTATATGGGTAACCGATAAGGAAATGCACCAACGTGTATTGCCATTCATCACCCAGCATTTAGCTATAATTATTAATGCCGAAAACGTGGTGCCAACCATGCACGAGGCTTACGACCAGATAAGCAAAACCAGTTACGGGTTCGGTACTTTTATTGCCGGTCCATCAAAAACAGCTGATATTGAACAATCATTAGTGATTGGGGCGCATGGCCCAAGGAGTATGACCGCTTTTGTAATGAACACATCCTTATGAACGCAGTAAAAACCCTGGGGCAGTTTATTATTGAAAAGCAGGCGGATTTCCCCTACGCCAAAGGCGAGCTTTCGCGCTTGCTTCGTGATTTGGGTATAGCCGCTAAAATTGTAAACCGTGAGGTTAATAAAGCCGGGCTGGCCAGTATAATTGGCGATGCAGGTTCAACAAACGTACAGGGTGAAAGCCAAAAGAAACTGGATATTTATGCTAACGAACAATTCCTCGCGGCCCTGCAATGCGGCGGCGAATGCTGCATCCTGGTTTCGGAAGAGAACGACGATTATATTTATATAGATTCCGAACTATCCAAAAATGCCAAGTATATTGTAGCTATCGACCCGTTGGACGGCTCCTCAAACATTGATGTAAATGTATCAGTAGGTACTATTTTTTCTATCTATCGCCGTAAATCAACTGATGGTAAAGCTACAATTGCGGATGTTTTACAACGCGGGATTGACCAGGTAGCCGCAGGGTATATTATTTATGGTTCATCAACCATGCTGGTATATACTACGGGTAAGGGAGTAAACGGCTTCACGCTCGATCCGTCAATTGGTGAGTTTTGCCTGTCGCACCCCAATATGGAAATGCCTGTAGATGGCAACATTTATTCCATAAACGAAGGCTATTATAATCACTTCCCTAACGGGATAAAAAAGTATATAAAATATTGCCAGGTAGAGGATGAAAAAAGCCACAGGCCATATATATCAAGATACACCGGCTCAATGGTTGCCGATTTACACCGCAGCCTTATAAAAGGTGGGATATTTATATATCCCGTAACGGCACGGGCGCCAAACGGTAAATTAAGGTTAGTGTACGAATGTAACCCCATGGCTTTTATTGTTGAACAGGCTGGCGGCAAGGCATCTAATGGTTACCAAAGGATAATGGAACTGAATGTTGATGATATGCACCAGCGTTCGGCAATAGTAATAGGGTCGATGAATATGGTTGCCAAGGCAGAAGAGCTATTGCAGAAATACTAAATTATCGCTTAACATAAGGTAAACATGTATATATTAGCATTTCTGCGTATAGCCCCATGCGTATTGGTCACACCAATTTTCTGAATAATGAAGGCAAAAACTTTTTTTGATTATATCCAGGTTGATGAATACTCGGCTACGCCTAAATACCTGCAATTAGCTAATTCAATAGTTAGTGCAATAGAGGCAGGTGTAATTCAAAAAGATTACCTGCTGCCTTCCATAAATGAGTTAAGCTACCAGTTTGATATCTCACGGGATACTATTCAGAAAAGCTATCGCCACTTAAAAAAAATCGGGGTGGTTAATTCTTTCCCAGGCAAGGGCTATTGTATATCCAATATGGATTTCAGGCAAAAGCTAAAAATATTCCTGTTATTCAATAAACTCAGCGCGCACAAAAAGATAATTTATGATGCCTTTGTTGCGGCTTTGGGCGATGATGTGGCGATAGACTTTTACATCTATAACAATGATTTTAACTTGTTTAAAAAGCTGCTGAAAACCAAAAAGGAAGATTACTCACACTACATTATCATACCGCATTTTATTGAAGGTGGCGAGAACGCCTGGGAAATTATTGATGCCATCCCTAAGGATAAATTAATATTGCTTGATAAAAACATTCCCGGTATAAAAGGCGATTACAGCGTAGTTTATGAAAACTTTGAAAAGGATATTTATGAGGCCCTGCAGCAGGCGCGTGCTCAATTGAGTAAATACCACACTATAAAATTGATATTCCCCGAGTCGAGTTATTTTCCGGTGGAGATCATTAACGGCTACCAGAGGTTTTGCCTGCAATACGCTTTTAACCACGAAGTTATTAATAACATTAGTTCGGCAGTAATAAATAAAGGTGAGGCTTTCATTAACTTGATGGAGGATGACCTGGTGATTTTGCTGGAACGCATAATGGAAAAGAAGTTTAAAATAGGCAGGGATGTAGGCGTAATTTCTTACAATGAAACGCCCATAAAAAAAGTAATATTAAACGGCATCACCACCATATCTACCGATTTTAAATACATGGGCACAGTGGCTGCCAGCATGATTTTGGAAAGCTCAAAAAGGCACATCGAGGTGCCGTTTTATTATACCCGCCGGGCCTCTATTTAACACAAAATTTTTATTGTAATTGTGTTTGTTATGTTGTTTTCGTTATGAACGGACGCACGTAATTGCTGTTTCTTTACCGGTCATTTCAGGATGATTTTAACCTTCCTTTTCCTGTTAATCTGGCAGGGTAAATAAAATAAATTTCTTAGGGTAACAAAAGTGTGACTTATAAGAATTTCAATTTCCATACCGTGCTGCCCGACTTCAAAAAAATGCAGTTTCTCATCAACTTCGGCATAGCACAGGTAAAGATACTTGATTATGAAAATGCTAATAATAATATCTGCAAAATATCAAATCCGTACACATGTATTTATTATATAATAAATATTAAAAAATAATTACAGTAAAATGGTGATTTTCAATGATATCACTTGCACAGCACAGTGCGTCATAGTCGCCAGTATGGTACAGGTTGCAATGTTAGTATTAACCATATATTCTTGTATATATTATAAACCCAATATAACTCCTGTTATATTTTTTAACCTATTAAAATTATGATGAAACCATTACTTATTACAAGATGTGTGGCGTTGCCTCAATCTGTGCCATCACCTTTTCACAGGCAGAAGAACTCTTTTCAGGATCAGCAAAAGGATCCGGTTGTATACGCGATTGTTAACAAATCGCCAGCATTATCCGGCATTGCTTAAACCAGTATGCTTCATCAATTATCCGGAATAACATTCCCGCTAATTGAACCATTAAGGATGCGATATCCTTACCAAAATAGCTTAACTAAATAACCTTTATAAACCTGCATATGGTAACCAATACTTATGTGGGATTAATTAAACCAATTATGAAAAGAAAACTAACTCATTCACCAGGCTTTAAAAAACCGATCATGCTACTACTGCTGGCAGTGTTTTGCTGTTTAAAAACTTTTGCACAACAAAGTATCCAGGTATCAGGAGTAGTTACAGAAGCACTTAATGGTAAAACAATGCCGGGTGTAACTGTAAAAATTAAAAACACAAGTTTTGGCGTCGCCACCGACCCTGATGGTAAATTCTCCATCTCCGTACCCGACCACGGCGTGTTGGTATTCAGTTTTGTTGGCTACACTCCGGTTGAAAAAGTAGTTGCAGGTAAAATTCTTAATGTGCAGTTAACGTCGGTACAAGGCTCACTGAGCGAGGTTGTGGTTGTTGGTTATGGTAGCTCAAGTAAAACAAACTTAGCTACTGCAACATCAAGCGTATCAGCCAAAGAAATTAAGAACGCGGTTATTACCACTATCGACCAGGCCTTACAGGGCAGGGCATCAGGTGTACAGGTAACAACGGTATCTGGCGAGCCGGGTGCCGATGCTGTTATCCGTATCCGTGGTAACAACTCATTAAATGGCGATAACCAACCTTTATACGTAGTGGATGGTTTCCCTATGCCGCCGTATGTTGAGGCCAGTGCTAATGCTTACGGCTCATCAAGCCAAAACGGCCTGTATGGTATCAACCCTAACGACATTGAAAGCCTTGAAGTGTTAAAGGATGCCGCCGCTACTGCTATTTACGGTTCGCGGGGTGCCAATGGTGTAATATTGATCAAAACAAAATCTGGCCGGGCCGGTGATTCAAAAATTGAATTTGTTGACAAAACAACCTTCAGCAAAACCAGTAACCCGTACACTATGATGAACTCCCCAGAGTACGCCAATGTAATTAACCAGGGTTTTGCGCTGCAGGGCCAGCCAGAGCCATTCACTGATGATGCTATTTCTAAACTAGGTGAAGGAACCAATTGGTTTGATGCTATAACCCGTACCGGAGTAAGAGAAGACGCGACACTGAATATATCAGGTGGTACGTAAAACAAACTACTATTTATCGGGCGATTATTTGTCAGATAAGGGAACTATCCTGGGTGCTTCAAACAGGCGTGGTACTGTAAGGGCAAACGTTAATAGTGAGGTTAACAACTGGTATACTATTAAAGCGCAAATGTCAATTGTAAGGCAAAACACCGCCCGCGCAATATCCGATGGTAAAGGCTACCCATCAACAGATGGCCCTATACTTGACGCGTTAAGGGCATCGCCAACAGTTGCTGCAAACTACCAGGGTTTTGATGGCGAAGGCATACCGGGATATGTTGATGGTAATTACTTTTCAAACCCTGCTACAGAGCTGGTTCAAAAAATCGATAACCTGATCAGCGATTACACCATAGTGAACTTTGAAAATGATTTCAAAATAGCTAAGGACCTGCAATTTGTTGTAAGTTTAGGTAGTAACCAAAACTTAACCCGCAGGCAGCAATTTTTCCCGCCAACAACAGCCGAAGGCTACAGCTCAAACGGAACAGGTAGTAATAACACTGCAAATACCTACAGCTATAACGTAAATGCTTATTTAAACTATAACAAAACTTTTAACCAGGATCATCAATTAAATGTAACAGCTGGTGTTGAGTATAATAAAGAAACAGTTGAACTGTTAAACACTTCATCATCCGGCTTTGATATTCCGCAATATGGTATTGATAATATTGGCAGTGCCAGCATCCAGAGTGTTGGTTCATATAAAGAAGACCGCACCATACAGTCGGCTTTTTTAAGGGCTAACTACACTTATAAAGAAAAATACGTATTAAATGCTTCAGTACGTGTAGATGGTGCCTCGCCTTTTGCCGAAAGTAAAAAGTACGGTACATTCCCTGCGGTAGGTTTAGCATGGAACCTGAATAAGGAAGATTTCATGAAATCTGTTAGCTTCATCACCAACTCCAAAATTCGCGTATCCTACGGTGAAACCGGCAGCCAGGCAATAGCGCCATATTCATCGTTAGCGCAATATGGTAATGCCTTTTACCAAACAGGTACCGGTACGGTAAACACAGTAGTTTTCCCTACAAGTATTGGTAACTCCAACCTTTCATGGGAACGCACTAAACAGCTGGATGCAGGTATCGATTTTAGTATTATCCATAACCTGCTTAATATCAGCTTCGACTATTATAATAAAACTACCGACGGCTTGCTGCAATCAAGGCAATTGCCAAATCAATCAGGCTTTGGCTCTATAATCGATAATTTCGGTTCTATCAGCAACAAAGGTATTGATCTTACTGTCGGTGCCAACATTGTTAAAAGCACCGGATTTTCCTACAATACCAAAGTCGAAATATCGCACAATAAAAACACACTGCTTAATTTAGGTAACGTAACCGCTCCGCAATATGTGGGTATCGGTGGTAACCTTCAGGGTGGCGTATCGGGCATATTACAGCCGGGCAAAGAGATCGGGTTGTTTTATGGCGAAAAGGTTATAGGCCTTGTTCAAACAGGCGATATTGTAAACGGCGTACCAAAATATGCTTTCCCCGGTGCTGCAAGCGACCAGATCCCCGGCGAATGGAAATACCAGGATGTTAACGGTGACGGTGTAATTGATGCGAATGACCGCCAGGTATTGGGTAAATCAACCCCCGACTTTACTTACGGCTGGAACAACGATGTAAGCTACAAAAACTTTGGTTTAAACTTATTTTTCACAGGCTCGCAGGGTAATGACATATTAAACTTAACCCGCTTTTATCTGAGCGATGGTTTGGCTAACTATTCACAAATATTTTTTAACCAAACGCAAGACTGGTATAACCACAGATGGACACCAACTAACCCTACTAATAACCCACGTTACCCGGGTATAGCTAAAGCCATTGCTTTATCTGATATCAACTCATCCGAAATTGAGAACGGCAGTTATTTCAGGCTGAAATCTGTAACACTTTATTACAACCTGCCTAATAATAAAGTGCTGAAAAATGCCCGTATCTTCTTTACAGGCACCAACATATTTACTGTAACTAAATACACCGGTTTTGATCCGGAGGTAGGTTCATTCGGCCAATCATTATTACAACAGGGGATCGACTTTGGTGCATATCCTTCAAACAAATCATACACCATAGGTTTTTCATCTAATTTTTAACCAGTAAACACAACTAAAATGAAATTTATAAAAATACCGGCGTTGATTACAGCAGTTGTTAGCTGCTTAATACTCAATTCCTCATGTAAGAAAAACTTAGAGGAACACCCGTACTCATCTATATCAAGTTCAGCAGTTTTTAATAGCGAAGATGGTTTGAAGAAAGCTACCTTAGGCATATACCAAACTTATGTTGAAACCTGGCCTACTACCTGGTACCGTTTTGGCGCCGCCGAAACAGGCCATCAGTATGCTACACAAGGCCAGTTTGGCGATACATTTTTTGATTCGTTCAATAAATTTGCAACCACCCCAAGTAACAATACAGGTGGTGAGCTGGATGCCATATGGGCACAGGATTACCAAATGATTGCGCGTGCTAATACCGTTATCGATAATGCAACAACCGCCGTTGCTGACACCTCGATAGCTAATAAATACATTGCAGAGGCCCGCGTATTAAGAGGCTTCGCTTATTTTGATCTGGCAAGAAATTTTGGCGGAGTACCTATAGTAGATAAACAAATCACCTCCTTAACGCAAACCAGCCTGATTTACGGCAAACGCGCGACCCTGCAGGCTACCTATGACTTTATTGTGGCTGATATGCTTTACGGTATAAGCGAGCTACCCGCCAAATGGACCGGAGCCGATCTGGGCCGTGTTAGCTCAGGCATAACAAAAGGCTTATTAGGTAAAATATACTTAACAATGGCTGGTAAACCGTTATTGGCGGCCGGCTATTATCAAAAAGCCATTGATATGCTATCGCAAATAGTGGGTTCGGCAAATGAAGCCAAGTATGGTTTTGGTTTGATGCCTAACTTTACCGATGTTTTCTCTAATCAGTATAAGAAAAATGAAGAGATATTGGTGGTGTTCAGTAACTTTTACAGTTCTAACAACACCATGGATAGTATCTGGCCATTCTTCCTGGGCGGTCGCGGTTTAATAAATACCGATGAGCAGAGCCAGGCAGGCCTTACCTATAAGTTTTACCAACTGTTTGGAAGTGGAGATACCCGCAGAGACTTTACCGCTGTTACACGCTACGCGGCTGCCGGTAATGCCGATGTTGCAGTTGGTGGCGATAGCATAATTTATAATCAAAACAGGCTGCGTTATATTGATAGCACTAACCACGCTGTGTTTGGCAATGCCACTACTAACCAGGGTATTGTGTATGGTAAGTTTGACCGTACACCACGCGCATCGGGCGTAGTGCCATGGGGTTATCCTATTGACATGATCCAGTTGCGTTTTTCTGATGTGCTGCTATGCCTTGCCGAAGCAGATATCGAAACCGGAAATACTACTGATGCTTTGCCATTAATAAACAGGGTGCGTACAAGGGCCCATGCTGCTCCTTATACTGATATGACCAATATGGAAGCCAGGGTACGTTTAGAGCGTCGCCTTGAATTAACAGCAGAGTTTAATACCGTTTATGATATCAGAAGGTGGGGAACTTTACAAACAGAAATTGCTGCTGAAGTTGGCAGCCAGGTTGTAGGCGGTGTTGTAGGTACCTACAGCCCAAAACTGGAACTTTATCCAATACCACAATCTGAGATTGACGTAAACTCGGGTTTAACCCAAAATCCGGGCTATTAATAGTTGTTTAAAGTTTGATCGTGCCGACCTTTTATTCATGAGGCGGCATGATCTTTTTCTATTTCAGGGGTTTAAATAATAATTGATTTACCTGGTAAATCAGATGCAACGCTACTATGAAACAAGCAAGAATTATTGCTATAAGTTATTTTATTATTACTGCCAATGTTGCCTTTGCCCAAAGCGTTAAACCAATTAACACTAATGTATCGGAACAAAAAATTGATAAGATATTAAAGCAACTAACGCTTGAGGAAAAAATAAGCCTGTGCTCCGGTGTTGCACCCGAGGAAGGTTTTAAAGGTATTGAAAGATTACATATTCCTAATATGCTTTGTACCGATGGCCCCCGTGGCCCCAATCGCGATGGCGCGGCTACGGCATTTTCGTCAGGCGTAGCTTTTGGCGCAACCTGGGATCCCGGCTTAGTGCAAAAAGCAGGCAAAGTTATAGGTAACGAAACCCGTGCGAAGGGCTTAACCATGTTACTCGGCCCCGGCAATAATACCCTGCGCGACCCCTTGGATGGCCGCTTTTTTGAATATTTTACCGAGGATCCGTACCTCAACAGTGCCATAACTGTTGCCGATATTAAAGGTATACAAAGTGAAGGTGTGGCGGCTTGCCTTAAACATTATGCCTGCAATAATCGCGAGGATAACCGCAACTTCTACATGTCGATGGTGGATGAAAGGAGTTTAAATGAAATTTACCTGCCTGCTTATAAGGCTGCTGTGCAAAAAGCACATGTATGGGCTATCATGACATCGGCCAACGGCGTTAACAATGAATTTGTAAGCGATAGTAAAACCATGCTTACCGATATACTGAAAAACGGCTGGGGATTTGATGGCTTTGTGCTTACTGACTGGCTCCAAACACGCTCAACCGAAAAGGCTGCACTTGCAGGTCTTGATGTTTCAATGCCTGGCGGCGATGGCAATGATTTTGCCAAACCTTTGCTGGAAGCCGTAAAAGCAGGCCGTGTGCCTGTAGCAGTTATCGATGATAAAGTAAGGCGAATATTAAGAATTTATGACAGAGTGGGTTTGTTGGATGGTGGTGTAAATAAAGCCAATGCTTATTTAAATACGCCCCAGCACCAGTTAATTGCACGGCAAATTGCTGAGCAGAGTATAGTATTACTAAAAAATACAGGTAACGTGCTGCCTTTAGATGCAAATAAGATACATCACCTGTTGGTGATAGGGCCCAATGCTGATAAAAAATTATGTGTGCCCGGCGCGGGTGGCAGTTCGGGCATAAGATCGCCTTATGAAATTACACCGCTTAATGGCTTAATTAATTTTTTAGGGAAAGATAAAGTTGAGTACCTCTCATCCGAAGACTTGGGTGGTTTTCAACTGATCCCTAATAGTGCTATTATTAATTCCAGCGGTACACACGGCTTTAAAGCCGACTACTTTGTAAACGGGCAAAAAACACCGGTTTTAAAGCGTACCGATACTACAGTCGATTTTATGTGGGAAATGCGCTCGCCCGACCCAAGCATTAAGCCTAATGATTTTAGCGAGGCTCATTACGAAGGAAAGCTCATCCCGCCGATGGATGGCAAATATACGATCAGGGTTATTGTAGATGGAATTGCCACTGTTTATCACGGGGGTTTAAATGGTGAGCAAATTGCCTTCGGCGATAGCAGGCAAACATTAAATATTGCGGTAGCTTCAGTAAACCTTGAAAAGGGCGTGCCGTATGATATCGCTATAAATTATAACAAAACACCTGGCGATGCCGCTATTCGCCTGGAATGGGAACTGCCGGAAGTATCTGCCGAAAAATGGAAAACCGTAGATAAAGCCGCGCGTAATGCCGATGCCATAGTATATGTTGCCGGCATCGATCATAGCATGGATACCGAGGGCCGTGATCGTAAAGACCTGAACTTCCCCGGCGCGCAGGAAAACATCCTTAACCGCCTGTCGAAAATAAATAGGAACCTGGTTGCAGTATTAATCAACGGTTCGCCTTTAGAGTTGGGTGGATGGTTGCCAAACGTACCGGCAGTTGTTGAGGCCTGGTATCCCGGTATGGAAGGTGGTACCGCAATTGCAAATGTGCTATTCGGTAAAGTTAACCCATCGGGTAAATTGCCTTTTTCATGGCCCAAAAGTTTAGCAACATCACCGTCGCACATCCTCGGCACCGAGAATAATGATTTTGTTTATTATACCGATAGCCTGCTGGTAGGTTACCGATATTATGATACAAAAAATGCCGCTCCCGAATTTCCTTTTGGCTATGGCTTAAGCTATACCACATTTAAATACGGCAAAGTAGGGCTTACCCAAAGTGCTAAAGTTGTTGCAGGGATAATCCCAATTACTAATACAGGGACACGTAGCGGGGCAGAAGTAATACAGGTATATGTAAAACCTTTGCGACCATCGGTATTCAGGCCCGTTCATGAATTAAAATCATTTTGTAAAGTTTATATTGAGCCGGGAAAGCAACAAAAAGTGCCGTTTATCCTCGGCCCCGATGCATTTGCCTACTATGATGTAACAACAAAAAAATGGAAGGTCGATCCCGGGACATACGAGATACAAGTTGGCTCATCCTCTCGCGATATCCGATCAACAGCGCTCGTTACCATAAAAAATATGACCATTAACTAAGTTAACTACTAATAAAGCACTTATGAAGATTCAATATTATATCACCGTCGTAGTTGCCCTCTTTTTATCTATCAATGCAAAAGGGCAGTCATTACCCTTAACCGGTACCGACGGGATACAAAACAAGTTCATCAATATCCCCGACTCCGTACAAACCAGCGTTTACTGGTATTGGATCTCTGATAATATATCAAAAGAAGGCGTAGTAAAGGATCTGGAAGCCATGAAAAAGGTGGGGATCAACCGGGCCTTTATAGGTAATATTGGTTTGGATGATGTGCCATACGGTAAAGTAAAAATGTTTAGCGATGAATGGTGGGATATTTTACACGCGGCGCTAAAAGCAGCCACCCGCCTCAACATCCAGATAGGTATTTTCAACGGCCCGGGATGGAGCCAGTCTGGTGGCCCATGGATAAAATCCACGCAAACTATGCGCTACTTAACCTCGTCCGAAACAAAGGTTAAAGGGCCGCTGCTGTTCAATAAAAAACTGGCACAGCCCCAAAAGGAGTTTCAGGATGTTAAGGTTTTGGCTTACCCGGTAGCTGATGATTTCGATAGTGATATCAGTTCGTTAAAGCCCACATTCACATCAACGCCTGCGGTTGATTCATTGGGCAATGTGATGGATAATAATATTAATACTGGCATCCATTTAAAAGGAGGGCAGCCGTTCTCGTTAGATGTGAATACAAAAAAAGCGTACACCGTTCGTAGTGTCATCATAACTACAACCAACCAGTCTGTTACCCTTGAAGGTGAGGTACAAGCCATAGTAAATGGTACTTATACTGCTATAAAACATTTCCTGATAGATCGTTCTAATTCGGCGCTTAATGTGGGTTTTATTCCGTTTGGCCCGGCGGCAATCTCAATCCCGGCAACTACTTCTGATAGTTTCCGCATTGTATTTACAAGCGTATCAACTAACAGCGGTATTGCCGAATTAAAGCTATCGGCCACGCCAATGGTTGAGAATTATATTGAAAAAACACTCGCCAAAATGTGGCCAACACCGCACCCTTTCTGGAAGGATTACCAATGGCCAAACCAGCCGGATGAAGCCTCAAAATATATTGTTGACCCAACAAAAGTTATCGATATAACCCAATACATGGCTGCCGATGGCATACTTAACTGGAAAGTGCCTGCCGGAAACTGGATCATTGAACGTACCGGCATGACCCCCACCAACGTAACCAATGCCCCGGCACCACCCGAAGGCCGCGGTATGGAAGTAGATAAAATGAGCAGGGAACACGTTGCTGAACATTTTAATGCTTACCTGGGCGTGATCATGAAACGCATACCTGCAGAGGACCGCAAAACGTGGAAAGTTACAGTAGAAGATAGCTATGAAACCGGCAGCCAGAACTGGACAGATGCCCTGATCCCCGAATTTAAAGAGGCTTATGGCTACGACCCAACGCCATACATACCTGTTTTGCAGGGTAAAGTGGTAGGTAGCGAAGATATGTCCGACCGCTTTTTGTGGGATTTGAGGCGATTAATAGCCGACGATGTTTCCTTTAAATATGTAGGCGGATTAAGAGATATAAGTCACCAGCATGGGCTCACTACCTGGCTGGAAAATTATGGGCACTGGGGTTATCCCGGCGAGTTTTTGCAGTACGGTGGGCAGTCGGACGAGATAGGCGGTGAGTTTTGGAGCGAGGGCGACCTGGGCGATATCGAGAACCGTGCGGCTGCTTCATCGGCACATATTTATGGCAAGATCAAGGTTTCGGCAGAATCATTTACCGCTGCCGGTAATCCATTTTACCGCTACCCGGCTATGTTTAAAAAACGTGGCGACAGATTCTTTACCGAAGGTATCAACAACACCTTATTGCACGTATACATTTCTCAGCCCGAAGATAATGCACAACCTGGCCTTAATGCCTGGTTTGGCGTGGAGTTTAACCGGTTGAACACTTGGTTCTTTGATCTGGACGTTTTCCTGAAATACTCCAAACGCTGTAACATGATGTTGCAGCAGGGCCAATACGTGGCCGATGCAGCCTATTTTATAGGAGAGGATGCACCAAAAATGACGGGTGTAGTTGACCCTGCACTACCTCAAGGCTATTCGTTTGATTATATCAACGGTGATATTATCAAATCAACCCTGTCTGTTAAGGACGGTAAACTGGTGCTGCCAAACGGCATAAGTTACAGCATTTTGGTGCTCCCAAAACTGGAAACTATCCGCCCCGAACTGCTCTCAAAAATAAAACAACTGGTGCAGGATGGCGCGGTGGTATTGGGGCCTAAGCCAACACGCTCGCCAAGCTTAAAAAATTACCCTGAAGCTGATAAGCAGGTACAAGCTATGGCCGATGAACTTTGGGGCAATATAGACGGCACAAACATTAAAGTAAACAAATACGGCAAGGGTATGGTGATCAGCGGCATGGATATGCAGCAAGCATTCGACCTGATTAAAGTGATCCCTGATCTTAAGATCACCCAAAGTGATTCCGTATTATTCATCCACCGTAAATTGGCTGATGGCAATGTGTACTACATCTCTAACCAAAAAGATAAAACCATTAACATTCAAACTGCTTTCCGCCTAACCGGGAAAGCGCCCGAACTTTGGGACGCGGTAACCGGTACCACCCGCGATTTGCCTGCCTACAGCCAAACAGCAAATGCTACTAATGTGCCCCTGAAGCTAAACCCTTATGAAAGCGCGTTCATCGTTTTCAGGAAGAATAGCCAGCAAGGGGATACTACCAGGTCAAATTTCCCGGCACCAACCAAAACCATTGATATCAGCAAACCATGGATGGTAAGCTTTGACAGCAAAATGCGCGGCCCGGCCAACCCGGTAGTGTTCCCAACGCTTACCGACTGGAGCGTAAATACCAATGATAGCATTAAATATTATTCGGGAACCGCAGTGTACAGTAACACTTTTAAAGCAGGTAAAATTAAAAAAGGCGAAAGCTATATCCTTGATTTAGGCTGTGCCCGCTCAATTGCAAAAGTAACCCTTAATGGTGTTGAAGTTGGCGGCGCATGGACCCCACCATACCAGTTGGATGTTACCAAAGCCATTAAAGCAGGCGAGAATAAGCTGGAAATAAAAGTGGTAAACACCTGGGTTAACAGGCTGATTGGCGATAGCAAACTACCTGCTGCGCAAAGGCCAACCTCGGTATTGTTCTTTGATCCCAGACCGGGTTTGGAATCATCGGGTTTGTTAGGGCCGGTAGTTGTAAAGGTTGTTAATTATTAACAGCCGGTAATTCAGTAAAAATAAAATTGAGGATCATTCGTGAGGGTGTCCTCAATTTATCATGTTTTGTTCGTTTCACTTATTTGTAAATGCTTATGAAAAACGTATGCTTAATATTGTTTATCAGCTTGTTATTTATAGCCGGTGCGCATGCTCAAAAAACTGATACCACTTACCGCGATATTTACCCCGATACCTGGGTAGGAACTGATGCCCTCGGCAGAAAGATGCCTACGATAACCATTGCTGGTCCGCTTAAAAAAGATCACCGCAGGGTAGTGGGTATGTTTTATGTTACCTGGCACACTGCGGATAAAGCAAAGCTCAAAAGCCCTTACGATGGCGATGTTACCAAAGTGTTACAGGCCGACAGTAATGCCCGTAAGGAGGCCAATAACAAGCAATGGAAGGAAGAATCGTACCATTGGGGCAAGCCCGAAATGGGTTACTTTTTAAGCAAGGACGAGTACGTTATCCGCAGGGATATGTCCATGCTTTCGGATGCTGGGGTAGATATGATCATTTTTGATGTGACCAATGCCGCGGAGTATTGGGATGAATGGCAAACCATCCTCACTGTTATGGAAAAGATGCGGGCAGAGGGCAATAAAACGCCGCAGTTCTGTTTTTGGGCATTCAATGGCCCGGTAATTACCGTGGTGCAAAACCTTTATGAAAAGATATACAAAGCACACAAGTTTCAGGATCTTTGGTTTTACTGGGATGGCAAACCTTTGATGCTCGACAACGCGACACCGCTATATGCCGATGCTACCGAAACGACATACCGAAACTCAAACCCAAACTACGAAGCCTCTGCAGTATCTGACAAAAGCAACCCGCATTACGGCAACCGCGATTATACCGAGGAGGTTTACACCGATTACTCAAACGAAGTAAAGAACTTTTTCACATCCCGCGGCATGTGGTGGGGTTATTATGAATGGGCGGGCAAACGTTATGTTGGCACTGAAAATGATTGGAGCTTTGGTTATGATCTGGGTAACAAAAAAGTAAGTGCTTTATCGCCCGTGCAACTGGCCTCAACTCATGATGGCAAGATAGAAGAGATGGCAGTTACACCTGCCCAGCACCCAGCAAGTATGATAGGTAAATCATGGTCGCGGGCGAGCGGAGAGCCGCAGTTAAATCATTATGATCTGCCCGAAGCTACCTACGTGCCATGGCTTAAAAAAGTAGTAAAACATCCCGAGGGTTATGGTATCTATTTTCAGGAACGATGGGATGAGGCGCTGAAAATAGGCCCACAGTTTTTATATATAAATGACTGGAACGAGTGGACAGCCGGAAAATATCAACCTAAAGCAGGTGCTACATTTGATTTTATGCGCAGAAAAAACAGCTATTACTTTGTAGACCAATACAACTCCGAATTTAACCGCAGCATACAGCCCATGAGCGGTGGCTATACAGATAACTACTATATGCAAATGGCGGAGAACATCCGTTTGTACAAAGGAGTAAGGCCCATCCCACGGCTCAAAGGCATCGCATCCATAAAAATTGATGGCTCTTTTACTGATTGGGATGCTATTGGTGTGGAATACCGCGATACCAAAGGCGATGTTGCACATCGCGATAATGATGGATATGGAGGCACGCATTATGCCGATACCTCGGGCCGGAATGATATTGTGGCCAGCAAGATAGGGGTGGATAATAACAACGTATATTTTTATGCAGAGACGGATCAGCCGCTTACCAGATCATCGGGAAAAAACTGGATGCTGTTGTTAATTGATGCCGATAAAAACTCAAACACCGGCTGGTATGGGTACGATTATATCATCAACAAAAAAATTAATGGTGATAGAGCAACCACACTAATGCATTATGTAGGCGTTGCGCCTAAAGGGCATTGGGTTGAGGTTGCCAAACTCAGCTACCGTTATGCGGGTAATAAACTGGAAATTGCTGTGCCGAAAAGTTTATTAAAGTTGAAGGGCAATGCATTCAGTTTTGATTTTCATTGGGCTGATAACCCCAATAATTTAAATGACCCGATATCGCTTTGTACCAGTGGCGATAGCGCCCCCAACAGGCGTTTTAATTACCGCTGCATCTGGAGTAAATAACCGTTAAAACAGAAGATATGAAACACATCCTGAATAAATGCTTGTTACTATGTGCATTTGTTGCCGTCGGAGCTAAAAGTCATGCGCAAACCCCAACGCCCAATGTTCCCGGCTTTACGCAGCCCGCCCCGCTTAATTTTAACGACCATGAAGGTTATGTGCCGTTGTTTGATGGGGAAACATTAAAAAATTGGGATGGCAACGCTAAATTTTGGCGTGTCGAGGATGGCACGATTGTAGGCGAATCAACAGCAAACAACCTTAGTGGCAACAGTTATTTGGTTTACAAGGGGATGAAGGCTAAGGATTTTACACTGAAGCTGGAAATTAAGGTAGAAGGTGATGGTGGCAGTGGCATACAATACCGCAGCCAGATAGGTATGCCCTGGCTGGCGCCCATCGATCCAAAGGTAACTGCAAATGTTGGTCCGGTTAATTTAAACTGGATGATGACCGGCCCACAGGCTGATTTCTGGCCATCGGCGCAATATTGGACGGGGCAGTTCTATTCTGAAAATAACCAGATGCGTATACTCGCCTGGCGCGGACAGGTGGTTGAGGGCTACGGCCTTAAAAGCAAACGCCTGATGGGTAACATCGGCGATATTATGGAACTGGCCAAATACGTAAAGAAAAACGACTGGAACGAATACACCATTATTGCCCGGGGCGGCGTGTTTATACAGATCCTGAACGGCCAGCTCATGTCGGTAATGGTTGATGACGACCCTAAATCTTTAAACAATCAAAACGGCTATATAGGTATTGAGATCGAAGCGATAACAAAGGTTTCGGTACGCAACGTTTGGATAAAGAAATTGGATTGATATGGCGTTAAGGATAAATATGATAATGGGTATTGTTGAGCTGTTAGATGCTTACAGTATGTGCCATCTCTGTTGTAAATGCATATGTTCCTATTAAAATTTGGCGCTGATACTATGGAAAAAATAGCTTTCAAAATGCACCTGAAACCCGGCTGCAAGGCCGAGTACAAAAAACGCCATGATGCCATTTGGCCCGAGTTAAAAGCGTTGTTAAACAAAGAGGGGATAAGCAATTATTTTATATTCCTGGATGAAGAAACCAATACGCTGTTTGCCACGCAGGAGCTCTCCGGCCAATCATCACAAAGCCTGGGGCAGAACAGCGTAGTTAAACGCTGGTGGGATTATATGGCCGATATTATGGAAGTAAACCCTGATAACTCACCCATAACCACAACACTTGAGCAGGTTTTTTATATGGAATAAATGCTTTTATCTATAGCATTGCTTTGAATTTGTTTACAATCTCGCCCGCTATTATGGCATTGCCTTTATCCGATGGATGCAAGCCGTCATAAGTGAGGTTGATAGCTTCTTTAGGATAGGGATATTCATCTGTTAACGGGTTGTAAGGTATAGTTGTCGATTCCGGAAATTTATAATTGGTATACTCCCCGGTGGCAGGGTTTTTAACACGTTTAAAGTTCACCAGGTTCTTCATGGCAAGCGAAGGGTTATGGTACAGGTCGATAACCGGAATGTGCTCATACTGGCCTATGGAATCAACAGCATTGGCAAATGACTCCAGGTATTGACCGTTTTTGGGTTTGTATGATCCGGTAGCATTATTCTTCGCATCATTTATATAAACAAAATCAACCCGCTGCATGGGGGTTATCAGCAATATTTTAGCCTCCGGATTTAACTTACGCAGTCTGTCGACTATAATCCGGAACGAACCATATACACTGCTATTACCGGTGTTATTTGTATAATTTGCCATAGTACCCAACAGCCTGCCTTGTCCCCAATCGTTAGTGCCTAAAAATACGGTATATATATCAGCCTTAACCAGCCCAAGCTTGTCAATACTATCGGCAATATTGCCCGATGTCCAGCCATTATGTCCCTGGTTAATGTATTTCAATCCCGGGATTTTTTCAACCACACGTGTTAAATATCCTTTGGTTACACGGCTACCTGTTTCATCGGTATGGTCATTCAAATAAGTGATGGAATCGCCAATGGCAATCCAGGTTACTTCCTTTTGTTTAAATGAACTAAACAGGGATATAACGATAACCAAAACAATGTATTTTTTCATTTGATTTTGAATATAGGTTTTAACAAAATAACTATTTACCTAACCCGATCGATTTTACATAAACCATATCGCCCGGCTGCGAATTACCACCCGCATCCGGCAGAAATTTTAACCCCTCCATTGCACCTGTATAAGTAGCCGCACTATGCAGCTTAACGTGGTAAGTATGATATTTTCCATCACTAATAACCGGAAATGCTATGCCGTTGGTGTCAAAATCCCTATTAAATTTTTTCCAATAAACACGGGCACTTGTTGCTTTGCCGTGGTATGCCGCTACAATGGTTAGTACAGGGGCGTCCTTAGCATCCCAGAATATATCCGGGCTTTGTAATGCCGCTTTCTGATTAAGGTGTACTGCCAACGCGCCTTTTATTGGCCAGCCCGCATCCGTTGTGTTTTCATAATACCAATGGCTGCGGCTGGTATCAAATTTAAATTGTAACGGGTTTTGTTTAACAGCATGTTGGTATACATAACCACGTATCTGGTTAAGTGTGCCTAATATGAGCGTATAATTGTAATCATATACAATGTTATAGTCCAATACCTCGGTAGTGCCGGGTGCAATGTAACCAGTGGCGATGGATTTGCTATTACCAACGTAGGTGTCATCCCCAAAGTAGCCACCCTGAAAACTTTGTACGCCCTCGTTCCAAATGCCAAGCCCATAATCAGCACCGTTTAGGTTTGCTGCCCAATTTTCCGTTGCCTGGAATGGTGCCCATTGTATATTCTTTGTGTTAGGGTAATTATGGTTGGCTATCAGGCTTACAGTATCATTAGTAAAAGGTTTGCTGCCGCGATAAGTTACGAGCCTATGGTAAGGTGCATTGGTATAAACAGCAGGTAATTCTTGTCCGCGTGCAGGGTATTGGATGGTATCGGGCCGCATATTAACCAGCCGGGCATGTACGCTAATAGCATTGCCATTTAGTGTTATCCACGATTCAAAGTAACATTCGCCGGGCACATTATTTAATGGCCAGTGCATAGGTATACACTTTACATATATCGATTTTCCATCATTGCGCTGTGCCAGTATTTTTGATCTGTTACCCGCCACATCGCCTGATTGAATGGGGTTCCAGCCAATAAAGATCCAGTTTGGCGATGCCTTTTTACCATCAGGCTCAAACGGTACCGGGCCACTGTAAAAGGACATTTGCACCTGCCTGCCCCAATCGGTATTGTTGATCACATTCTCCTGGTTTTTAACATCGGCAATATAAGTTATGGCACCGCCCAGGTTCAGGTCAACGCCAACTTTTACCTGTCCGTTTTCAATAAAACTCATGCTTTTTAAGCTATCGCGGTTTATTTGTTGCGCCACAAGCGATTCATCTGCAAAAAAACACAACAACCCGAGGGCTATAAAAAAGGCTTGCTTTTTCATGTTGACTATTTAGGAAATATTGGTTTATAATATTGTAAGGATAGGCACAATTTAATGCACCGGCAACCTGTACTGTGATGGATGATATGCCGGAATTATACGAACGGCATAATTTAGCGCTGCATATGATATTTAATATATCAGACCTGGATAAAACATCAGCAACTGTGTAAATAATCTGCACTTACAACTATACTAAACAATACCAGCAACCTATTTTTTTAAATATTCTTCAATAATATAATTATTTGTTACAATTGTATCGTGTACGTACACGATTTGGTTTGTTCACCTTTAACAGAACGAAATGATGAGTATTTCAAGTTTGAAAATATACAACGCGAATATAATTACCCCTAACCGCGTAATAAATAACGGGACACTAATTGTTGAGAACGGAAGGATAAAACTGATAAGCGAAGTTAGTATTGATTACAAAACAGAGCAGGAGATTGATGCTAAAGGAAACTTTTTATCGCCCGGTTTTATCGACATTCATGTACACGGCGGGGCTGGTCATGATTTTATGGATAATACCATAGAAGCCTACCTTGAAATTGCAAAATTACATGCCCGGTATGGCACCACATCATTTACACCCACTACCTTAAGCTGCGAAAATGAAGATTTGCTGAAAACACTTGAGCTATATGAACAGGCTGAAAAAGAGAACACTGCAGGAGCAGAGTTTATCGGTATGCATATCGAAGGCCCGTATTTTTCCATGAAGGAAAGGGGGGCACAGGATCCTCGGTTTATCAGGTATCCGGATGCGAAAGAGTACGAAGATATTGTAAAAAGATCATCCATCATTAAACGTTGGAGCGCCGCGCCTGAACTGGAAGGAGCTATCGAATTTGGCCGGTTTTTGAAATCGAAAGGGATATTACCATCCATAGCCCATACTGATGCTATATATGAAGAGGTGTTAGCAGCCTATGAAATTGGCTATAGTCATGTCACTCATTTCTATTCGTGCATGTCTACAGTTTCGAGGAGAAATGCATACAGGTATGCCGGGGTTGTAGAAAGCGCTTATTTATTGGATGGATTAACGGTAGAGATCATTGCTGATGGCATCCATTTGCCGCCGCCTTTATTAAAACTGGTTTATAAAATTAAGGGCCCCGATAAGATAGCCCTGGTAACAGATGCCATGCGGGCAGCCGGTATGCCACCGGGTGAAAGTATCCTGGGCGGTTTAAAAAACGGGTTAAAGGTTTTGGTTGAGGATGGCGTTGCAAAATTACCCGATCGAAGCGCATTCGCAGGCAGTGTTGCAACTACCGATCAACTGGTGAGGAACATGATAAACTTAGCCGAGGTGCCCTTGACCGATGCAATTAAAATGATGACTGCCACCCCGGCAAAAATTATGGGGGTTGATGATAAAAAAGGATCGCTGGTTGAAGGAAAAGATGCTGATATTGTGCTGTTTGATGAGCAGATCAATGTCCTTTATACCATAGTTGGAGGCAAAGTCATTTATAATTCGCACCATCATCAATAAAAACGCTGATAAATAACAATGGAACATAAAGATTTCAATATTGAGCAACTCAGGGTATTGGTGTTTGAGAGTAGGGCATCACTGGGGGTAACAGCTGCTAAATTGGTTAGCGATAGTATAAAAATATTATTACAGGAAAAACCGGAGATCAATATAATTTTTGCAGCGGCACCATCACAAAATGGGTTTTTGGAAGCACTGTTAAAGGATGATAGCATTCCCTGGGCATCAATTAATGCTTTTCATATGGATGAATATCTCGGGTTGCCGAAAAATGCAACGCAATTATTCAGTCAGTTTCTAAAAATCAGACTTTTTGATCACCGGCCCTTCAAAACAGTGAACCTGATAAATGGGAGTTCCCTTGATTTTAATGAAGAATGCAGCAGATATGCAACCCTCCTGCAAAAGCATCCGCCCGATATTGTATGCATGGGCATTGGCGAAAATACCCATATTGCCTTTAATGATCCCGGCGAGGCTGATTTTAACGACAAGCAAATGGTTAAAGTAGTAGCATTGGATGCCGTGTGCAGGCAGCAACAGGTGAATGATTGTTGTTTTAATCAGCTGGCTGATGTGCCAAAATTTGCTATCACCCTTACCATCCCCATTTTAACTTCCGCGCCTTTTATTTTTTGCATGGTACCGGGCAAGGTAAAAGCCAACGCGGTTGCACGTACATTATATGAGCCGGTATCTGACAAATACCCGTCGACCGTTTTAAGAACGAAGACGGGGGCTATTCTTTTAACAGACAATGATAGTTTTTCTTTATGCGGTTAATGTTATGATGAAAAAGATGTTACGTTATATTCTCCTGCCCATTATGGTTTTTGTTACCATGAGCGGGCAAGCTGCCCAACTCCGCACAGTAGTAAATGATTCATTAAAAGTGAAAGGTTTTCACATCGATCTGCGGATACAGGTTATGAAAATGCCCGAACTAAAAAGACTCGTTAAAAACCTGGCGGGCAAAGGCATCAATACTATTTTAATGGAATGGGAGGGGACTTACCCGTTCACTGAAGAGCCCTTGATCAGTAATAGGTATGCTTATTCGCGTGCGCAGATCATTGATTTTATAGCATATTGCCACAGTTTGGGTTTGGATGTAATACCGCTTCAGCAAAGCTTTGGGCATGTGGAGTATATATTAAAGCATTACCGGTATGCAAACTTGCGCGAAGATCCTGTTGATTTTTCACAAGTTTGCCCGAGCGAGCTGGAAGCAGACCGGCAGCTTTTTACACGCCTTTACAAAGATCTGATAGAAACGCATAATTCGCCCTATATACATGTTGGCGGCGATGAAACGCATTTACTGGGCCATTGCGACAGGTGCAAAAAGAAAGCTGCCGAGTTTGGCATATCAAGGGTTTACTTTGATTACATAAAGATGCTTTGCCAAACGGTGGTAAGCTTAGGCAAAAGGCCGATGGTATGGGCAGATATGGCATTAAAATATCCCGAATATATTAATGAACTCCCTAAACAAACCATATTTGTCGACTGGAATTACGGATGGGAAAAAGACAGATTTGGTGAGCATGATAAGTTACTGAACAGTGGGTACGAAATATGGGGAGCGCTGGCTCTCCGCAGCGATCCGGACAATTATTTTCTCACGACGTGGCAGCATCATTTTGATAATATTAAAAACTTTATCCCCGAATGCAGACAGATGGGCTACAAAGGTATTGTGATGACATCCTGGTCAACCTCAGGCGAATATTTTCCTGTATTTGAAGCAGATAATGACCTGGTTGATTTGTTCCCGGTAAGGCATGTTTATCCCATTAGCGGCTTCGATCTACTTATTGATGCTTACAGTGAATCGCTGAAAGATAGTAAGCCGTTAAATACAAATGCTTTTATCGACCACTATTGCCTGTTGAATTATGGTTTTAGCGCCGCACAGGCAAAGCATTTTAGAACAGCGCTTTTTATGGCCCCTTATAAAGTGGTACAGGGAGTGGTTGAATCACCTCACCCAATAACTATAAACCAACTAATAGACAGCGCAAGATCAGCCGCGGCAATTTTACATGCACTGAAACCGGGTAAAGGGTTTAATGAGTTTCAGCATTATATTTTAATGGCTGATATCAGGGTGTTTTATCTGCAGGTGATAGAAATTGAAAAGGAAATAAATCAGGAAGCGTTTAATAACAAAGAAAGATATAGCTATATCGCCCGCTTAAAGCAACTGCTGAACATTTCAAAACAATTGAACGAACGTTTTAATAACCTTAATGAACGGGTATTGTACAATGCGGCATTAACAGAAGAAAATTCACTCAGAAACCATAAACTCCTTTCATTATATCATCAGTTAGTAAGTATTAAATGAGTGTTCTAAGTGTTCCGTATATGTTGTTTTACGAGTTTATTCATGATCGCTCACCTTATCATCCCATAGCCAGGGAACCATGGAAGAGTAATTCTTCTGAGTGTTCGGCCGGTTTTAGAATTGCACATTTCGACGATCGCCCGTTTATAAAGTATAAAGCTTTGCTTTTTAGCTTTTGTAGAACTGGTAATTCTCATTGGTAATAATATCAATCGGCATGTAGATGTTCTTTTCCGAGTCGCCTGCGTTGAACAAATGTTTATATAAAGCCATCAAACCAAGATAACCCTGCTCTTTAGGGCGCTGGCATATCAAGAAATCAATTACCCCTTCTTTTAAGTAATTTACATTCTCTGCCATAAAGTCGTAACCCACAAGTAAAAGGTCAAGGCTATATTTAACCAGTATTTTAGCTACGATGTGTACTCTTGAATTTGTTACAAATAAGGCATTTACGTTGGGGTTTGCTGCTAACGATTTTATTAATGATTGCTCAATGTTTTCAAGCATAATTTCATCAATATTTAGCGTAGTTATCTTGTTTTGAAGCTTATGTTCTTCAAAATACTTTCTAAAACCTTGTTCTTTCCTTAATAAATGGTGGTCGTTTTCTATATCGGATGAAATGTTAATGATCAATATTTCATCGGTTTCCTTAGCCACTAAGCCAACTATCTGGCCTGATAACCTGCCGCTTTGAAACAGGTGGGGGCCGATATAACATAAACTCTCTTGCTTTGGCAGATCGGAATTAATAAAAGCGAAGGGGATATTCAGCTCCGTTATTTTATTTGAAAAGAGCAACGATTCTTCAACAAAAGTAGGGGCGAGTAAAATAGCTTGCGGCTCAATTTTTAGTAAATCCTCTGTTTGTTGAAGGAAGCTTTGTTTGGAATTAAGATCATAAAAAAAATAATGAAGTTTAACGCCAAACTGCCTGATCTCGGTTTCCGCCTGCTGGATACCAGCAAGCGGGAATGACCAGTAATCGGTTTCATCAGATACCTTTGGTATTAATACAGCAAAATTAACTACCTTTTTATTAGCCAATAAACTGGCCATTTTATTGGGGCGGAAATCCAATTCCTCTATAATAGCATTGATTTTTTGTTTGGTTTCTTCAGATACGCCTTTTCTGTTATGAAGAACACGGTCTACCGTTCCAATTGAAACATTTGCCCGCCTGGCTATTTCCTTAACTCCGGTAAGATTTGATTCGCTTTTTTTCATGGATTATTGTTCAAATATATATAACATCATAGCAACGATGTTAAAATCATCAACTCATGAATCATACTGTGTACGATAACGTTAGCTTTTTCTGACTGGATACCGACCCGGAGGTTGATGCTTCCAACTACAGGAGGCGAAAACAAGAATAAATAGTAAAGCAGGGATTTTGCATTTCATCATTTGTTCAGTGGAGCCAGAGGAATTTGTATTTTCCCTATAACCGACTTGATTTACAGTATCTTATGCGGGTTTTAATTCTGTACTCACCGAATTACTCACCACTTTTAATATGCTTTGGTATAGCTGCAATGCTATATCCCAAAATAAGATTTTATATATTATTTCAGTAATTTTTGACGGGAAATCTACACTTATTACCAATGAGATTGAATTGATCAGAAAAATAAAACTAAGTGGTTTATTTAAAAATTACTTAAAATTTGGTGGTAATTTTGATAGCACCAGCAAGACTAAACTGGAACTGTTTAATAGACGGGATCAACCTTCTTTCAGTTATTTAATGAAAAGTGATCCGACAGAAAACTCCTTATGTTTGTTTCTAATAAACACTTTATCAAACGTTTGAAGAGATATTAATTTTGCTTTTATACTTTCAATAAGTAAATTGCGCGTTAACAGTCTCTGCTGCTTCTTCTGTAAATGATCGATTATACTAAATTCACGGATAGTAAACTACTTGAGCTTATGGCCCAGGATAACCATGTTGCGTTCAATACAATTTATAACCGTTATTGGAGCAGGGTGCTCAATCTTGCTGTTAATAAAATCGGTGACATTATGGAAGCCGAGAATATTATTCAGGATATTTTCGTGTCTTTATGGAAACGCAGGCATTCATTAATTATTACTAACGCTTTAGAAAATTTCTTGGTTGTTTCTGTAAAATACCGCGTAATTAAAGTTCTGAATAGTCAGCGTACAGAAAGGTTATACAATGAAGCTGATGGTTTAATAATTGATGTGCTGGATGACTCGACCCAACAGTACTTGTCGTTTGAAGAATTACGTCAAAGGCTGGAAATATTGATCGGGAAATTGCCTGAACAAAGCAGGCTGATCTACCGGATGAGTAAAGAAGAAAATATGAGCTATAAAGCCATTGCCGAAGAATTGAATATAACTGAACGATCTGTTGAAGCACACTTAGCACGTGCCAAGAAAACACTAAAGATCGCTTTGGGGTCTTTCCTTACTACATTCCTGTTATAAAACCAATCCGCTAAAAAAAATAAATATTTTGAGGGTTTTTGCTTTTTGCAGGTACTTATTATAAAAGTACCTTAATTATGGCCCTTGATCCACAAAAAATTAGAATTCAGGAATTAGCCCATAAATATTTAAAAGGCCAACTAAGCCATTCAGAACAATTAGAATTTGATGAATGGTTTAAAAAGGAAAGCAACGAAAATATTTATATTGATGAAAATATTGCTGAATCTGAGGATAAATACCGGCAACTGATATGGAGCCGGATCAACGAACAGATTAACCCTGTTCAAGAAACTAAAGTTAAAACTATATTGCCCCGCATAGCAGCTGCGGCTTCGATCTTGTTATCTATTTCCATTGGTGGTTATTTTATTCTTCATAAAAAACCGGCCCAGCAAATGGTCGAAAATCAAAAGCAAGAGATTGTTCCCGGAATCAATAAGGCAACCTTAACGCTGGCCAATGGTCAAAAGATAATCCTAACAAAAGGTTTAAATGGCAAACTGGCACAACAGGGCAGCACACTGGTGCAGGTTAATTCCAACAAATCTATTACCTACACAGGTTCAATCGTAAATACTTCTGTAGCGGCCCAAGTGCAGTTCAATACACTTTCTACAGTACGTGGTGAGCAATCTCCTTATCCATTAGTTTTAGCTGATGGAACCAAAGTTTGGTTAAATGCAGAATCTTCTATTACTTTTCCAACCAGTTTTAGCGGGAAAGAACGTGTAGTGAAAATTACAGGGGAAGCTTATTTCGAGGTAGTACATGATGCGTCGCATCCATTTAAAGTAAAGGTACGCGACCAAATAATTGAGGATTTAGGAACGCAATTCAACATAAATGCTTACCCCGATGAACCGGCTATGAAAACTACGCTTATAAATGGGAAAGTCAAAATTTCAGAAGGCTCTCAAGTAGCTCTACTTAAACCCGGTTTTCAAGCAGTTGTATCGCCATCAGGTTCTTCTATTATAGTACAGGCGGCAGATTTAGACCAGGTTATGGCTTGGAAAAATGGAAATTTTGAGTTTGAAGGTACACCACTTAAAGATATTATGCGCCAGATCAGCAGGTGGTATGACGTAGATATAAGTTACACGGGAACTATTGAGGATACTGAATTTGGCGGTTCAATTTCAAGAACAAAAAATATCAATGAAATTCTATCTGTGTTAGAAACTACAAAAGGTGTACATTTTAAATTAGAGGGGAGGAGGATCTTAGTTATGCCATAACATTAATAATATATGGATAACTGTAAAAGAAATCGGAGGCGTTGGACCGCCCCCGATCAGATTTCACGATTCCCACATAATTTAACTGTCGCGAACAATATCAATTATTAAAACCCTAACAAATGTATAAATTTTACACTGTAAATGGGTATGGCTTAAATGGCCGTACTAAATATTTGCCATCAAAAAACAAATGGCTTACAATTCTTAAAGATCCGAATTTAAAACGCTGGCTTATGAGGATAAATTTTACTTGCTTTTTACTATTTTTTGCTTTTTTACAGGTGTCGGTAGCAGCTAATGGGCAGTTTGTTACCCTAACAAAAAAGAGTACATCGTTAACTAAAGTATTTAAAGAGATTAAAAGACAAACAGGTTATGATTTTGTCTATGAATCGAATTTGCTAAAAACTGCAAAAGATGTTGACATTCAGGCTAAGAATGAACCACTAATACATGTTTTAAATGAATGCTTTGAAAATCAGCCATTTACTTACTCAATTAAAGATAAAACAATTATCCTTCAAAAAAAGGAAGCTACAAATAGCCCATCAAACAAACCGGTTATAGTTCCGGTAAGGATATCAGGGAAAGTATTGGACACTAATAATATGCCTTTACCGGGCGTAAACGTAAAAGTAAAGGGCGAAAAGTTAGCTGCTGTAACGGATGGCAATGGTAAATTTACATTGGAAGCACCCGATAATTCGGTATTGGTTTTTTCATTTATAGGGTTCACGACCAAAGAGATTAGGGCAACCCCGGGAAGCGAAATGATCATTCACCTGCAAGCCAGGCAAAATGACCTTAATGACGTAGTAGTGGTAGCCTACGGTACCCAGAAAAAGATAAACCTTACAGGTGCTGTAGACCAGATAGGGCCTAAGCAATTAATAGACAGGCCGGTGACCAATATTGGTGATGCTTTGCAAGGCTTGATGGCTAACCTTAACATAACTACTGGTACGGGTGGTGGTGCCCCCGACGCTACCAAAAGTATTAATGTGCGTGGTTTTACAGGGTTCTCCTCTACTAGTACTACCGGAGGCAATCTTAGTGGCCCGCTGATTTTGGTTGATGGTGTGGAAACCGATATAAATAGCTTAAACCCAAATGATATTGAAAGTGTAACCTTATTAAAAGATGCTGCCTCATCGGCACTTTACGGGTCACGCGCGCCAAACGGGGTGTTATTAATTACTACAAAACAAGGCAAAAGAAATCAGGCCCCACAATTAAGCTACAATAATAATTTTTCATACGCCCAGCCAATAGATGTGCCGGTAATGTCTAATTCACTTGTTTTTGCAAATACTTTTAATGAGGCAAACGTTAATTCAGGTGGGGGGTTATTCTTTAGTCAATCTAACATTAACAGGATCATAGCATATATGAATAATCCCAGCGGTACCCCAACTACCATTGCTCAAAGTAATGGTGTTTGGGCGGCTTATGGCGGGGGAAATGCCAATAATGACTGGTTCAAAATTTATTTAAAAAAATGGTCTCCCAGCCAGCAACAAAACTTCAGTGTAAGCGGGGGCAGCGAGAAGATAAACTACTTTGTTGGAGTTGGTACTGAAAATCAAAATGGTTTATTTAACTATTTTTCCGATAGTTATAAACGCGACAACCTAAGGGCAAATGTTACCGCCGATATTAATAAGTATATCACCTTTAGTGTAAAAACATCATTTGCACAAGAAAATGATAATTCTCCTTACAATGGCGGTGCAAACACCGGCTATAACTTTTTTCACCAGATAGCCAGAACATGGCCAATTATTCCACTATATGACCCTAATGGGGGACTGGATCCATCCTCATATTTAGCTCAAATCCAGCAAGGTGGCCGTAATGTATCCCGTAGTAATCTAAGCAGCATAAGTGGTGATGTCACCATTAAGCCACTTCCAGGCTGGAATATAACAGGCCATTACAGCTATAATTACACCAGTTACAATATCAATTCCTCTATTTTGCCTTTCTATACTGCTACTGTAGCGAACCCGCAAACTGTTAGTACTACCATAAGCTCTGTAAATGAGGACTATCAGCTGAGCAGTTATTATATGTACAATTTTTTTACCAGTTACGAAAAACACCTTGGCGGAAATTATTTTAAAATACAGGTAGGTGAACAAGCAGAACAGAAAACATATTCAGAATTATCCGGTAATGCACAAGGTTTATATAATCTTTCCCAACCATCAATTAGCCTGAGCGACGGTATACAAAGTACAGCCGATAATGGTTATAGCTGGGCTACTAACAGTTTAATCGGCAGGTTAAACTATAATTATCAAGAGAAATACCTGGTTGAAGTTAACTCCGACTATATGGGTACTTCATTATTCCCCACTGATACACGCTATCATGTTTTTCCATCGGCATCTGCAGGCTGGAACATTTCAAAAGAAGGTTTTTTTAAACCTTTAGCAAAATCAATTGACAACCTCAAGTTCAGGGCGTCTTATGGCAGCTTAGGCGATATTAGCTCGCTCCTTAGTGCCGGTAATTATTACCCTTACATCAGTAACCTGCCTGTCACCGCACCTACGGGTACCAGTTGGATATTTAGTCCTTCAACCGGCGGCCGTCAGCCCGCTATCTCCAATCCGGGTTTGGTAAGCCCTACAATTACCTGGACAAAGCCATCTGAACTTGATTTGGGTATGGATGTGACTTTCCTGACTGATTTTAGTGCTACATTTGACTGGTATAACAAGCATATAACCGACCAGTTGGCCCCTGCAAGCACCCCTCCGGCTACGTTAGGCGCTACCGCGCCACAAATAAATAATGCAGCATCAACTACTAAAGGATGGGATTTGACGGTTACATGGCAACACCAATTTAACCAGGTTCATTTAATGGCAAGGGCTACATTGTCGCATTATTCGGGCAAGATAGATCAGTATAGCGGAAACCCCACTGACTTCATTAATCAACCTTATGCGGGCGAACAAATGGGCGCTATTTGGGGATTCAAAACCTTAGGTAAATTCCAGTCGCAGGCGCAAATTGCCAAGGCCCCAAGCCAGACAGCAATCAGTGGTAGCACCTGGTACCCAGGCGATATTCAATATGCTGATCTTAACCATAACGGCAAAATCGATTATGGAAATGGCACTGCTACTAACCCGGGTGATGAGGAAGTTATCGGCAACAGCACCCCCAAATATTTTTATGGCTTTACTACCGGCGCCAGTTGGAAAGGAATTGACCTGAGCATATTCATCCAGGGACAAGGCCCTGCCGACTATATGCCAACTAACGAGTATTTTTGGAACATTACCAGTACCTATCAAAGTATGGTAACCCCAAAAATAGCAGACAGGTGGACACCTTCAAACCCTAATGGCTATTTCCCGCGGCTTGATTTGGCCCATGGAGCAGCTAAGAATGAAGTTGCTCAATCGGGATATTTGTTAAATACCGCTTATATGCGTTTAAAAAATGTTCAATTGGGCTATACTTTTCCCGACAGGCTTACCCAAAAGTTTCATATTTACCAGCTAAGATTGTACACCAGTGTTGAAAACCTCCTTACTGTTTCAGGAGCATTTGCACATCAATATGTAGATCCTGAGCTATTGCAGTCGACTGAAGAGATCTATCCTTTGGAGCGGACCTTTTCCTTTGGTGTAAGAACGAATATTAAATAATATAAAAAATTAACATATGAAAAAGTTACAGATCATATATACCTTTTCAATTATAAGTATATTATTGGTTATTGCTTCCTGTAAAAAAGGTGCATTGAACCAGGCGCCGCCTACCAAATTGTCTGATGCCACCTTTTGGCATACCACGGGTGATTTGCAGAATTACATGAATTCACTTTATAGCATTTTTCCTCTTTATACGACGAATAATGGTGTTATGGGCATCTATAATATAGATAATAATAGCGATAATATGGTTCCGTCAGGTGCAAATGCACGCTTGAATGGTCAATATACCGTTAA
>Ga0302309_10000763_pt1 | contig 33863 bp, 28 predicted proteins | sample III_Palsa_N1_1_FD_200453 | JGI IMG/M metagenome (GOLD analysis project Ga0302309, IMG submission 200453) | Peat permafrost microbial communities from Stordalen Mire near Abisko, Sweden - III_Palsa_N1_1 | ecosystem: Environmental > Terrestrial > Soil > Palsa > Peat permafrost | place: Sweden... | reverse complement strand
GAGCTGGATAAATTTTTCCATAAAATACCAGCCGATAGAACCGTAGTGCTTATCCATATTGGTAGTTTTCATGCCAACCTGTTCGTAAGCAACATCCAGTGCCGCAGATATCACCTGGGCATCCAGGCCAATGATAAAATAACAGCTGGAAATGTCTCCGCTAATGAACAGATTGATCGCTTCTACCAGTCCGGTGATCGTGGTTGGCGAACATCGGTCCAGATCGTCGATGAAAATGACAGGCGGCTTTGCCGGGTTGGATAGCAGTTGCAAAGCCTGCCGTAAGTCATCCTCTACGGCTGTATAATAACCCATTTTGCTTTTATACTCCGGTTGCAGAATATACTTGCTTATATCGGCTTCCGGTGGTTTTTCCTTCAATTTATTAAACTTTGTAAGACCCCATAAGAACGCTGCGGTCGCTGAAACCGATGACCATGACGGTGCCAGCCAAGCGATTAACGGTGACTGGAATAGTTTGATAAGTAAACCAATAATGAGCCCGACGATGCCAAATAAAAGCGGTAGCCAGAGTTTCCGGATAAAGTTAATTACTATATCCCTCTTTAATTTTTCCTTGTCAATCCGTTTCAGATTGAGCCGCAGCCAGAATTTTTCGCGTTCAATTTCGCTGAGCTGGCCGGCAAGCTGAGTGAGGATCTCATGTGCCAGCCCCGCCCACACTTGTTTGTTCTTTTGAAATTTCCAGGCATTGAACCATACCACCGGATAGTCTTTCGGATTGACAGTAAAAATAGCGTTTGTGTCCTTTTTCAGCCAGTTCCAAAGTTCCCGGTATTTGGTTTTAGGCTCCTCCTGGACCATTTTCGCGGACGTGGTTTCCGCAGCGGCAGCCTTGGTCTTGAGTTTGCTTTCAATAAAGCGCATCAAGCTGGTCTTGCCTTTGCCCCATGGTGCCAAAATACCAATTGTAAGCGGTGGCCTGGTCAGCTCTGAAGTCAGGAACGCGGTGATAACCTCGGCATAGGTCTTGTAGTTAAGAAGGTCGGTGTCAGCATAAAGGTCGGAATGGATCAGCGTCTGCATGAGCTGCGTTTTGGGTTCTTCCGGCGATTCTTCTACCAGATCTTTTTTTTCCGGCGATGTCATTTGTAATTCGGGGTCGAGGCTTTTTGCGGCCGACCGTGTTGAACTGAACTTTTTCTTATCCGGTAGCCAAATCGCTTCGATCTCCGGACTATACAGGATACGGGAAAACAAAATACCGTTATTATCTTCTTTCATCGCCCGATAATTGAGCCGGGTGAATCGCTCAAAGGTCATTTTTTCAAACGTCGCCCTATCATAAGGCGTGTCCCAAAGGATGGTGCTGACTAGGGCACGGTGGTTCTCGGATAACATAGTCAAATGCTCGGCCGGCGCAATCAATGCCTCCAAGGCATTCAGCACACTGGGGGTTAACGCGCTGGCTGAATTGCGGGTCGCTTTGAACCTCAACAGATTTTCGATCCACATAGTCTGGTTAACACCTGAAAGCGCCATGGTTCGACGGTCCGGGTATTTGTTCCATTCTTTTTTGTTGTAGGCGTTTCGGTCAATATATGCTACCACTTCACCGCATAAAATCAGGATGCGGTATTCCGGGCTGCCCGTCGCGAATTGTCGAAAAAAATACTGGAAGACCTCGTTCGAAGCTTTAAATTTGGCTAGCAGCTCGTTATAAAAATTCAGGTCATTCGGGGCATATTGCATAAGTTCAGTCAACTTATCCTTGCCGCGCTGGTGATAATATTCCGTCATGCTGACTATATCATTGATCCATGTGTAGTTCCGAACACGTTCCATCCCATACTGAAAGGCGAGTTGGGCGCTACTTTTAGCATGGCTGGATGCCGAGTCCCTGATCCTTTTAGAAAGGTCCTCGTTATCGATAAAAAAATCCGCCTTTAATTTTTCACCGGCGACGTCTTCAAACGCGTGGAGCATGATCCAAAAACATCCCAGTTCATCCAGTTGCAAGCCAGGCCGAATCAATACCGGGCAAATGAGGCTGCTTAGTCCTTTATCCAACATGATCTGTGCCGTTCTCATGGCTACCTGCCGGATAACCGCATAATTACTGACCCCATTTTCTTCAATACAGGCAAAAGCCACATATTTCTCGTAGCCGGTAACATGTACGATCTGGACATCACCGGCTTTGGCTTTTGGCGGCACTAGTTGTAATAGATTAAAATCATATGTCATTTTCATCATAACAGATTCCATAATCCCTTTATCGGAATGCGGAATCAGTATGAGGTCATATGTTGATTTTAAGAATTGATCAAAAAATGAGAAATCTTCCTTGTATACAATGATTGGATATTTCATAGTTGAGTAGCTGTTGTTTAAGAGGCTTGCTTAAAAATCGGCCAGCAATCTGACAGTTAGCTCTTTTAGTTCTGCCAGGGAATGTTCGATCTTTTCATAATCCCCCTGAAAGTCCTTCGCTATTTGCTGGTTCTGCACCTTAATATTATGAAAGAGTTGTTTGCCGTCCCGCGTCGTGATCGCTATCTCTTCAAACTCTGAAGTAATCGGCAATTCTGCTGTTACGTAGTCGGTACAAAAATCATTGACGGGTTCGAAAAAATAATCGAAATAGAAAGGCAAATCATAATTATCGCCTTGATGATTAGCCTGAAATCGGTCAAAGATTGCTAAAAAACGTGCTTTCAATTCGGGTCGTTCTTCCAGCTGCATCATAAACCGTCCGCAGGTATTATAGGCACGGTAATACAATTCCTGATACTGAGTTTTTCGTTCAAAATCAAATTGCTGTCCTTTCTGCACCTGTTCAAAGATTGATTTAAAAATATGATGCAAAAAATCCGAATTAACCATTATGGTTTTAAACTTTTTGATGGACGCTTTACGGTTCTCGTGATAAAATTCGGCGAAGGAAAGTAAATAGGATTCGACATCTAAACCTATCAACCGCTGCAGATCCTGCATAGGCATATAAGTCAGCAGTGGAAAATTAACATCATTGGCTTCGATTTCGGCGATCAATTCCTTAAGGCTTTTGTTTTGTTCCACGGCTGTCTTTTGGATATTTGACAGCAGCGCCGTGAAATAGGTTAATTTATCCAGGACAACCTGGTCATGGCTGGCCTGTTCTTTTTCTTTACCGAGTTTGGTTTCTCGGTAAAAAATATAATAAGCTGCGACAGCTGCCATAATTCCTAAAAACGGCGGCAATAGAAAGTCTTTAGCGATATCATAAAAGGTGTGAGCCGCCGTAGCAGGCGCTATAACAGGATGCGTCACTACATTTATCAAAAGTATCAAATGTGACATAATTTAGAAGGTAAGGTTTATAAGATCGAAAAAAACGATTTACAGGCTTATATTAATAGTGGAAAGATACTAAAAAAACGCTCATAAATCAGTTTCTGACGGAATTTTGTAGTAAGTAATATGTCGCAGGGCCCAATGCTGGCGCACGTGTGCTCAATCAGGCAAACAAATCTGATTGACGTCCTTATTAAAATAGCTTAATCAATTTATATATTTGTATATCATGACAAAAGATGTCCATATTGATGAATTATTTCCAAAACATTTGTTTTGGGATGTTGATATGTCATGTCTCGACATTGATAATGATTGCGTTCTCATTATTCCAAGAGCACTAATGGCAACCACGCCATTAACATTTACAAATGATATCGCGAAATTAGAAGTGATTTATCCAAAATCTGTTATTGCCCGCGAATTAAAAACAACTAAAGAAAGGGTTAGTAACCAGGTTTGTCGCCTGGTGGCCCGGAGCTATCATGTTAAACAGTTCGCCCGTTTTTCTATAAATTAAAGCAGTCGGCCGTTATTGAAACCGCTATCTTGCGCCTAAGCTAAACCATGGCATCCAATACTAAATACCAGGTTACCGGGGACGATCTTCGTAAAGTTGAAGCGCTGGGTTTTTCTGTCAGTGGTGAGCAAACAACTTTTCTGGAATTTCTTGGTCAGCATTTACCGGGTTTACGTCTTGCAGATTTCGTCGAAGCAATCGACAATTTTTTAGCGCCGTTGACGCAAAGCAAACTCACTAAAGAACTACACTTTTTTGATCAGCATCCACCGATGCTTATGTTGCAATACGAAACAGCCAGCGAAACTGATAAACAGAAATATCTTGGACTGTCTCGTGCTTTTATCCGCTACCCGGCAGAGCTGGTTGTAGACCACGACTTTATACAGTTGCCCGAAGAGCATCGCGGTAAGGGTAAAGGCAAAGCGATCATCACAGCATGCCTAAATTATTACCTCGAATGCGGTGTATCCCGCGTGAGAATTTATACTGGTTTGGAACACGGTGGTTTGGTTTGGGCAAAATTGTTCTTCGCAGCAACGGATAAAAAAGAGGTAGAGGCTATACTTGAGGATGCACAGGCATCTTTGACCTCCGGACAATACCAGGCTGTGCAAAAGATTTATGAATTATATTATAAAAAGGATCCTAACGGTCGCAAATTCCCAATGCTGCTTTGGAGCCGCTTGCCGGGAATGGGCCGGATTTTGCAGCGTAATCGCTGGCATGGTGAATTGGACTTGACCGACCGGAAAACTTTAGCTAACTTTAACTTATTCAAAGATGATGCTGGATAGGAACAAACATATAGAAGCAGGTTATATCGGTGAGGAATTCTTCGCTGACCTGGAAAAAGACCGTTTGCACAAATGTATTGTTGTTGAAGAGGCGATTTCCGAAGGCTACTTTTCTTTCGAAGAAGCATTGGCTGCCTATGAGATGGATCGTGAAGAATACGAACAATATATCGCCAGAAAATCCAGTGATGTGATATCTTTAAGTATTTCCGGTAGTACAATTACATTAGAGAGCAAGTCGGCCCAGCCTGCTTATTTTGAAATCTTTGCGAAGATGATAAATCATTCTGACACAGGCTACAATGATAAAATCAACAGGAAGATTAAGCGTATCAAACTAGATTTGCTCGGTATTTCTAAAGAAATTGAAGAGATCAGGTCTGCTACGAAAGAATCCGATCTAAAGGAAAAAGCCTGATCATATAAATATTAACAATCCACCACCTCCCCGCTACCGCAAGTGTCCCCACTTGTGGCTCGCCCCTGATTTAGCGCGAGTATGCAGCGCAAGAAAAGTGCGAAAGCGTACTCGTGTCTCATTATGCAAGGCGGAATATAACGCGGAGAAAAAAATATCATATTCTCCGCAATTTTTCGGAGAATAATAAATATTCCCCTTTAAGATAATGCAGTTTTGCCCGCAAACAGTGTTCACGCGTGAACGCTTTTATTCAGCACTAAGTTGTTGACTCACAACGCCAATAGTGTTCACGGCGTTCACGGTTTTTATGTAATCCGCTGTTGTATAATGGGTTAGCTGTTCACGCAAAAATACAGCGTTCAGCCGTTCAATGAACGCCGGTGTCGCAAGTGTTCCCATTTGTGGTCCGCGTTTAATTACCCAATCGACCTTTAAATAACTACTTCCCCGCCTTCCCCGTAAATGGCGATAACTCCAGCAAATTAGCCTTCACAAACCCGGGTACATAGATGGTTTTGTCAGCAAGCTGCATAGCAACGGGATTTTGAATGAATGGATAGATGGAATAAGTGAAGGTATAAACGCCCTTGTTGCCGAGCGGGTTCACATGCCCTTCGTAGGCAAGCACACTTTCTTCCTTTGGGACGTTATAAATGATGGTTTTACCCACCCACGGCCCAACCGGCGATTGCGCAAACCATACCGCTACCTGGCCCGACAAATAAGGTACGCCCGACATGGCGTAATTGCCGGGCCCTATTTTGATCACGTTTCCGGCCGGTGCGTTTTCAACCAGGTGTGCAGCCTGTGTAAAATCGGTACTCCAGTTGCCATTGCCTGTATAAAACTCCCACGCCGTTTGCGAATCCAGCTGGCCCTTTGATACCCGGCCTGCTACTGTTGAGTGGTGGACATCAAAATAAAGATAATCGTAATCACCGTCCTGTATAACGCAGTTGGGAGATGTGTTGAGCGTGGCCGGCAAGCGGTGAAGCGATACAACAGCCAGATCGGGTAACGATAAGGACCCTATCCACGTATGCCCGGCAAAGCGGGTGCCTTTCCGGGTTATCTCTATCAATACTATCTTTAACTGGCTATTCTCTACCACGCCACCGCTCTCCCAGAATTCGCTTTTACTGCTATCCGGCACGAATAAAGATAAAGGCCGCTGCGTGGTGCCGCCATATCTCGAAATTAAGCTATCGCCTTTTTGTACCACCACCAGGTTATTGATCATTCGCGGTGCGTGCAATACGTTGGAATGCGGGTCTTGGGGACCCATGAACGAATCGTTATAAACCCAAGCCACCCGGTTATCCGGCAGCAGCACCGGGTTGTTGTTATCGCCCGATAGCCATCCGTAAGTTTCATTAAAATTATTCTGCCAGTCGTACTGGGCCTTCACATCAAGTTCCGGGTTTGTTTCATCGCTTGCAATTTCCACATCGTCAAGGTAGTAGGTTGTCGCTGTGTTGAAGTTAAGCTGAAGCTTGGTATTGCGTTCCGTTACCTTGAAAGCATATTGATATAGCTGCCACTGGTTACGGGTGGTATCTTTACGGTTCCATATTTGGAAATGGCAGGTGTTATCGGTATTGCCCGCCTTCAAATCAACATCGAGCAGTGCATTCCGCTGTTTTGCGAGCGCCCAAAAACGTAACAGGTAATAGCCTTTTTTATCCAGTTTTACAGGTGTGGCCGAAAGGGTTACTGAATTATTTGCGGTACCGGTATTGGTAACATTTACAACTAATCCTTGCGAACCGCTGTGTACATGCAACGCATCGTTAGTAATGGTAAAGGTTGCGCTGCCGCCATTGTTTGTAACGGTCGACCACCCGGTAAGGTTATTTTCAAACCCGCCATTAGTTAGTACCAGGTGCTGTGCAAAAAGATTGGTATAAGCGATGAGCACTAAAGTAATGCTAAATACTAATTTTTTTATGCCTGGGTGCGCAATAGTACTGGCTGCGAAGAAAGCGTTTGCCATTGTTATTTCAATTGGATGGCTAAAGATAACGTTTTAGCAATGTATGAGTAAAGTTTTAAGAATAATTGCCATGTAACAATATACTAGCCGAATCCAACAACTTATATACTTTTTATAATTATATTAAATTCTGCTTTTTGCTTAATATAACGTTAAATTTTGCGGATTTGAAAAAGGGGCTTGAACGCAGCAAGATGGTTATGTTTCGCATCCCGGATATTATTACCAGGTGGCAGTTTTAAATAAAAAAGAGGCTGTATCAAAAGTAAAATGAAAAAGGACGGCCCGAAATTATATTTTGCGTTATAAAAACTCTGTGCCTCTCTGTGCCTTCTTCGTGACCTTTGTGGTTAAATTTTACCACAGGACACTGAGATAGAAACACAGAGAGCACTGAGGCAATATTATCTGGTAACCCCTTGGTAAAATTGACTTTTGAGACAGCCTCTTATAATTGGATGCTTTAAAATGAAATATCGTTATTTATGATTGAATAAAAGCCAAAAGGTCCTTGTTGATGGTTGCAGCTTCTGTCGCTGGCATTCCATGTGGGAAACCCGGGTATGAGATCAGTTTCCCGTTTTTCAAAAGTTTAACAGCCTTTGCCCCCGAAATTGGGAAGGGTACGATCTGGTCATCTTCGCCATGCAGAACCAGCACCGGGAAATCCACGCTCTTCAGGTCTTCTGTAAAATCTGTTTCCGAAAAAGCCTTAATACCTTCTACATGCGCTTTTACGCCACCCATCATGCCCTGGCGCCACCAGTTGTCCCTTATGCCCTGCGATATTTTCGCTCCTTCACGGTTATATCCGTAAAATGGAATGGTAAAATCCTCAAAATATTGAGCCCTGTTAAATGCCGTACCTTCGCGTATTTCATCAAATATAGCCATGGGGACACCGTCGGGATTAGTGGCCGACTGTACCATTATCGGCGTAACTGCACTAACTAATACCACTTTGGTTACACGGTCTTTTCCATATTTTGCAGCGTAATGGATAGCTTCGCCGCCGCCTGTAGAATGGCCAATGTGTATGGCATTTTTCAGGTCGAGCGCTTCGGTAAGTGCTGCTACGTCGGCTGAATAGGTATCCATATCATGGCCTTCGGAAGTTTGGGTAGATCTTCCATGGCCGCGGCGGTCATGGGCAATAACCCTGTAGCCATGCTGAAGGAAAAACATCATCTGGTTGTCCCAGTCGTCACTGGATAAAGGCCAGCCATGATGGAAAAAAAGTGGTTGACCTTTTCCCCAGTCCTTGTAATAAATTTCGGTTCCGTCTTTTACTGTAATTGTGCTCATTGTTGTTTGATTTTAGTGTTAATATTTTTTTGTTTTTGCCACTATATATTCAAAGCGTGTACCTTTTGTGCAAGATATTGAAATTCAATAATTTGTATAAAAAATTGTGTTAAGGCTTTATGATATATCGTAAATTTATTATAAGATTGAAAAATGGTTGAACAGGAGCAAGCGATAATCAGCGAATTAAGCGGGATGGCCGTTTCCGCTATTAAGCCGGTTGACATTGCAGATTTTATCACTAACAAAATTACCCGCCTTTTTGCTGCAAAATATCACATGGTTTGGTTAGTTAAAGATGGACTTATTTATCCGTACCTATATAGCCGGGATGAGGATTTGATCACTAATCTTTATACACAGAAGTTAATCAAAACCTCATTCAATTTAAATGACGGTGTTTGGGACAAATTATTAAAGGACAATGAGCCTGCGGTTATCGATCTGGCCGAACTGATGCAACTAAAGATAGTGCCCGAATGGGTGCCGCTATGGTACAACCAGGGTTTAAGGCAGATGCTCGGCGTACCGGTTACCGATGGCGGACATTTAAAAGGATTTTTTTGTTTGTATGGCAACAGGCTCAACAAGCCGGAAAAAACCGGTTCCGATTTTTTAAAGATCGTAGCCCGGCAAGTTTTTACCTGTATCAGGCTACTGCAGTTGGAGCAGGTTATTTCAGAACAGCGGGAAGAAATTACCCGTATCAGGCATACGGGCCCATTGCTAAATGAGATTGCCGATACAGGAAAGCAATTAGCGATCGTCGGATCAGGTGCGGCTATGAAAAATGTGATCCGGCTGGTTTCCCTGGTTGCGCCTTCGGAAACAGCCGTTTTGCTGACCGGGGAAACAGGCACCGGCAAGGAGGTGGTCGCCCGTGCGATCCATGAAGGTTCAACCCGGAGAGAACAGCCGATGATCCGTGTGAATTGTGCCGCGCTGCCGGCCAACCTGATCGAAAGTGAGCTTTTCGGCCATGAGAAGGGCAGCTTTACCGGCGCTTCGGAACGAAGGATAGGTAAATTTGAGCTTGCCGATGGCGGGACGATCTTTTTGGACGAGATCGGTGAGCTGCCGCTGGAGTTACAGGTAAGGCTGTTAAGGGTACTACAGGAAAAAGAAGTAGAACGGATAGGCGGCAAATCGAGCTTTAAGGTAAATGTACGGGTGATTGCCGCCACCAACCGCGATCTGCTCAAAGCTGTCGCAAACGGGCAATTTCGCAGCGACCTTTATTTCCGGCTCAACGTATTCCCCATTCAGCTTCCGCCGCTGCATCAGCGAAAAGAGGATATACCCGGATTGGTTGATCATTTTATAGAAAGATACGCTCTGAAGAAGGGTATAAAGATCAAAGGTGTGTCCGCCGGTGTGATACGAAACCTGCAATCGTACTCCTGGCCGGGGAATATACGGGAACTGGAAAACCTGGTTGAGCGAAGCCTGCTTAATTCGCAGGGCGACAGGCTGACCGAAGTTGAGTTACCGGCCAATATTATTGCGGAGGAAACTACAAAGGCCAGTCGCCTGGAGATCCGGACACTGGCAGAAATGGAACGCGACTATATTTTAAAGGTGGTGAAACATTGCGGCGGGAAAATTTCAGGGAAAAATGGTGCAGCCGTTAAATTAGGTATTCCCTCAACCACGCTCATCTCCAAAATGAAGAAACTCGGCATTCAAAAAGCACATTTTGCCGACAGGTAATAATTCGCGACTATCCTTGCAGAATGTTATTTGCCATCATGATCTCATCCTGGTTAATGGTGTGCCCCATGTTTTTATAAACCTTTTTAGTAATGGCCGCACCCATTTTTGTTAAGATTTCGGCGGAAGCATCCACACGTTCAACCGGCACATGAAAATCCGGGTCGCTTGTGCCGATGAATACCGGGGTTTCCCGGAAACTGCCAGGATAGTTCGTTGTATTAATCTCCTTCCCGATCAAACCACCGGTAAAGGCGATAATGCCGCCATAGCGTGCGGCGTTGCGCGCGGCAAACTCCAGTGTAAGGCAGGCCCCCTGCGAAAAACCCAACAGGTAAATATGTTCTTTTGAAATGCCGTTTTCTATAATCCGGGCTACGGTTTGCGATACCAGTTGCAGCGATGCGGAAAGCCAGGGCTCGTTTTGTGCCGTGGGCGCCATAAACGAATAGGGGTACCAGGTATTACCGGCAGCTTGCGGTGCTGCCAGTGCAAAATCTGCTATTTTAAGATGATCTGCTAAGGCCAGGATATCTTCCGCCTGTGCGCCCCTTCCGTGGAGCATAACGAGCGCCTTTTTTGCTGTGGCGAGGTCGGCCCCCGCATAAATAACCGGTTCATTTTGCATATAGTATTGTTTTAAGCTTTCCGGGTGTTGTTTAATTGATATTGTAATAGGGGATCGGAGCAGGCCACACTATTCTTTTCGACGTTCTCGTTTTCTTCCATCGGCAAAAATGCCAGTACCGCACAAAAAATAATCATGCCGGTGGAGGCTATTTTCATCACCGGCAAAGTACCCAGCCTGTTGGACAGGCTGCCCCATAATAAGCTCGACAAGGCGATCGATCCCTGGAATACCGTCACATTTATTGCCAGGAACCTTCCCTTTAATTCGTTTGGGGAATGTTGTTGCGCCAGTACATTCAGGGTAGAAGTGGCATTGATCCAGCCGATGCCGGTCAGGAACATGATCCCGTTCAGCAGGTAAAACCTTGAGGCCAGGCTCAGCAGGAAAAGGCATACGGCCACCAGCTCGCAACTGATCAATATGATCTTCGGCGCACTGAGAAACTTGTTCCAGATACCGTAAAGATAGCTCCCGGCCAGTGCGCCGGCACCCAGGCTTACCCACAGCCAGGTATATTGCGAGCTGTTTTGATGCCATTCATATTTAGACAACTGTGGGAGAAAAGCAAACAGGATGCTCACAAATGCGGTAAAGGATACGGTCCTGATAAGCAGGTGCTGAAATGGTTTCGCTCTTCTTACCGCCCGCAAACCCTCAATAGCCGTTTTTCTGAATTCGACAGACTTGGCCGGTGAGGGCGTATTTTTCCAACGATAAAGCCCCACGATCAGCGCCAGGAAGGAAACCGCATTGAATAAAAAAATGGAGCTGATGCCACCTGCTACAAGGAGGATACCGCCTAATGCAGGCCCAACTGCCCTGGCAAGATTAAAGTTAACCCCATTTAAAGCAATGGCTTCTTTCATCCGGTCTTTGCTGATCACTTCAGGCGTTATGGCTTGCCATACGGGCGTGGTAAGCGCTGAGCCGATGCCAATCAAAAACGTGAAAAAAAGAAGTAAGCCGATATCCAGCAATTTAAGAAGCGTAAGCACCGAAAGGACAAATACAACAAGGAACAGGAAAACCTGCAAGCCGATCAGGAATTTGCGCCGGTCGGAATGATCGGAGATAACGCCTGCCGGGTAGCTGAACAATAAGGCAGGTAAAGATGATGCCGTCTGGATAAGCGAAATGATCAGCGGCGAAGCCGACAGGGTAGCCGCCAACCAGCCAACGCCTACATTTTGCATCCAGGTGCCCACGTTGGATATGAATGCTGCTATCCATAATGTACGGAACAGGCTTTCCCTGAAGGGCGCAAAGGAATCAGTTGAAAAAAAACGTTTCACAGGCAGGCAGCTTTTGGTTGATTAGGTTAATGCTGGCAATTGTTTTTCAATCTCCGCCCGGCGGTCTTCGTATTGTTTCGGCAGTTTAAGGCCGCTTCCCAGTTCGGCCAAAGGTTCATCTACGGTAAAGCCGGGATTGTCTGTAGCAATCTCAAACAACACACCGCCGGGTTCGCGGAAATACAGGGAATAAAAATAGTCGCGGTCGATTTTTGGGGTGATGTTCAGCCCGGCTTCCATCACCTTTTCGCGATAGCCCATCTGGATGGTATCGTCGGCCACACGAAAGGCGATATGATGATTGGTACCGGCTGCTCCCCGTCCGCGCGGACCGCCGGGTTGCTCAACCAGGTCGATAATAGCGGCTTCTTTTACAGTATCTGTTATAAACCGGTAACGATTGCCTTCCTGGATCACCATGCGGTAGCCCAAAATATCAGTCAATATTTTAGCTGTCGCTTCTATTTTTGCCAGCGTTAAAGTAACGCTGTGAAATCCTTTTGTGGCGACTTCGCCGTTTATTTCCGGTGTTTCCCATGGCTTTCTTTCATCCCTGGTTGAAGGTACGATCAGTGCAATATTTAGCCCGTCCGGATCACTGAAAGGAAGAAGTGTTTCACCAAAACGTTCCGTACGTTCATTTACTATGATACCTTTTTCCTTAAACCTGTTTTCCCAAAATTCAAGCGAATTTGCGGGAACTGAATAACCGATCTCGGTAGCCATACCTGTTCCGGCATAACCCTTTCCAATACCTTCCCAGGGGAAAAAGGTGAGAATGGTGCCCGGTTCCCCGGTTTCGTTGCCATAGTAAAAATGATAAGTATCCGGGTCGTCAAAATTGACCGTCTTTTTTACCATCCGCTGGCCAAATACATTGGTATAGAAATCGAAATTCCTTTGGGCGTTATCGGCTATCGCCGTAATGTGGTGCAGCCCTAAAATCTTATTTTCCATCTTGATTAAGTTATATTTCTGTTCTTTAATTATAGTCTTGTTTAATGCCCAGCTTTTTCATCCGGGAATAGAGCGTTTGTGCCGGCATATTCAATAGCTCCGCGGCGCCGCCTGTGCCGGATACCTTACCCCTGCAGGCCTGCAGGGCATTCAGGATGTGCTCCCGCTCCATTTCTTCCATTGTCCTGATCGGGCCGCTACTTTGTTCAATTGCTGTCCCGGCAGATGGTATAAATAGCTCATCTACCAGGTCGCCGGTCGTTAGTAGTACGCTTCGCTCCACCAGGTGCTCCAGTTCACGTACATTGCCCGGCCAGTTGTACCGTTTCATGTTTTCCATTACCTCAGCGTTAAAGGCGGTCAGTTGCCGGCCGGCCTTGCGTGCATATTTTTCGAGAAAATAAGCGGCAAGCACCGGGATATCCTCCGTCCGGTCTCGCAGTGGCGGGATTTCAATAGGAAACACATTTAAGCGATAGTACAGATCAAGTCGGAAACGTCCTTCCGCCACTTCCTTTTCCAGTTTGCGGTTAGTTGCCGTAATAATCCTCACATCAACTTTTATCGTAGTTTCACCGCCTAATCGCTCTATCTCTTTTTCCTGCAGCGCCCGCAGCAATTTTACCTGGGCCTCCAGCGGCAATTCGCCTATCTCATCCAGGAATAGCGTTCCGCCTGTTGCCTGTTCAAATTTGCCCAGCCGCCTTGCATTCGCGCCGGTAAATGCACCGCGCTCATGCCCAAACAGCTCCGATTCGATGAGTGTTGGGGGCAAGGCACCGCAGTTAACGATAATCAACGGTTTATTTTTGCGCAGGGAATAACGATGAATAGCTTGTGCGATCAACTCCTTGCCCGTCCCGCTTTCACCGGTGATCAGCACCGAAGTATCTCCCGGAGCGACTATTTTTACTTTTTCAATCACCCTAAACAAAGCCGGGCTGCTGCCCACAATGTCGTCAACACCGGCGTCCTTAAATAGTGCCTGCTTTACCGGTGCTTTGCGGGTTTCAAATTCATAGCGGTAACGGGCAATATCCAGCATAACAAAAAGGTCACGCTCGCGGAAAGGTTTAACCAAAAACCCATATGGGTGGGTCGCCTTTGCCGCTTCCAGTATGCTTTGGTTGGTATTGGCCGAAATGTACAGGAAGGGCAGCTTTTTTTCCAGAAGTTCCCTTGCCAGGTCAATACCGTTCAAATCTCCTTTCAGTACAATATCCAGCAGCACCCAGTCAGGCTTTTTTTGTTCGAGGAGTTTCCGCGCCAGCTCAACAGAGGAAGCTATCCCGCAAACCTGGTACCCGGCCTTGCCAAGCATGAGCCGCAGGTCATTCGCCACAATAAATTCGTCCTCTACTATCAATATTTTTTCTCTCATCTCAACCCTCCTGCTTCATATTAACCATGCTGGTATCCGCCAGCTTCAACTCGTCATTAATAAATATTTTAAAACAGATTTTTAAGGATAAGCCGGGATACGCATTCCCGATCTCAAACCGGCCTCCCAATTGCTCACTCAGGCCTTTCATCAAGCTCATACCCAGCGAACCTGTTGTTTCCGGGTCGAAACCATCGGGCAAACCAACCCCGTTATCAGCAACAGCCAGGCAACACATCCCGTCGGGGAGCGCCTTCAGCGATATTTCAATTTTTCCGTGACCTTTAACAGGGAAGGCATATTTAATAGCATTACTTATCGCTTCGTTCAGGATCAGTCCAAGCGGTACGGCCTGTACCACATCCAGGTCTATTTTTTCTGTATCAAGCGTAAACTGTATTTTTTTATCGGTGTCAAAACTTTCCCGCATATAACCTACCAGTTCATGGATATACCAGTGCATATCGATACAGGCGAGGTTGTCCGACTGGTAGAGTTTCTGGTGTATAAGGGACATGGCATGCATCCGGTGCTGGCTATTCCTGATGGCATCCAACGCATCTGCATTATCGAGGTAAGCAGATTGCGTGTTGAGCAGGCTGATCACGATCTGTAAATTATTTTTAACCCGGTGATGGATCTCCTTGATGAGCCATTCCTTTTCGCCGAGTAATTTTTTGAGCAGGGCGTTCTGGTAATTGATCTCATCCTGTTTTTTTTGCAGGGCGATGTTGCTGCGCTGTTTAAAACGATAACGGTTGTACGCCAGCATGAGCAGCAGGAAAAGCAAAATAATTCCCCCGATAATAACATTCCGGGTGACTTTTTCCTTTAGTATCGTAGCTTGCTGGAGCAGCCCTTCCTTTCGGAGCAGTTGGATGTCTTTGTCCTTTTTTTCGGTTTCAAACTGTAATTGCAGGTTGGCGAATTGACGGGCTTTGTCGTCATTAAATAAGGTATCGTTAAGCCGTTTGTATTGCTGATAATGTACAATAGCATCCTTTAGCTTGCCAATGCCGGAGTCGGCTTTAAAATAATCAAGCTCTGTTTGTGACTGCGTAATTACATTATGATTTTTTAGGGCAAGAACCTGCAATGAATCGATATAAGGCAGCGCTTTTTGGTATTGCCCAATGGCCAGCAGGTATTCGGCCACATCTCTTGAAGAAAATAATCGCCCCGGGTCGCTGCTACCGGGTGATTGATTAAAATACACCAGCATTTGCTCATAATAAGGTTTGGCCTGGTCATATTGCCCCAGCTTAAGGTAACACCGCAACAGCATATCTGACAAATGCATTTTAAAATCACTGGTTTTTGGGGGATAGTTCTTTTGTGTAGACTTTAACAGGTTCAGTGCATCCCCGGCTTTGCCGGTCCTTAGCAATAACCCACTCATATTCACGCTTAACTGAAAGATTGATGCGGTATCTTTGGCCAATATGGCCGAATTGCGCGATTTCTGAAAATACTGCAATGCCATATCATTATTCTTCAGGTCGTAATAGATAAGCGCCACGCGGTTATAAATAGAGGTCATCGTGCTATTTTTATCACCGAAATCTTCAGCTGTTTTCACCGCCAATAAACCATTGCGTAGTGCTAACGGAAAATCGCCCTTTTGCCGGTAAACATCACACAACAGTTCATAATCACCCTGCACATCCTTAAAACCAATGGCATTGAAAACATCCAGCGATCGCTGTAAGAGCTCTATCGATTTACCAAAATCGCCTTTCATTTGTGCAATATCGCCCAATGATTCCAGCACATTACCTTCTTCTTTTTTTGCGCCTGCTTTTTTGTAACACAACAACGCGTCTTTAAAATAGCTGTTCTTTTTATCGATATTGCTGCCTTCGATATTGGTATATTGTCCGAGCGTCACATCTATATCGGCTTCGAGTTTAAAAAGATTATACTGCTTTGCATAAGCCAGCGCTGAGTTAAATAATCCCATTGCTTTGCGCTGGTCTTTTCTTTCCCATGCTATTTTTCCGGCCAGGAAAAGGCTTCTGCCTGCGCCCGGTTTAAAGCCCGATTGTTTGCTTAAAGTTGCCGCCTCTTTGTTGAACAGGTCAGCACTATCCAGGTCGCCGGGTACTTCACCTATCTTGCCGACATAATACCTGCTTAATGATTGCAATAAATTTATCCTTACGGTATCTTCCTGCCTTTCATTCAATTGTTTCAGCAAACCCGAGGCTTCCTGTTGGGTTTGGGCCATAGAAAACGGGATATGGATCAACCATAAAAATGCCACAACTATGGCGAATGTGATCTTACTGAAATTTTCGGTTTTTAAAATCATCTTTAAAATTACCTATTTTATATTTTCAGTGCTGGCCCGCTGCCGACCCTGTTGGATGAAGTAAAATATCGTCATCGTCAATCCCGGGAGTATTACCGCCCGCAGCCCGATATATTTCGCGAGCAGGCCGCCTAAAAAGCACCCGGTTAAGAAACCACCCAGCAAAAACAATTGCTTTTTGATGCTGTCGCGGGATAGCGGATCGGCTTTAAAACCTTTCCAAAGCAGGTTACCCAGGTCTAATGATGCCTGCGTAACGTTGCCGGTCATCATTGTTGTAGGGCCGTGTGTTTCTTTGGGGAATAATCTTCCAAAAGTATTTTGAAGGCCAAGGGCCAAAACTGTTACCATAACCACCAGGTACCTGCCGGTTTCGCCTGCACCTAACCAGCAGGCAATGCCGCCTGCAAATAGTAGCAAAATACCTTCTGCCAGCAGGAGAATATAGCGTTTACCTGTTTTTGCGGCCAGCCAGCCACCGATGATCACGGCTATGATGAACATGGGAAAAGTGATCAGTTTAACCCATGCGGTCGGATCTGCATTAAGTATCACCTCCGCTGCGAAGATGATAAAGTTGCCGGTTACATGTGCCGAAAAAGTGTCATTACCCGCTATAAATGTCGCCGTATCGCAATAGCCTGCTATTGCTGATAAAAGCAGTGTAAATAACCGGGTACTTTTTTGTATGTCCATTTATTTTATCTTGTATCAGTTACATTGTGGTCAACGGAGCACATGCTCCAACAAATAATGATCGGCCGAATAATTACCTGCGCCAAGCACCAGCAACAAAAGCAGGGAAATGGTGTACATATAAGGCACGTCCCTTATTTCAATATTGTCCTTTCGGTGTACCACAAAATAGCCGATAGCGGTAACGCCGATGGTGGGCAGGATGACTAGCCGCGTACCAATCCCCAGCATAATAAGGAAAGGTACCACCGTATCGGTAAATGTAGCTATCAGTCCATTGAGCTTATCCGGCAAGCCAAGCGGATTAGGGACATGCTCCCTTTCCCCATTTTGCAGCCGGAACTTTTTCAGGCCGTGTACCCGGAATAATTCCAGCGCCAGTAAAAAACGGTAGATCAGTATGGCTGCATTATTCAGGTCATTTCCCAGGTTTGAATATAAAATATATTTAAGGAGATTTATCATATCTGTATAGCTAAAAAGTTAAAAAGCAAAACAGGAACAGCCTAATACACCCCAGAATGCACTATAATTGGTGACAGGTATTTTGCTCAGCCGCGCTGCATTATGGTTATGCGCATGCACATTGCAACTCCCTATGCATTGATGTACCATTGACAAAATGCTGGATTGAGCATTAGCAGCCTGGATATTGTTCGCAGGCCGGAGCTGGGCCGAAGGCTGATAGTAACCTTTGTAAATGTTAGTCGGTGACCAGTCCGGTAAAACCGGGATAGGCGCAGGAGAGAAAGAAGAAAAGCCCCCTTTAGCGTAAACGATCTTCCCGCCAACAACGGTCAGTTCCGATTCTATGCCTTTGATCTCCCCGTCACTTACATGAAAATAATCTTTGTCCAGCACCACCAGGTCGGCCAGCATACCCGCTTTGATCATGCCTTTTTGTTGCTGTTCATTTGAGAACCAGGCGCTGCCTTTGGTATATAGTTCCAAAGCCGTTTCGCGGCTAAGCCTGTTTTGGTAGTTATAAAGCTGCAATCCGCCCACAGTTTTACCTGAAGTCAACCAGTAAAGCGATACCCAGGGATTATAGCTGCTCACGCGGGTAGCATCCGATCCGCCGCCTACCGGTACACCGGTTTCCAGCATCCGTTTTACAGGAGGCGTATGTGCGGCAGCTTCGGCACCGTAACGTTCGGTAAAGTATTCGCCCTGGTAAGCGATACGATGCTGGATAGCGATGCCGCCGCCGAGGGCTTTCACCCGGTCGATATTTCTTTCATCGATGGTTTCACAATGGTCAAATATCCACGGCAGGCCACCAAAAGGAATATCCCGGTTTACTTTTTCAAATACATTTAAAAAACGGCTGATGCTTTCATTATAAGTAGCATGCAGGCGGAAGGGCCAGCGGTTGGTTACCAGCAGCCTTACCACTTTTTCCAGGTCGGCCTCCATATTTTCCGGCAGGTCAGGGCGTGGCTGCAAAAAGTCCTCAAAATCAGCCGCCGAAAATACCAGCATTTCACCCGCACCGTTATGGCGGTACATATCATCGCCCTGGTATAGCTTTACGGTCTTTGTCCAGTTGTCGAAATCTTCCAGCTCCTGGTTAGGCCGCTGGGTAAAAAGATTATAAGCGATGCGGACAGTTAACTGATCGTTCTCATGCAGTTCATTGATCACCCGGTAATCGTCAGGAAAATTCTGAAAGCCGCCGCCTGCATCGATCACGCTGGTGATACCGAAGCGGTTGAGTTCCTTCATAAAATGGCGGCTGGAATTGAGTTGATGCTCATAAGATAGCGTAGGCCCCTTTGCTAATGTAGAATAAAGGATCGCTGCGTTTGGCGTAGCCAGGATGAGCCCGGTAGGCTCCCCATTGCTATCTTTTTGTATCATTCCACCGGGAGGGGCAAGCGTGTCGCGGGTATAACCTACTGCTTTTAGTGCGGCACGGTTCAGCAATGCGCGGTCATACAGGTGCAGGATGAATACCGGCGTTTCTGGCGCGATTGCATTGATCTCTTCCAGTGTCGGCATCCTGCGTTCGGCAAACTGAAATTCGGTCCAGCCGCCCACCACCCTTACCCATTGGGGAGATGGCGTGCGGTCCACCTGCTCTTTCAGCATGCGCATCGCATCGGCAAGCGAGGGAACGCCGTCCCAGCGCAGTTCCATATTGTAGTTTAACCCACCCCGGATCAGGTGGATGTGCGAATCGTTGATACCGGGGATGACACGCTTTTTTTTAAGATCGATCAGTTGAGTTCCCTCAGCGGCATATTGCCGAAGCAGGAGTGCATCATCGCCTACGGCGATAAACCTGCCATCAGCAATGGCGACCGCAGTAGCCGCAGGAATATTGGGATCAACAGTATGTACCTGCCCGTTGTATAAAACCATATCTGCCTTTTTCATGTGCTTGAAAATTAATTGTAAAAGGTACCGCTTGTTATTTATTAAGTTCAGTGATGGCTTCTTTGATACCGCCGCCCGCAGTGGTAAAGAAGGCAGGGCCTGCCAATAAGATCACCTTTGAAAGCGATTTGTATTTGGCCATGTTTTTGTGTTTGAGCCAGGCCTGGGTGCGGTATTCCGTGAACATACCCTTTACCTCATCAATGGCCACCTCTGCGGTTGGCGAATCGATCCCGCCATCCTTTAAATCACTGGCGAATGAAAAACTGGTTACACCCAGTTTTAGCGACTCCCGTACGGCGATCTGGCCGATGCCGGTCATCATGCCGGGAGTAAATTTAGTTCTGTCCCCTAAACCAATCAGCAACAGTTGCTTTGCGGCCAGTTTGCCGGCAGGAGGGGTGATCAATATGGTTTCATAGGCATGGCCTGCAAATTTTCCGCTTTTGCGTAGCTCGGTGATCAATCCGTTCAAAGCCTTATCCAGGTGTACCATCCCGTTGAGGGCGACTGGCAATGCAGGCGGAGAATTGTAAATATCGCCCTCGGTATATTCAAAAACACAGGCGATCTGTAAAGGCGCAACAGCAGCGGATGGCCCCTGCACCAGGCCTTCTACTTCAACACCGTCTACTTTCCCCCATATCTTAGTTGTACCAACTGCGGTTGTTGCAGGGGTTTGGCTTTGTGCAACCGCAGGATTTAAAAAACCTGGAATAAAAAAAAGAAGAATGGTTTGCAGCAATACCAGTTTCAGGTTGCTGTTTCTTTGGTTGGAGATGTGATTTTTCATTGATTTGGTGATTTATAATTCGTTATTCTTTGATTAAAATTTATAGCCTATGCGCGAATCGATGAATAAGCCATTTTTGGCATCGGGTATCACGCTGTCGATAAAAGCGCCGGTATGAAAATACTGGACACCGGTATTGAAAGTAAGGAAGCGGCTGATTATCCATACCCCGCTGACGAGGTAAGACGTGCCTATATACCTTTTGTCGGAACCTGCGCCCGGCAGGTTAAAATTGCCGCTTGGCCGGTATAATCCGTCCTGTAGCGAATAGCGCCAGTTGCATACCACGTCGGCCTGTAGTATAATATTGGGCCTTACATTGATCGTGGCGTATGGGTGGATGTCGATCAGGTTGACGGGGCCGATCTGTGGGTCAAACCCGAAATAACCGCCTTTGGGGTATATCGGGTTAAAAGTATTTAAAGTACCGGTTGCCGTGTTTTCGCCGCCGGATATGTAGTCGTTACGCAGGTTGATTGATGGTTTTGATGCGAGCTGGTCAAACACATAGCCTACATCTGCCGATCCTGTCCATGCGCTGATATTGCCTTGCCCGAATGTTCCGAACTGGTATGCGGCTTCCAGGTTATAAATAAATCCTCCGCCTGATCGCCAGAAACGGCTGCCTATGGTATGCCTGATCTCTTTTTCTGTGCCTTCTTCAAAAATGGCGCTATCTCGGCGTATCCCGATGTAATAAAAGTCGAGGCTTTCCTGGCCGTGCAGTTTTGCTGTCCCATACACCCCCCAAAGATTGAGCTCTTTACTTGGTTTATTATCAAAGGCTCCCGGATTAACGGTATCGGCCATCATTGCAAAAGCATCAATATGCAGCCCTTTAGCCGCGAACATTGCCTTTGCGCCGGTAAAATACAGGCGCAAATTAGGGCCTTCCCTTACAGATATGAGCCTGCCGCTACCGTAATCCATCTCCTGCCGCCCTATGCGAAAGGTCAGCGAATCCTTTGCGTTTTTTACCGCGCTAACGTCTGCGAACAAATTCTGGATGTTAAGTTTGTCTTCATCAATCGGGCGTGGGCCGGTTTGCCTGCCATCCTCCCAGGCACTTCGCAACTGCGCAAAAAATCTTATCCGGCTGCCCAAATGCAGGTCGGCATGCACATCATAGCGCTGCAGCAGGAAATTGTCGTGGCCGATATTATGTGCGCCCCAATCCTCATTGTCAAATGCAGCATATTCCAGCCTGGCTTCACCGCCGAAGGAGGCATAGATTTCATTGTCGGCTGATAAAGGAACAAACTTGATACTTTGATAAAAATTCCTTGTCGAATCTTTCAGGTAAGAGTAATCTTCATCAAACCGCATCAGTTGGAAGGACTGTGCGTGAGCCGTCAGCGAGGATAGCATGATGCAGCCGCAAAGCAATAGCGGGCTAAGTCTTAAAAACAATGACCTGGGTAAAACAGATTGTGGCATTTATTAATAGTTTAAGCGTATATCTTATAGATATGCCCAACTATTCAATACAAATACCAATTGCATATATTGTTGACTTACAATCGTTTGAAATTTAATATCAGAAAATAAATTTACGATATATCATAAATTTATGGATGGGGTTAAAAGCTGATCAATTATTTTTCAGATGCCGGCTCCTGAGCTTGCTCAAAAATTCGGGCGACATGCCGAGGTACGAAGCGATATAATGTTGTGGTACACGCTGAGGGATGGTCGGGTAGCGTTTTATAAATTCGAGATATTTTTCCATTGCAGTATGGGTAACGGTTTTAAACAACCGGCTTTGAACTGTTGAAAGATGTCGCTGTATCATCAGCCGGAACATCCTTTCAAGCTTGGGTACTTGTGCTAAAAGTTGCTCTTTTGATTGCCGCGAAAGCATTAAAAGCTCGCAGTCTTCCAATGCTTCAATGTACATATTACTTACTTTCTGATCCTCGAAGCTGCTAATATCACTAACCCACCAATCTTCCACAGCAAACTGAAGCGTTAGTTCTGCCCCATGGCTGTCGATGTAATACTCGCGTATGCAGCCCTTGATCACATAGGCTTCAAAATTGCAAATATTGCCCGCTTGCAGCAGCATTGTTTTTTTGGGTATTACTTTATACTGCAGCATTGAATTAAAATATTCCATTTCCCCGGCAGATAGGTTAACAGACTTTAAAACATATGCGTTTATATTTTGAAACATTGTTTTTTAATTTCTTGTCCCAGTTCAATGGATTTTACACAAAACAGGTCCAATTTTACATCGATACAACAGGCGCAACAATCATACATAAAATTACTTTATATCCAAATAAATGGAAAATCAAAAGCTGGAGACGGTCATTAATAAAATGTTTGCCGAGATCGAAATCCTAATACCGGTTTACATGCAAAGACCTGAAGATAGCAACATTGCCAACGGGAATGTTGCAGTTTGCATTATAGATGAAAACGGGATGGTATTTGGCAGAATGTTCGGAACAAATAAACCCCGGTTAAGGCAATCTTATAAAGTCGCCTGGACAAAGGCAAGCCAGGTTTGGCTTACCGGCGTTAAAACCGGGGAATATGAAAGAATGGTATTCAATGGCGAGGCTGAAGAAAATGGCAATGGCATAGAGGCGCCTGATCTGATAGGATGGCAAGGCGGCCAGCCCCTTACGCTGCCTGGCGGATCAAAGCTTTCCGTAGGGTTTAGCGGCTTCAGGGGCGTAGTAGACCTGGAGATAATGATAAAAGCACTTGACAAAGCAACAGGCAATAATTAATTATAAATAATCACATTTAATTTTTAAAATATGACTTACCTACCCAATCCCAACCGTTATAAAAGCATGCCATATCGCCGTTGCGGTAAAAGCGGCTTAATGCTTCCGGCCGTATCGCTGGGTCTTTGGCATAATTTCGGGGCTATTGATAGCCTGGAAAATGCGCGTACTATTTTAAAGCTGGCTTTTGATAATGGTATAACACATTTTGACCTCGCCAACAACTATGGCCCGCCGCCCGGCTCGGCTGAAGAAACTTTTGGCAAAATTTTTAATGATGACTTTAAAAGCTATCGCGATGAGCTGATCATTTCCACAAAAGCAGGCTGGGGAATGTGGGAAGGGCCATATGGTGACTGGGGATCGAAAAAATACCTGGTAGCCAGTTTAGATCAAAGCCTGAAACGTATGGGCCTGGATTATGTAGATATATTTTATCACCACCGACCCGATCCCCAAACGCCGCTGGAAGAAACAATGGGCGCCCTTGACCTTATTGTACGCCAGGGAAAAGCTTTATATGTGGGTATATCAAGTTACAGCGCCTCCGAAACTGAGGCTGCCATCGCAGTTTTGAACCGCCTCGGTACGCCATGTTTAATTCATCAGCCAAAGTATTCGATGTTCGACCGTTGGGTTGAAGGCGGTTTGCTGGATGTGCTGGGCGACAATGGCGTTGGCTGTATTCCATTCTCACCGCTTGCACAGGGCTTGTTAACCGACAAATACTTAAAAGGGATTCCTGAAGGCTCAAGGGCTGCAAGCCATCGGGGGAACGGTGCTATAGAGGAAGATGCAATTACGCCCGAAAAAATTGCCAAAGTGGTAAAGCTGAATGAACTCGCCCACAAGCGAGGCCAAGACCTGGCGCAAATGGCACTTTCGTGGATTTTAAAAGATGACCGCATTACTTCCGTGCTTATTGGCGTGAGTAAACCTGAACAGGTTTTAGATTCGATTAAATGCCTCGAAAATATTTCGTTTTCTGCGGATGAACTCAATGCGATAAACAACATTTTAGCATAGATCAATTAACCGATACCGAACACCCGGATACGACTTATCATGAAAAACTCACTATTCATTATTGCCATTTTTGCCTTGGGTGTGCTCAATTCATCAGCCCAGGTAAAACCTAAAAATAACATCGACCAAAAGGTAAATAGTTTACTCGCCAAAATGACTTTAGAGGAAAAAGTCGGCCAGATGACTAATCTTACAGTGGATGTCATTTCAAAAACCGATGCATCTGGTAAAATAATTGAACCGCATGAGATCGATGAACAAAAATTGGAAGAAAGAATACTGAAATATCATATCGGCTCTTTTCAAAACGTTGCCGGGCATGCTTACGACCGTAAACACTGGTACGAAATTATATCAGCCATTCAGCGTGTGGCGATGCAGGACAGGCTTAAAATACCTGCATTATATGGCATCGATGCGATACATGGCGTTACCTATACATTGGGCAGTACATTATTCCCCCAGGAAATTGGCATGGCTGCCACTTTCAATCCTGAACTTATTCATAGGGCGGGTGAAATCTCTGCCTACGAAACCCGCGCCAGCTATATCACCTGGAATTTTTCCCCCGTGTTGGATGTGGCGAAAAACCAGGCATGGCCAAGGATATATGAAACTTTCGGCGAAGACCCTTACCTGGTAAAAACAATGGGCGCTGCTATAATTAAGGGCTACCAGGGCAATAATGTGGGTGATAAATATCATGTCACCTCAACTATGAAACACTTTTTGGGCTATGGCGACCCATTGAGCGGCAAAGACCGTACACCTGCCTGGATACCGGACCGCTACATGCGGGAGTACTTTTTACCGCCATTTGCTGAAGCAATAAAGGCTGGCTCACGTACATTAATGGTAAACTCATCCGAAATTAACGGTGTACCTGTACATGCCAGTAAATACCTGCTTACCGATGTGCTCCGTAAAGAATTAAAGTTTGATGGCATTGTAATTTCAGACTGGATGGATGTTAGTTACCTTCATACCCGTCACCATGTAGCTGCAACCGAAAAGGATGCCGTGGCGCTGGCTGTTAATGCCGGCCTCGATATGTGTATAGTACCCTATGATTATAATTTCTATAACTATCTTATTCAATTGGTACATGAGGGTAAGGTGCCTATGTCGCGGATTAATGAATCGGTAGGCCGGATACTGCATGTTAAATATGAGTTGGGGTTGTTTGACCGGCCTGTTGGCAACCCTGAAGATTATCCTGATTTCGGTTCAGCTAAGTTCAAAGCTGTTAGCCGCCAGGCAGCAGATGAGTCTGTCACCTTGCTTAAAAATAATAACAATATACTGCCATTAAAAAAGACCATGCGGGTGCTTGTAACCGGCCCCACCGCTAATACCATGCGCTCGCTTGATGGCGGCTGGAGCTATACCTGGCAAGGGGAGCAGGATGACAAGTATGCCTCAGCGAAAAACACCATCCTGGAAGCCATCGAACAAAAAATTGGTAAACAAAATGTTCAGTATGAGCCGGGTGCTGCATTTGATAGCTTATTTAATGTAAACAAGGCTGTAGAAGCGGCTAAACAAGCGGACGCGATAGTGCTTTGCCTTGGTGAGCCGTCTTACACAGAAAATGTCGGCAATATTGACGACCTCGACCTGCCTGAAGCTCAAACCGAGCTGGCACAGCAACTGGCCCAAACAGGGAAGCCTGTTATACTGGTATTAGCCGAAGGCAGGCCGCGTATAGTTACGCTGGCGAACAATGCCGCTACAGCTACCTTAATGGCTTACCTACCCGGAAATGAGGGCGGCGATGCAATTGCCGACATCTTGTTCGGCGATGTGAACCCATCAGGAAAACTGCCGTTCACCTACCCGAGATTCCCCAATGCACTGGTAAACTATTATCGAAAAAACATTGAGAATGGTAATGGTGATGATTCACATGGCTATAATCCGCTATATGAGTTTGGTTTTGGATTGAGTTATACCACTTTTCAATACCACAACTTATGGGCAGACAAACATGAAGTTAAAGACAATGAAACGTTAACCATCAATGTTGATGTAACCAATACCGGGGATCGCGATGGTAAGGAAACTGTACTGTTGTACACAAGTGAACTTTATGCGTCAATAGCGCCGGACACCAAACGCTTAAGGGCATTTAATAAAATTGAGCTAAAAGCAGGGGAAACCAAAACGGTTACATTTAAGATCAGCGCGAAAGATATTGCTTATGTAAATGATGATGGTAAAACAAGGGCTGAACCGGGCGAGTTTAAGATCCAGGTTGCCGGTCAAACATTAAATTTCAGTTACGTTACAACAAAACCATTTATCAAGCAAACTGACGGCAAATTGTAATTAATACTCCAGATACTATCATAGCAGTAGCAGAAGCTGCGGCTATAGCTATAGTTGCAGTTTGAAGCGATCTTTAAATTCTAAGGCGCAGCTATTAAAATACCGCTGCGCCTTTTAAACTTACCCAAATACACAAGTGAGCTGCCTCATTTAACTGCAAGCAAGCTCACTTGCTCAATCAATGGCGCCCCTGACAACAATTCCGGAGCTTTGGCCATCAGTGCGGCAGCAATGGGGCCGTTCAGATGCGCCTGACGGCCCTCTTCAGATTCGAAGGTGTCGAATATCCCAAAGGTGCCTGGCCCCAGCTTTAACGCATACCATTTAACCGTGCCTGGTTCATCTTGCGCTAACGGCAGTGCGCCCTTAATAAAGTCTTCAAGTTCTTGTTCTTTTCCCGGTTTTGCCTCCAGTCTGGCTAATAATGCTAATTGTTCCATGATAGTAATTATATAGGTTTATTTAATTGTTTGATGGGTTTGGCCTGCCTTATAATGTTAGTGATACAAAAGCTGCAACTTACAAGAAATGGGCTTCCATATGAATAGTTTTTGCAACAGCTCTTTTTTTAACTCTACTTAAATCGTATAAATAATTGAGGCTTATTTTATAGAAACGTCAGGATGGTGCTTACAGATGCGCGACGGGTAAAGTCTTTGTCAAACTGGACAAACACGATCTTTCCGTTTTTATCGATCACATAAGTAGCAGGAACCGGTAAAATATTGTCGTTATTACCATTATATTTTCCAAGGTCTAAGTTATATTTCTTGAAAGTTTGCATCATTTCGTCGCCAACTTTGTAGTTCACATCGTAAGCTTTCATTATACCATAACCCATGTCATACACCATGGAAAAAGATGCATGCGTCTTATCCGCCATTTGCGAGATGTTTTTATTGGTTTGTGGCGTTACGCCGACAACATAGACCCCTTTTTTCGTCAGCATCTCCAATGAATCTTGTAGATTCTTAATGTATTTGTTGCAATAAGGGCACCATGTCCCGCGATAAAAAAACAGCACTACGGCTTTATGGTCTTTAAGAAGATTTTTAAGATCCACCTTTTTGCCCGTATAGTCAATTGCCGAAAAATCTGGTGCTTGTTGTCCTGTCTTAAGCCCGCTTTGTGCAAACGCTGAAATATTCAGCATTATCAGTACTGCAATAAATAATGATTTGTGTTTCATATGTTGTTTTGAATTTGCAAGTAGTATATACTTTGTTAATGTTTTGAACCTCTTTTATCCGCGAAATTTGGGTCACCGACTGATTTCAAAATCCGCTGGTATCTGATTAGTCGCAGAATTCTAAATTACTTACAGCAGGAAGATTTTTATTAATAGCATCGGAAAGGACTGTCAATGCATTATCGTTAACAATTGACAAGACTTAATAATGCTATGGTAGAATAGTTCCGCTACCTGGTTTTGCCAGCGTCAGTGATTTTTTATACGTATCGCCCCGCTGCCCCCTCCTTCAGTTAATACAGCGAAGACGCGTACAAACAAAGAAGGAATATATTTTTACGGGTCAGATGATCTTTCTATGATTTCAGGAACTCCAGCAATGGCTGAATAAACCTGTCAAAAGCTTCAATGTGCGGTACATGGCCCAATCCATCCAGTTCAACAAGTTTTGATCCTTTTATTTTTTCATGTGTCAATTTCCCTAATACAGGATAATTGCCTAATGTTTTGCGTACGTCTTCAGTCACTAAATTTTTGCCCATTGCGGTCCTGTCCAGCTGGCCGATGATCAATAATGTCGGCGCTTTGATATTTTCAAATTCGTAGCATACGGGTTGCGTAAAGATCATATCATACGTCAGGGCGGAATTCCACGCGATGCGGTTATAATCCTTACTTAAAGTCCATCCCACCTCCGGTTCAAGCAGTTTATCATATTCAGGTTTCCACGTGCCATGATAATAACTCTCCTGTTCATACTGTTTAAACGAATTATAATTCTGTTTTAATTCGCTTTGGTACCATACATCAACAGATTGGTAAGGCACTTTTGCTTTCCAGTCTTCGAGGCCGATAGGGTTTTCCAAAATAAATTTTTCAACTGTTTCCGGGTACATCAATGCAAATCTTGTCGCAACCATACCGCCCATCGAATGGCCAAGCAAATAAATTTTTTGTATGCCGAGCGAATCCAGTATTGCTTTTGTATCCTGGCAAAGCAACTGAAAAGAATACTGCAAATGCAGTGGCTTTGATGATTTCCCAAACCCTACCTGGTCGGGAATGATAACCCTGTATCCATTTTCAGCTAACACTGCTGCGGTTTGTCCCCAGTAAGCACCATTGAAATTTTTTCCGTGCAACAACATGATAACATGCCCGTTAGGATTGGCCGGTTTTACATCCATGTAGGCCATTTTTAATGTTTCGCCCTGGATAGTTAATGTGATAAATTGAACGGGATACGGGTATTGATAGTCGGTAAGATCAATATCCAGCGGCTTTACAGAAGGCACCTGCGCTCCGGCGACTGATGCAATCAACAACGAACCCATAAATAGTAATTGAACCGGTACATGCATATTAAATTTAGTTAAAGACGGATGGTTTCGTAAAAATACAAACAGAGTCCGATTAATCACATCAAAATTATCGATTTTCGATCCAGCGCCCTTTCAATTTCCGTTCTGGAAACAGCCAAACACCATCATGCTTTACCATGGCGTCATGATAACGAGTGCCGGCTATCATTAATTACCTATGTTTCCTGTCCCTTAACAACTGTATTTTATTGGCTAATATTCAATAGGTTATGTACTATATTTTCAATGTCCTCTTTTTTGCAATTTGGCAAAAGGCAAGAGTGGGACATATTTGGCATGAAGTGAGGGATAAATAGACATAGTTGTTGTTTATTTGGTGGTAATGGCCCCTATTGATTCGTTCAATAACTTTGCTTAAATATCTGCCTTTGTAATTTTTTCAATACACTATAAATCAAATTGAAAAAATAATTGCTTATATTCGTTTTGCAATTGTTAATAATGAGGAATTATGCGGTATTATCGAATGATGAACTATCAACTCTTTTAAACAAAGGAGATCACCAGGCTTATGAGCAATTGTACCAGCGTTATTTTGGTTTGCTTTATACTTACGCTTACAAAAAGCTTCGGGATGAAGAACAGGCGAAAGACATTCTCCAGGAATTTTTTACCGAGCTTTGGGACAAGCGAAAAACAACAGTTTTCAGCACTAACATTTCCGGTTATTTTTTTTCAGCAATAAACAATCGTATTATTAATTATTTCTCTCGCGAATCGGTTAAGTCGAAATACATTGAATCCTTCAGCAGGTTTTTGACCAGTGAAAATGCCACAACTGACCACCTGGTAAGAGAAAAGCAATTGATGGAATTGATAGAAGCAGAGATACTGGCGCTACCCTCAAAAATGCGCCAGGTATTTGAAATGAGCCGGAAGCTACATTTAAGCAATAAAGAAATCGCGGATCAATTAGACATTTCTGAACGAACTGTAGAAACACAGATTTCTAATGCTTTGTTCAGGCTACGTACTAAGCTCGGTGTTGCAATCTTTCTTTTATATCTCTGCAATAAATAAATTGAGAGATAGCGAAGTTGATGTCGCACTTTTCGCGAAGTTGATGCCATATTAATTAACGCGTTATGAAAAAACTATCGGCTCCAGATCTGGGTAAAAAACATTTTTGCATATCAAATTAACCCACATCCAGTGATTGGGCTTTTCGTGCGATGTCTCCATTTATTTTTCATTTATTCACTTCTTAAACTTTTAACAGGATTGGTCAGTGCCGCTTTAAAGGCTTGGTAACCAACAATGATAAAGGTAATGCCCAACATGAGGAACACCGTCAGCACAAAGATCAGAGGGTTAACAGATGCCTGGTAGGCGAAAGTACCGAGCCATTGGCTGGTTGCCCACCAACCCACCGGGACAGCGATCAGGGCTGCCAGACATACCAGGATCAGGAATTCCTTTGATAACAGGAAAACCAGGTTCTTTATGGAAGCGCCGACTACCTTGCGAATACTAACCTCCTTTTGCCGTTTTTGCGCGTTAAAAGCTGCCAGGCCAAATAGCCCGAGGCAGGAAACCAAAATGGCTATTGCCGCGAAATATCGGGAAAGCAGGGCTACCCTTTCTTCTGAAGCATACAGGGCCTGGTAATCGCCATCGAGGAACTGGTAGTCAAAAGGAAGACCCGGATTATAGGCCGCATAAAGCGCAGCCAGCCGGGCGATCGTTTGCTTTTCGGCACCGGCTTTTAGTCTGACCACAATATTGTCCGTGTTTTTCCGGTAAGCGATAAACAGCGGGCCCACCCGTTTATAGAGCGATTCATAATGAAAGTCTTTGACCACGCCGATAATATGTGACGAAACTCCCCAAAGCTTCACCGTTTTGCCCACCGGGTTTTTCAGCCCCATCGCCTGGATGGCTGTTTCATTAAAGACCACGCCAGCGCTATCGGTAGGGTAATCGCCGGAAAACATCCTGCCATCGGCCATTTTTAAACCCATGGTTTGCATAAAACGATAGTCCGCATAGATACCGTCGAATTCAACGTGCTGCGTCTGCAGAGCGTAAACGCACAACGGTAGCGCTGTACATATAAGCTTCGCCGATACCAGAACGCCCGCCAACGGTTGTATACCATGTTTGAGCATCAACTTTAGTTACTGTTTGGCCGCTTGGATTAACAGCATTCACAATTACACCACCGGCATCACGTGCGGCGCCGCTGGCTGCTGATACACCGTAGCTGTCTAACAACATTTGTGTCATTGATAACACTTGTCCGCCAAATTTGCCATCTATCAGGAAATCCAGGCTGAAATGTTTGTAACTGAAAGTGTTGCCCCAACCCATCTGGAATTTTGGATTTGGGTTGCCAAGCTTTTGCGGGGTGCTGTTTTGTATAGGTGCACCGGCTGAGTTCAATTCTATCTGCCCGGATGCATTTCTCTGGAACTTGTAGCCGTAAATATCGCCATATTCGCCACCGGTTACCAAAACGGATTCATAAGCATTGTTACCAAAGCCTGTTAATACCACAGGAGTGGTAGGAGCAGCCGGGTTCAGCTCAATGATTTTGTTGTGATTGAATGAGTAGTTAAGGTTAGTGTTCCAGTTAAATCCATTGCCCTTGAAAGCATCAAAGCCCAATACCATTTCGATACCTGAGTTTTGGATGTTACCCGCGTTTAGATAACCGGTTGAATAACCTGTTGATGAAGCAGGAGTGTACTGGATAAACTGGTTGTAGCTGTTTGACAGATACCAGGTAAAGCTGTAAGTAAGCCTGTTGTTAAAAAACCTGAGATCAAGACCAGCTTCTTTTGATTTGGTATCGGTAGGTTTCAATGCAGGGTTTGGATATACACTGTTGAAGTTAACCGAGCCACCGCTTCCCAGGTAGTTAATTGGGTTAGTGATATATTCGGTTACCGGTACAGCAACTTCTGCATATGAACCACGCAATTTAGCATAGCTTATAACATCAGGTAATTTGGTCATATCGCTTAAAATAAGGGACAAACCAACTGAAGGATAAGAATAAGACTCGTTTGGTGTAAATGCTAATGTAGATGACCAGTCGTTTCTTTCAGTAACTGTTAAATAAGCCCAGTTTTTGAACGAGAAGTCAACGCTGCCGAATAACGATTGTACCTGGTTGTGATTATTTGGCAGGGTTGAAACGTTACTATTTGCACCTGCACCGCCTGTTACCGAGGTAACCACGTTTTGCTCAATAAATACGTTAGGGATGGAAAGGCCTAAACCTGAACCATAGCTTTCACCTACAGTATTATCATCGGTGATGCTTGCACCAACCAAACCATCTACTTTAAAAGCACCTCTTAGTGGTACTTTAAAATTAGCAATGAAGTCGGCGTACATTTGGGTTAAAACTTGGTTGCTGGCGGTAAATGAACCATTTTGGCCTGGTGTTAATACAGCATTGGTGCCGGCATAATCATCAAGCTGGTAAGTATCTGCTACACGGTCAACGTTACCACGTACCTGGAAATTTAACCAGTCATTTACTTCATATTTTACGGTTGAATTTACAATCAAACGATCGCGGTTGGCAAAATCAGGGTTTTTGTTAACAATCCACCATGGGTTTTGCTGAACGTCTTCATTTGCATCCCAGTTTTGGGTAAGTAAGCCGTTTCTTCCGGGCGCAGGTACGGCATAATTATCTTTATAAGGAAGTATGCTTTCACCTCTTGGGAATAAATATAATCCGGTAAGTGAGTTATAATAGAAACCTTCGCCTGGTGAGTTTACAATTTTTTGATTGATGTAGTTTGTATTTACATCAACCGTTAATTTGTCATTAAGGAAATGACCTGTTTCCCTGAATGTAAAGTTGTTACGTTGTAAATTGTTCAGTGCTTCAACACCGTTAGCGTTTGTGTTAGCGTAAGAAAAATAGGTTTGCGCTATATCAGAACCCGACGAGAAATTTACTGAGTTAGTGAAATTATTGCCGTGTTGGAAGAAGTCTGAAAGGTTATCTTCAACTACAGGGCTTGATAATTTTGCTCCCCAGCTTTCATCGCTGCCAGACGCTGCCCCATATTCATTCTGGAATGATGGCTTGTATGAAATTGTATTATCCATGAACGATGAAGACAAATTGATAGTGGCCTTGCCTGCTTTACCTTTTTTAGTAGTTACCAATACAACGCCGTTGGCTGCCTGGCTACCGTAAAGAGCGGCAGCAGAAGCGCCTTCAAGCACAGTAATACTTTCGATGTCTTCCGGGTTAAGGTTTGAGATACCGTCACCACCGTCTGGCGAACCGCCGTAAGTACTGTTTGGCTGGCCGTTCGCGTTAGAGGTGTTGGTCATAGGTACACCATCAATAACGTATAGCGGCTGGTTAGTTCCGGTGGCGCTTTTACTACCACGCAGGATCACCTTAACAGAACCACCGGGGCCTGATGTGCTTGGTGAAATATCCACACCGGCAACCTTGCCGTTCAGCGAATTCATTAAGTTATCACTTTTTACGGCGGTAAGTTGGCTGCCGTCTACAACCTGGTTGGCATATACCAGTGATTTCTCAGATTTTTTAATACCGAGTGCAGTCACCACCACTTCATTTAAATTTTTTGAGTCGGGCGCTAAAGAAACCTCATAATTAGAACCCGAGCCCACAGTCACTTCCTTTTTCAGGTAGCCAATGTAGGTAAACACGAGTACATCGCCTGGGCTTGCAGTCAGTTTAAAGTGGCCGTTTGCATCAGTTTGCGTGCCTGTATTC
>Ga0302309_10000760_pt1 | contig 33968 bp, 34 predicted proteins | sample III_Palsa_N1_1_FD_200453 | JGI IMG/M metagenome (GOLD analysis project Ga0302309, IMG submission 200453) | Peat permafrost microbial communities from Stordalen Mire near Abisko, Sweden - III_Palsa_N1_1 | ecosystem: Environmental > Terrestrial > Soil > Palsa > Peat permafrost | place: Sweden... | reverse complement strand
TGGTGTAGAACCAGTTGTAAAAAAACCAGTCGAGGTTTTTGCCCGCGCCTGTACTCATCGAGTAAAAATAATCCCAGGGTATGGGGTGCCTGCCGTGCCAGTTATCCATATAATTATGCAGCGCTTTTTTAAACAGTTCATCGCCCAGCATATCTTTCAAAGCAAGGTAGCTTAGCGAAGGCTTTAAATAACCGTTTTCGCTCCTGGCCGATGGCGCCATTGGTGATGGCGTAATAACCGGTATCTGGTTTGAATGGTCGGCGCCGTTCCACCGTTTAACGCGGAATGACTTATAGGTGCTGTCGGCCTTATACTTACCAACTTCGCTGATACCTATAAGGTATTCAAAGGTGGTGGCCCAGCCTTCGTCCATAAAGGCATAGTAGCTTTCGTTGGTACCCATATAAAATGGCATATAGGTATGCGCCTGCTCGTGGTCCTGCACCATTTCGGCAAAGGCAAGGTCGGTTTGGTGGCTGTCGTTCATCATCATCGGGAACTCCATATCGGCAAAGCCCTGCACCGCTATCGATTTTTCGAAGGGATAAGGCACCCCGGGGAAATTATGCGAGAACCAGCCCAGCGAATAGATGCCATTTTTAACCGATTGATGAAAATCTATCGAAGCGTCGGGGAAAGCGGCCTGCATGCTGGTACGTCGCCCGGTTTTATCATCCACAATTACGCTGCCCGCGTCCCAATCATAATGATCGCTAACGGCCACGGCCATATCGCTGATGTTGGATGCTTTAAACTTCCAGGTATTGGTGGGGTTTTGCGCCGTAACAGTTTTTGCGGCCAGTTCTTTCGCGGTAGCTACGTTTACGGTTACGTCGCTGGTCATTGATGCTTTCAGCTTTTGGGCTATAGCAGGTTGCAGCACTTCGGTTGGGTTTAAATGGGTGCCGGTTGCCCAAACAATAAAGTTTTTGGGTACGGTTACGCTAAGTGTATAATCGTTAAAGTCATTGTAAAATTCCAGGCCCGCGCCAAATGGCTGGGTGTCCCAGCCCTTGTAATCGTCATAAACTGAAACACGCGGGTAAAAATAGGCAATGTAGAAAGTAGTAGAGTCGATAATGCTTTCGCGGCCGCGGCCCTGTACCATAAGGTAATGCCAGGTAACATTCAGTTTTACCGAATCGTGCGGCATTAGGGGCTTGGCTAAAGGCATCATATAATTGGTGCCGTTAACAGCCACATTATCCCAGGCCGTTTTTACGCCGTTTACTTTTAGCTCATCAACCATTATCCCGTCGGTGGGGCTGGGGGTTGGGCCTGGCGCCGTGCCGGCCCTGCGGTGACTGTTAACGATCAGCTTCCAGTTTAAGCTATCCAGCTTATCGGGGCTGTTGTTGATATAGGTAATTGTTTCAACACCGCTTACGGTGCTGTGCGGCGGGTTTACCGTGATGGCGATATTGTACTTGCCATGGTTTTGCCAGTAGGTTTTACCGGGTTTACCCGTTAGGGTACGGTAGCCTTTAGTATAAGCCTGCGCCACGCGTGGCGGCATGGTTAATGTTTGCGCGCTGACACCTGATGCAAGGCCGCACAAAAAAACAACGGGGATAATTGATTTAAACATATTGAGCTGGGTTAAGGGAAGCTAATATAGTAAAAATATGACATTTTTGAGCGTCGGGTGGATTGGTTCACCTATAGTGCCACCTGGTGTTCAAAAAAGGCCAATAGCCCATCAAAAGACAGGTGGATGGCTAAAAAGCAGGGGCCCTGTGCGATTCCCTCCCTTGGGAAGGAATTCGCTTTGTAAATAATTTATCTATCTTTTCGTAGGCTATTATTCTCCCCAAAGAGGGAATTATAACTTTTCGGACTAAAACGAGATGCTTAATTTTCTCAGTTTCTGAAACTCCTGGAACTCTGACCGTGATTTTACTACATTGTTCCGGTAAACGGCGATGTCGGCATTTAACGCGCCCAACAAAAGTTCAATAACAAACAGGCCTTCATTTGGTTGTTCGTCCGGCCCACAGAATATCCCGGAGATATGTTGTACCAGCAGGTCTTTTTCGTAATGGTGCGCATCTTCCATTTCCAACGCAAGCCGGTTGATCATTTTTACCAGGGTATTTATTTTATTTAAACCGCTGTTTTCCTGATCAGTTGCCATAATATAAACTTTTTTATAAATGTACTTTTAAATAATTGATAATCAAAAGAACAAAAAAGCAGGTTGTTTGCATTGCTGCTTCGGCAATACAAACAAGAGGCGGAAAGTAAAGAAAGAATTAATATCGAATAATGAATGCCGAATATCGAACGCCGAAGTCAACTTTATTGAACTTAAAATAACGGGAGTTCGGTACAAGAAACAAATGCAATATCGTATGACCCGGTAGGGTCTGCCCCTTTGTAGCAGCATTATTTAAAAAACAATAATGCCCCGCACGTGCGGGGCTACCCTTTGCGAATTTGGGTAGCCACTGACGTGGCATGTATAAAAATTTAACAATTTATTCTACAAAGGGATAGACCCAAACGGGTCAATATTTCTTATTGCGAACTCCCGTTAAAATACTTCATTATTCATCATTCAATATTCGGTGTTCGATATTCAATCCTACATTACTTCATACTTGCATTCAGCTTGTTGATCACATCTAAGTGCATTTGTACGGTGATGGCTGTTTTAGCGGCAAATTTTTTCATATTGGCGCTTTGTCCGTTTGTGGCTTCATTGCGCATCAGGACCAGGGTGGCCTTGTGGCCGGCTACCATTGTATGTACATAAGCCTTATCAAAATCGTTGCCGCTCAGGGCGTTCAGGTCGTCCCATTTTTGCTGGTGCTCCGCATCCACAGTGGCGGGCAGGATGATATTGTCGGTTGCCGCAATGCCTGCCAGTTCGTTATTGGCCTTAGTATGGTCGCTTATCATCATATTGGCAAAATGCTTAACCTGCGGATCCGTTCCTTTTTGCGCTGCCAGCTCGCCCAATCCTACTTCGGCCATGCCGCCCATGGCTGCTTTGTTGGCAAATTTTATGTCGGTGCTATCGGCAGTAGCTGTTGCCTTTGCTGATGTATCGGGCACGGTTATTTTGGCCGTAGTAGTTGTCGAGGTAGTTGTTATGTTGCTACTGTCGGCAGTGCTGCTACTTTTATGGCTGTTGCAAGCGGTAATGGTTGCAGCCGCAAAGGTTATTGTTAATACTATAGGTAGCTTTTTCATGATGGGTATATATTTTGTTATGTGCTTAATTAACAAGGGTATTGGTTTTAAGTTTTAATGGGGGTGAAGATTAAATGACAGGGTGTAATAATATTCGTCATAGCCCCCTCTAAATCTCCCCCAACCGGGGGAGATTTAGAGGGGGGGCTAAATACCAGTTGTTCAAATTATACTAAAAATATTAGTAATTTTAAATCCCTTTTGTTTAATTTGTATGGTATTTAAAATTGACGGTATGGAAACGATAACAGAGAAAAATGAGCAGCTTAAAGCCTTCCTTAATGAAGCTGTTGATATGCTGGATGATATTAAAGATAAGCTGGGTATGTTCCAGGCGCAGCGCTATTACCGGTTAAAACGGGATATTGAACGCATGGAAAGGGAAGAGAGTTTGCAGTTATGAGTGGCAGTTTGCAGCAGATAAATTTGATGAAAAATGAAATGCGGTAAAACAGTCGGCAGGCTTTAAAAGTTAAAAGCCCTGGGGCCGTTTGCAGTTTTTGCAATTGTAAATAAATTTTCGCTACCTTTAACTACATTAAAAATCACCAATATGAAAATCCGCATCTTTTTATTAGCTGCATTATTAATAATGGTAAGCGGCTACTCCGGTCATTCACAGTCAACGCCGCCAAGTACTGAGGTAGTTTTAAAAGCAGCCTATGCCCAGGCATCAAAAGAACATAAAAACGTAATTGTGATCTTCCACGCCTCCTGGTGCGGATGGTGTAAAAAAATGGAAGCATCGCTTAACGATCCGGCTATAAAAAAATCATTTGACGATAATTATGTGATAACCTGGTTAACCGTTCAGGAAAATACACCCGAAATGAAAAAGACCGAAAACCCCGGTGGCATGGAATTTATGACCAAATATCATGGAGAAAAAGCAGGTCTGCCGTTTTTCCTGATCATGGATGCTAAAGGAAAATTATTGGCCGACTCGTATATACGCCCAGCAGGTGTGTCAATGGATGCCCCGGGCGATAATACCGGCTGCCCTTCAAGTGCAAAAGAAGTAGCTTACTGGAGCGATATTTTAAAAGCGACCTCCAAAATAAAAGAACCGCAATTAGCGCTCATCCGCGAGCGTTTTGGCAAGAACGATGAACCAGCGCCTGCGCCTGTACCTGCTGCCGTTAAAACGTCTTCAAGATAGTATAAGTCCCTCTGTGTACTTTGCCTACTTCTTAGTGTGGTGGTTATTTCTTGAACCATAAAGGGCGCAAGAGAGGCACAAAGATCGCAAAGATTAAATTTAGCTTCGTTGGATTTTTACCAACTCCTCCACCAACCCCACCTGCGCGGGATTTAGCTTTACTTTCGCTTCGTCAATCGCAAACCATTCTGCCCGGTCAACTTCTGGAAAGGATTGCATTTTGCCCGATTTTGGCGGCCATTCCATTTCAAAAAGATTGCTGGTAATTACCTCATGATCTACATCGCCTTCAATAGCCCAGGCATGCACTATTTTGCCGCTTTTAAGCTGCACGGGACTAAGTTTGGTAAATTCGCCATTAACTGCCTGTCCGGTTTCCTCTAAAAATTCACGTTTGGCTGCAGCGAGAGCATCCTCCTCATCCAAAAATTCTCCTTTCGGAATTGACCATACGCCAGCGTCCTTGTTCTTAAAAAACGGTCCGCCGGGATGCACCAGGAAAATTTGCAGGGTAGGGGCTTTGTTTCTGTACAGTAATATTCCGGCGCTTTGTTTGGGCATGATGTGGCTTTTGTTATAAACCTAAATTAATATAATTAGTTTTGCAATAACCCTCTTTCTCGCGTAGCGAAAGAGAGGGTGGACGAGCGAAGTCCCGATAGCTATCGGGATCCGGGTGAGTAATAGGCGATTTGTCAGGCAATTGAAGATTATCATGTTCACAGGAATAATAGAAACATTAGGTAAAATAACCAACTTACAGCATGAGCAGGGCAACCTGCATATTACGGTTGAGTCGGCAATCAGCAACGAATTAAAGATAGACCAGTCCGTTGCGCATAACGGCGTATGCCTAACCGTGGTGGCTGTTGCCGATGGCAAACATACCGTAACTGCTATTGAAGAAACCCTGAACAAAACCAGCCTGGGCCATCTTAAATTAAACGACCCCGTAAACCTTGAACGCTGCATGCAAATGAATGCCCGTTTAGACGGTCATATCGTACAGGGCCATGTCGACCAAACCGCTATTTGCACCAATTTTAAGCAACTGGATGGTAGCTGGGAATATACCTTTACCTACGATGCCGCGCAAGGCAATATTACTGTAGAAAAAGGCTCCATTTGCGTTAACGGTATCAGCCTTACCGTAGTAAACTCGCAGGCCGATAGCTTTTCGGTAGCCATTATACCCTATACATTTGAACATACCAACCTGCATAAGGTGCGCGAGGGCTCGATAGTTAACCTGGAGTTTGATATTATCGGCAAATATGTGGCGCGGCTATTGCACCGTTGATAATTTACCGCCTAACGCGGGTATCCGGCTTGTTGCATACTCAATATATTTTTGATCTTCTTTAGCATCCGGCTTGCTGGCCAGGAACTTTTTATAATACTTTATTGCCGAGGCCTTATCTTTCAATTCAGTATCGAACAAGTTGGCCAGCGAATAATAAACCAATGATGTTTCTTTAAATTGCAGGCTTTTTTGGAAAGACGCGGAAGCCTTTTTAACCTGGTGCAGGCGGTCTTGCGAGTCGCCTATTTCATTGTAATAGTCGCCAACATAGGCCGATACACCATCAACTATGGCCTTTTGCATATAGATGATGGCATTCGGCTGATCATCCAAAGCTTTATAGCACATAGCTATATAATAAAATGAGCTTTCGTTTTGCAAATTATTGGGCAGCAGCAAAAATGTATTCAGGGCAAGTTTATACTGCAGGGTTTTGTAATAAGATAAGGCCATCCACTGTATAACATACGGGTTCTTTTCGCCCGATTGCATCAACTTTGCGCAGGTGGCGATAGTTTCAGGGTATTTTTTTTCGAGGTAGCTTACTTCGGCTTTGCCCTGTAGCAATATTAAATTAGAAGAATCGGCCTGTATGGCTATATTCAGCACAGCTTCGGCCTTATTATATTTTTTGCTCGGGAGATAAAAGCGGCCCAGGTCGTAAGCCACATCTGGCTCCTTCGGATTGATGGTATTTGCCTTTACCAAATAATAACCATAGCCCAACGTATCCAACTGCGTTTGCGATAAGCTTGCCAGCTCTTTATATACACTAAAATTTGTGCTGTCTATCAGTAATATCTTTTTATAATAAGTTATAGCTTTTACGTTATTTCCCCGGCCTGCATTAATGTTGCCCAAATTAAACAGTATGGCCGTATTGGTCGAATCCTTATCATAAATACGAAGGTAATAGCTTTCGGCATCGGCCAGGCTACCCCCCATACGCGAGGTATAGGCTAAATTGGCTAAAGCCTTCATGTCTGTTATAGGTTCAGTATATATGCCTTTCAAATATTTATAGGCATCGGCGTACTTTTGATTTTGGTAATAATCCAATAATAAGGCGTTATCAACTTGTTGTGCAGGCGCGATAGTATAAATGCTTAATAACAGGAATAGGGAGTAGATATATTTCATGCAACTAATGTATTAGTTATTTTTGATATATCCAAACACAACCCGAAAGATTTGTCAACTTTTTAAAAGTTGACAAATATGTTATAATTTTTGCTTTTTAATAAATATCTCAATTTCCTGGCAAACAGTTCCGGATCGTCGTTGTTATATCTAACTAACTCAAACCAAGTACGACAAATAATTGAACATCCCTTATATTTACCAGTTAAACAGGCCGATATAGCTCAAAATGCAACTAACCAGCGAAGAAGATTTACATAATACCGTGCTCAATGCACCCATTGGTATTTGCATATTGGATGCGGACACACTGGTGAGCGAAATTGTTAATGATAAATTCCTGGAGGTGGCCGGTAAGCCGGTTGATGCGATAATAGGAAAATTCTACTGGGATTCATTTGCGGAAGCAAGAATTTATTATGAGGCGGCATTAAATGGCGTAGTCAAAACAGGTGAACCTTATTATGCCGATGAGGTAGAACTGATGCTGATAAGGCATGGTTGCGAAGAGATGATCTTCGTAACATTTGTTTATGCCCCGGTAAAAAATAAGGCCGGTGAAGTAAGCAAAGTAGCAGTTTGGGTACTGGAAAACACCAAACAGGTAAATGAGCGGCAAAAGGTGGAAGCAGCGCGGGTTGCCTTTCAGCGGGAGCGGGACAGGCTAAAAAATTTTTTTATGCAGGCCCCGGCCGGCATTTGCATCCTGGATGGGCCGGAATTGGTTTATGAACTGGTTAATCCCGGCTACCAGGAATTGCTGCCCGGACGGGAACTGCTGGGCCGCCCGATATTTGAAGCCATGCCTGAACTGATAGGTACACCCTTAGAGAAAGTTTTACTAAATGTTTACCGCACCGGGGAACCTTACGAAGTGAATGAATTATTGATCCCGGTTGCGGAATATGAAGGCGGCCTGACAAGAGACCGTTATTTTAGCTTTAACTACCAGGCGCGGCGCGATGAAAATGACCGGGTTGACGGCATATTGGTGTTTGTATTCGAGGTGACCGCGCTGGTAAGCGCACAGCAGGATCAACTGGCGATGAACGAGGAACTGGCATCAACCAATGAAGAACTGGCAGCCATAAATGAAGAAATGGCGACCGTAAATGAAGAACTAACGGAAACACAGGCCCATCTCGAGCGCACGAATGCCGAACTGCTGGAAAGAGAATCGAGTTTGCGCCGAAGTGAAAAATTGTTCCGGTCCATTGTTGTTAATATTCCCAAATCGCTGGTGATAGTAATCGATAAAGACCATCGCTACCTCATTATAGAAGGCGACATTATGCAAAAGATGGGTTTTGACCGGAAGGATTACGAAGGCAAACATCCCACCGAGGTAGCGCCGCCCGAACGTTACGAAGCCTCCCGGCATTTATTTGAACGGGTAATGGCGGGGGAAACGTTTTCTGTAGAGCGGAAAGCGGAAAACGGCGAGGATTTTTTGGTGCATTTTGTTCCGTTGCTCGATGAAGAAGAGGAAGTCTATGCCGGACTGATCATCGCCCTGGATATTACGGACATCAAACAGGCAGAAGAAAAAAGCGCCAAGCTGGCGGCGATTATCGATTCTTCGGATGACGCGATCATCAGTAAAACGCTGGAGAGCGTGATCACCAGTTGGAATAAGTCGGCGGAAAGGATGTTTGGTTATGCTGCCGAAGAAATTATAGGCGAAACCATTTATAAGCTCATTCCACCCGACCGGACAGAGGAGGAGCCGCAGATACTTGCCCGCCTTAAAAGCGGTGACCGTGTGGAGCATTTTGAAACAAAAAGAATGACTAAGGACGGCCAGCTTCTGGATGTTTCTTTAAGTATCTCGCCGGTAAAGGATGCCCAGGGCCATATTATCGGCCTGTCCAAGATAGCTCGGGATATAACCGAAAGAAAGCTGGACGAAACACGGAAAAACGATTTTATCGGGATGGTAAGCCATGAATTAAAAACACCTTTAACCTCGCTTACCGCTATCGTACAGGTGCTGAATGCTAAATTTAAAAACAGTGAAGACGCTTTTGTGGCCGGCGCTTTGGATAAGGCGAATTTACAGGTAAAAAGAATGAGCAATATGATCAACGGCTTCCTCAACATTTCCAGGCTCGAATCCGGCAAAATACTGATCGAAAAACATGCCTTTAATATTGATGAGCTGTTGCTGGAAATGATTCAGGAAGCGCAACTCACGGTAACTACACATAAGATAACGCTTGAGGGGTGCGGGGAACGGGAAATTTATGCCGACCGGGATAAGATCAGTTCAGTTATTTCCAACCTGTTGAGCAATGCGGTTAAATATTCTCCCAAAGGAAAATTGATACAGGTAAAGTGCGAAGCAACAACTAAAATGGTAACCGTTAGTGTTAATGATGAAGGCATGGGCATCAAACCGGAGGATATAGAAAAAGTGTTTGACCGTTATTACCGGGTGTCAACCAACCATACCCTGCATATCTCCGGCTTTGGGATCGGCCTTTATTTGAGCGCCGAGATCATCAAACGGCACGATGGAAGGATATGGGTTGAAAGCGAAAGCGGTAAAGGCTCTACGTTTTATTTTAGTTTGCCGCTTAAATAATATCGGCGGTACTAAAGGGCTGACCTTTACTTCTTCTTTATTTCTTTTCTTTCTAATAAGGCTATAATTTTATCAAGTTTATCAATCTCTATCGAATTGAGTTTTTCAAGCAACTGTTCGATTTCCTTTTTTGCTTCGACATTCGTTTTAAAATCCTGCTCTGCATGGTGACGGTCGCGTTCATTCTGCCGGTTCTGCGCCATCATAATTATTGGCGCTGCATAAGCCGCCTGCGTTGAGAATACTAAATTCAATAAAATATAAGGATAAACATCCCAATGGTAAATAAAACCGATAACATTAGCAATCATCCATACCGCTACGATGACAGTTTGTATGATGATAAACCGCCACGAACCCATACCGCTCGCAACTGTGTCAGCCAAATGCTGGCCGAAACTAGATTCGGACTTATGTTTTTCATGCCATGTTTTAGTATGTTCCATAGGTCTTGTGTTTAAACTTTGCCTATCATAACCACAGCAACAAATAATTGTTTACTGTCTTTTAAAACAATCCGGCCGGCGTTATTTCTACGATAACTATTATTAACACCCTAATGGTATACCGAATCCTAAACAATTTGATTGTTTTAAGGTTACCTATATATACTAATTAAATTAAAATATTATGGATACCTTAAAGAAGTTTGGATTGATGGAAAAGATTGTCCATGAATTAGAAGACCTACGAAACAGCCAGACGGCTATTATGCAAAAATTAGCAAAGATAGAGGTAGACAATATAGACCTGGGCGATAAAAAGCTTGAAAAAGAACTGCCTGATATGCACCAGCGCGTAGCCGATAATTTGGATACCATCATCGGGTTATTGGCAGATTTTGCCGCCAAAACCGATAGCTACAGCAATAAAAACAATATCGCAGGTTTGAAAGAGCAGGAAGCGATGAAAGGTTAAAAAACACGAATTTTCACGAAAGATTTGACAACTTTTTAAAAGTTGTCAAATCTAATGCCCGCTTTAAAAACTCTGTAAGTCTTTCGCGAATACAATCTGCTGTAAACCACGTCTGTAATTACCAAATGGGCTACTGCTGGGTAGTACCACCAGTTGCTACAGGCTCTGGCGGCGGCGGTATAGGTTTGTAAATAGCGCAGGTGGCAAAGTCAACTATTGTTCCTGGCCAAAATAATAACACATCCGCTATAAATGCCCCAACCCGTAACCTGCGCTGCTCTTGCCCGGGTAATGGTTTTGTACGTTGATATGCGTTTACCCGACCGCCAAAAACGGTAGCGCAACTTTGTAAAAGGCATAAAACAAATAATGCCGGAATAATATTTTTGTAAATTTTTTTCATACTAATTATAAAGAAATTAGGTTGGCGAAGGTTAGAGAAAGATTTGACAACTTTTTAAAAGTTGTCAAATCTAATGCCCGCTATTCAATGCTTTTCCCCTTCATCGCCACGCTTATCGCCGTATCCATCAGCCGTTCGGCAAATGGACGGGTAAATTCGTTTACTTCGTCAATAGTTTTATGGATAAGGTCTTTATCGCCGCTGGTTAAAACTTCTTTCAGCTTTGTTATAAATTGGATGGTTTCGGTTATTTCAGTTACAGATAAATGGGCGCTGTTCTTTTGCAGGAAACGCTCAACCGTATAAACCATTTGTTCGCCTTCGGTACGGGCTTCTATCAGCATACGCTGGGCAACGTCGTCTTTAGCGTGGGTAATGCTGTCCATCAGCATTTGTTCAACCTGGTCGTCGGTAATGCCATAGGTAGGTTTAACTTCCACCTCCTGCTTCACGCCCGACCGTAGTTCGGTCGCCTGTATCTTTAATATGCCATCGGCATTCAGCAAAAAGTTAATATCCACTTTGGGGAAACCCGCGGGCATAGAGGGTATGCCTTTCAGGTCAAATTCGGCCAGCTTGCGGTTTTCTTTGATCAGGTCGCGCTCACCCTGGTAAACGGCAATCTTCATATTCACCTGCCCGTCTATCGAGGTGGTATATTGCCTGCCTGCCTTGGTCGGTACTTTTGAGTTTCTCGGGATAATCACATCCATCAACCCGCCCATCGTTTCAATACCTAATGATAGCGGGGTAACATCCAGCAGTAGAATATCGGTACGGTTACCCGCCAAAATATCCGCCTGTATGGCAGCGCCCAGGGCAACAACTTCATCCGGGTTAACTTCATCATGCACCGGCTTGCCAAAAAATTCCGACACCATTTTTTTAACCAATGCTGTGCGCGTCGAGCCGCCAACCATTACCACTTCATCAATCTGGGTGGTAGTTAGCTTCGCATCCTTTAGCGCATTTTGACAGGCGGTTATGGTTTGCTGTACTTTGGGTAATATCAACTGTTCAAAAGTGGTACGGTCAAGAGTACACCATATATCGCCTATTTTTTCATTAACCAAACTTTGGTGACTAAGCGCTTTCTTAGCTTCCTCGGCTTTTAAGCGCAGTTGCTGTGCCAGTTGGTGATCGGCAACAACTTCAGCTTTATTTAACTGGTTTTTCTCTATCCAGTAGTCCACTATCGCCCGGTCAAAATCATCACCGCCTAAAAAGGTATCACCATTGGTGGCCAGCACTTCAAAAATGCCGTTTTGTATTTGCAGGATAGATACATCAAAGGTGCCTCCGCCTAAATCATAAACAGCAATGGTTTTTGTTTCGTCGGGGTTTAAGCCGATGCCATAAGCTAAACTGGCAGCAGTTGGCTCGTTTACAATGCGTAAAACATCCAGCCCGGCCAGCTTGCCGGCATCGCGCGTGGCCTGGCGCTGCGAATCGTTAAAATAAGCCGGAACGGTTATTACCGCGCGGTTAACAGGCGTTTTAAGCGCATGTTCGGCACGGGCTTTTAATTCCTTTAGTATATAGCCGGAAAGTTCAATAGGTGTATAAAACTTGTCACCTACCTTTATTTTTACCAGGCTTTCGGTATCGTCATCAATAACTTTATAGCTGAAAAAGTCCTTGTAATTCTCAATGTCCTTATACGACCGGCCCAATAACCGCTTTACAGAAAAGATGGTATTATGCGGATCGGTGGTCAAATACTCCTTTGCCTCGTTGCCGATGGTAACATCTCCCGCCGCGCCAAAATGGACTATCGACGGCACCAGCACACCCTTACCGGTATCATTAATTACCTGCGGGTTTTTATCGGGGTTGATAAACGCCACCAGCGAATTGGTAGTACCCAGGTCGATACCTACAATGATCTCCTCTTTTTGTATAGAACCTGTTGCCAGGTTTATTGAAACTTTAGCCATGTTTATCTTAACAACCGGCAAATGTAGGTAGTTTTGACGGTTGGTATGTCATGTTAGTGTGAATTGAGGGATCAAAAAGCTTGGGCTTTACACCAAATATAAGGACTTTTTATTTTCCGCTATTTTTTCGGTATGTGGTTCGTCTCTTATTTGAAACGGATGGCAAATGTTTATGGATCGAGTCCAGAGGCATTTTTGTGGGATTTGATATTAGGATTGGCAATAATTCTTTTGGCTTTATCTCTTTTTTTAGGCTGTCTATTTGCATTTGTAATAAAGCCGATTTTATCTTTACATCACTGTCTCTAAGAAAACTAAATAGTGCTATTAAGGCAGATGAAAATGCCAAAACAACTATAGCAATTGAAAAATATTTTTGACTTTTATAGTTGGTAATAGAAGCTTCATTTACTACAAAGTTGGATTGAACTAATTTATAATTTTCTAAAAATTCTATTCCTTTTGTAGTAATAAGTGCGTCTATTGTTAAATTCTTATCATCAAACCAAATAACCGTTGGTTTAATTCCTGTTTTAAATATTACGCCTTCCCAAAAAGTAGGTTCTTCTTTTCGATAAAATTTAATCAATTCTCTTTCTATTAAATCACGTATAAAAGATAATTGTGAATTTATTTCTCTATTATAGAGTTTAACATCTTCTATCCTGGGTAAATTAAAATTGTTTCTTAAAAATGGAGTTAAATTTACAATAGAATCTAATCCTTGAGATTCCAAATCTTTTAATAATCGTATATGTATGGGTTCATCCATATTAAGGCGTTTTTTACGACCCAATATAACTCTTTTAAACCATTCGATAATTCTTTTCATTATCTTGGAAATATTTATTTTTTTATTTCTTGTCCATCAATAATTAGCCGTTCCAATTCCCAATTATTAATGTCTGCCGGATCGCCTGCTAAAAACTTTAATGAACAAGTATAAGTTGACCTTATTTTAGCCCCAAATGAATTTTCGGCATCAAAGTGATAGGATACTACATATTCATTAGTTATTGGGGTTGTTACGCTTGGGTCTGCCTGGAACTTATCAAAATCAGCGGTTGACGGTGATTTTAAATACTGTTTTACAAAATCCATTGACTGAATATATGCCATTGAGTTTGATGGTGGGTCGTATGTTGGTGTTGTTTGCGTATCGGTTGCTTTATCTGACCCGCATGAAGCACACTTAATTATTCCCAGTATTAAAAAACCCATAATAAAAAAAGCCACGCATCCGATAGGCTTAATTGGTTGTTGAGTTGCCATTGTCTTAATTTTTAAAAACAGATTAATGTCCTATACCTAAAAAGTTTTTCTTTTCCATTGTGATTTTTGTACTATCATTCGATAATTCATATTCCATGATATGTACAGCCCTATCTTCTTTTATGATATTGTACATTTTTATTGACCCTGCATCTTCACCAGCTGGATTGTATGGGATTAATTTTAATCCTATTATTTTTTTGTCCATAACTGTTTTGTATATTGATGGAATTGGGGGTAAAAATTCAGTTTTATAAATTTTCCCCGTATTGTCTATTCTAATAATCATATCGGTTGTAAAGCCCCTTGATTTTACCGATAATATTTTTTTAAGAAAATCATACATAGGAAAATTTACTTGATTTACTATGTTATAATAGTCGCCATTCATTAAAAAATTCTTTCTTTTCAAAATGACTTTTCTAAGGGAATCGCTACTTATTTTCGGGTCGAATTTTATATTATAATCATTTGCTACCCGAATAATGGCTTCTTTCATTAATCGGTCATTAATACTTTCTTTATCTTCTGAAATAGTTGTGGTATTCGATGCGCTTGGGGTTTGGGGGATAGAAATGCTTTTTGATGACATTTTATTTTCATAGTCATCAATCCCTTTTATCGCTTCGTTTTCAACCGATACAGACCATGTGGCATTTGTCATATTAAGCCTTATTGTGGCTTTGTCTTGCAATAAATAAGTATAAGCTACCTTATTCTTAGAGCCATCAAAATTCATCGTTGTAGGCCAATATGCAGCGTAAAAATAAATAACCTTATATGATGTGCCTGAAATATTTAAAGACTTTATAATAGGGTTTTTATTCTTGTTATCGAATATTGTATATTTAAAATACAAGTGCGGTATTTTAGTAGTTCCCATTGTTGCCATTTGGTCATACGTAACGGTAAATGTTTCATATTTGCCTTCTTTTACAAACTTTGATACGTTTACTATTGTCATACCCATTTCTTTCCTCATAAAATCCTGCATTAATTCCTCTACAAAATTTAGATCGAAATAGGTTATTTGAGTTGCGTCTTCGTGATGCGCCAATAAGCGCATTTGCATACTCAATTGTGAATAATCAATTCCGTAAGGTGAATAATCTGTCCGATTACTACCAATTTCTTGAGCATAGACGTTTAGAAATAGGAATGCCATTAGAATTGTAAATAGGGTTTTCATTATTGTGGTATTTTTGTTTGGGTTAATGGTCAATTTAACATAGGTATTTGGTTAGATACGCTTCCCGATATCGGCTAAATGTTTAGTTAATGTCTGAAAAGTGGGATTATTAATGTCCTTAATTAAAACAACTTCCAATTTATCATTAAATAAGTCGAGATTTTTTAGCGCTTGCTCATTGTCGCCATTTAATAAGGTTCTTTCGGCAAATACACGCTTCCAATCATCAAGGGGACTAATAACAATTTCATCAGTTACGAAATGATAGAGGGCAAATCCAACATTATCCGTACCCCAAATATGGAACAGGTTACTGATTTGAAATTTTGAGTTTTTTAATTGGTCTAATGATTGTGCGTAAGTCATAATTTTTAGGTTTAATGAATGGATTAAAAATGAGATCTACTTTCGAGATGAATGTTTATTTGGGACTTTCTCCCAAAAGAAATATGGATAATCTTTATGCACGGGATAGATATAAACAAATATTTGCCAAATTAAAAGCAAACCCGCTAAAATTGCAGCCGCACAGGTACCCCGCATTACCCATTTACTTGTTAGAGCGATCATTATTTGGTTCTGGCGTTCATTGATTTGCGTATTTTCATACCCCTGAAATATCAAACCATTAAATGAAATAATGTATCTTTCTCGCTTATCTTCTGTAATATCCTTTTCTATTAATCCATCGGATAGCAACTTATTGAGTATTAATTGTAGTTCCTTTTCATCATCATTATCAAATCTGTGAAGATATTCAATTCTAAGTGGTTGAAATTCAAAATGCCTTCTTTCGTTTTTTAGAAAGAAAAATATACCGTCAAGCCTTTGAATTTCTGTTTTCATCAACACAAATCTACCAACATTATCAACACATTGATACACAAACCAATAATGTTGAAAAACTAATTATTTTGTATCTTGTGTAAAGTAATTGGTTATTGCCCCCTTGGGGGTGATTGTAGCGGCGATTACAACGTTTCGAACACTCCTGATTAAAACTCATCCCTATGATGCAATTCAATTAAACCATTATGTAATTTCACGTTCATACATTTTTCGTAATTTCACCCGATGCCCGCTATTAAAATATCATTAATGAATACCGCTAAACGGCTACTAATCCTGCTACTGCTACTCGCAACTGCCACTATAAGCAAAGCGCAAGAGTTCGGCGGCAACCCACCATCCATCAAATGGGAGCAGGTAAATACGCCTGCTGCTAAAGTGATATTCCCAAAAGGTTTGGATTCGGATGGTATCCGCGTAGCGGATATTGTTCAGCGGATGAACCGCGCTATACAGCCTACCATCGGCTATAAACAAAAGCAGGTGAGTATTTTATTGCAAAACCAAACTACAATTGCCAATGCCTATGTGGGTTTGGCGCCATTTAGAAGTGAATTTTATTTAACACCCGAACAAAATAGTTTTGAACTGGGCAGCCTGCCCTGGCGCGACCAGTTGGCCATTCACGAGTTTAGGCATGTACAGCAGTATAATAATTTTGATGTAGGCTTTTCACACATCATGCGCATATTATTTGGCGAGGGCGGCCAGGCGGTAGCTAACGAGGGTGCTATACCCAACTGGTTTTTTGAGGGCGATGCTGTTTTTAACGAAACCCACGTAAGCGAGCAGGGCAGGGGACGACTGCCGTTTTTTTTAAACGGCTACCGGGCCTTATGGAATGCGGACCGGGATTATAGCTGGCAAAAGCTGCGCAGCGGCTCGTTATTAGATTATACGCCCGATTGGTACCCGACGGGTTATATGCTGGTATCGTACGGGCGCGAAAAATATGGCGATGACTTTTGGCGAAAGGTAACGCAGGATGCCGCCGCATATAGGGGCGTGTTTTATCCTTTGCGCAAGGCGATAAAAAAGTACTCGGGCGAGGATTTCGAGAAGTTCAGGTGGAATGCGCTGGGTTATTTTAAACAGCAATTTAAAACCGATCAAACCGATATCCCCACAAACAAAAACCAGCATTTTATTGCCGACCAGGAATACCCTGCCTATGTAAATGACAGCACGGTTATTTACATGAAAAGCACTTACGACCATATCCCGCAGTTTGTGGTTAATACAAACGGCCAGGAACAAACGATAAGCACACGTTCCATATCATTAGATAGTTATTTTGCCTACCATGACGGAAAAATAGTTTATGCGTCTTACCGTCCCGATTTGCGGTGGACATACCGCGATTACAGCGAACTATACCTGCTGGATGTTAAAACCGGGAGCGAACGCCGCCTTACTTTTCGCTCAAAATATTTCGCGCCCGATTTTAGTAAGGACGGTACCCAATTGGTTGCTGTGCAGGTTGGCCCGTCGGGTAAAAGCGAACTGGTTTTGCTGGGCGCGTTTACGGGTAAACTGATAGCTGTTGTACCTAATAAAGCCAACCTGTTTTTTACTTATCCCAAGTTTTATAACGATAAAGAGTTAATATCCGCAGTGCGGAACAAGGATGGTAAAATGTCATTGGCTTTGATCGATATAAAAACGGGCAATGTTAAATACCTGCTGCCGTTTTCGTTTCAGCCGGTCGGATTTCCAACGGTGAACAAGGATATGATCTACTTTACAGCTACATCAGGCATCAGCGACCGGTTATTTGCTATATCGCCTGCCGATGGCAAGCTTTTGGAAATGAAGGATCCGAATACATCCAACAAATATGAGGTCGCTGTGGCCGAAAATAAACTGGCATGGGTGCAGTTGACCGCTTTTGGCTACCAGCTTAACCAGGCTGATAAAAGCGCTGTTAAATGGGAGGAAGTAAGTTCCGGCAAAATACCGGGCGGCCTGTCCGGTTTTAATGTTTCGGCCTTAAAACGCGATACTTCAACTGACCTGCTTGCAATAGTACCCGATAAATCGCTTGAGGTTACCAAATACAACAAAGCTTATCACCTGTTTAACTTTCATAGCCTGATCCCCAATTTTAACGACCCCAACTATACCTTTTCACTAACGGGCGAAAATGTGCTGAATACATTCCAGTCGCAGCTTTCATTTACCTATAACCGCGATGAGGGCTATAAAGAGTTTAGCTATGAAGCTATTTATGGCGCATTGTTCCCATTTCTGTCTGCCGGGGCAAATTATATTATTGACCGCAACGATTATTATAAAGGCAATACCGTTTACTGGAACGAAACTGATGTACATACCGGGTTTCAATTCCCGTTTAATTTGAGCCGTGGTAAATACCTTACTTCTATTGATTTTGGTACCGATGTTTATTACAGCAGCATCAATTTTCAATCGCCTTTCAATATCACGTTTAACAACCAAAATTATACCTATCTAAACAACTACGTCACTTTTAGTAATAGCAGCCAGCAGGCTATTCAAAATATTTACCCGCGCTTTGGGCAAACCCTTACTTTGAATTATAAATCGGCCATATCCAATATAGATGCCAAACAGTTTTTAGCTGAGGGTACCTTTTATTTGCCGGGCTTCCTGGTAAACCATAACCTGGTGATTACTTTGGCACACCAGCAACGCGATAAAAACAACGCCATATCCTACTCAAATGATTTTCCGTTTTCCAGGGGTTATACCGCCGAAAACTTGTATAATATGAATTTAGCAAGCGTTAATTATCATTTCCCAATCGCTTACCCTGACGCGGGTATAGCCAACACAGTCTATTTTTTACGTGTACGAGGAAATTTATATTACGATTATACCCGTGTTAATGATTTTTATACCAACGGCAGCCCATTCAACGCTAATTTCCGCTCGACAGGTACCGAGGTGTATTTTGATACCAAATGGTTTAATGAAGAGTCGGTAACCTTCGGCCTCCGCTACAGCCGCCTTTTAGACCCCGACCAATTTGGCGGCACAGGCCGCAACCGGTTTGAAATTGTATTGCCGGTGAGTTTGTTTTAATTTAATGAGTGAATGAGTGGATTTTGAATGAGTGAATGGGACAGGGCATTTTCTAAACCATACATACAAACATTCACACAATCACTCATTGCCAAGCCGTTGTTTAAGATTTAAAAATGAATGATAAGGGCCGGTTGCCAGGGTAGAGTTAACCAGCCAAACGGGTATGCTTCCACCGGGGTCAACACTAAAAGTATAATCAACTTTTAACAGGTGGTCGTTAACCACAATTACCTTCCATAGGGCAGATGAATAGGGTACCCGTATAAGTTCTGGTTTTCGCGGTAAATAATCAGGCAGGCTTTTAGCCTGTATTTCAAATGTGTTATTTTCAGTACCTGATAGGATAGTCAATTCAATAATCAGGTCGCGGTTTTTTAACGGCCAGGGCAAACTGCAAACCGAATAATAAATAAGCTGTTGCGGGCCCGTTATTTTTAGCAGTTCGGTGCTTTTAGTGCTGTATATCCAGTTATGGTAGTTGTTAATATCCTGTAAGGTTTTTATTAATTGTGCTTTTGAACTGGCCAGTTCACATACCACCCGCAGTTCTTTCAGGTTTCCCGTTAACGGTTTCCGCGTAAATACCTGGATGCCGTTATCGTCAATTTTTTGCTCCCATTTTCCCTGTGCAAAACCGGCAAAAAAGCAAAGCATACAAAGGCATAAACAGCTTAATGCTTTTTTATACATACAAAAAGTGTCGGGGTTCAAATGGATTTAATAACTTAACAAGTATAACCTTTTATTGAGGTGTTTAGTATTATAAATCTATTATTTCGTCGGCACTACGGCCATCATGGGGTAATATTCATAATGGTTCAACCCGTTTGCCGGGCCGTGGGCAATAAACTCATCAACCTGTTCCGTACTTTCAGCCTCAATAATTCCTAAACCAAAACCCCCGTTTGGGTCAAGCACCGGGCCAAAAACGACTACCGATCCGTTGCTCATATGCGCTCTCCAGTAAGCGGAATGTTTTTGCATAATGCTTCTTTCTTCATCGGTCATATCCTGTTCAAAAGTTGGTCTTGGCGGATTAAGCCAATGTAGCAACAGCTATGGGTATAGGGATGTTATTAATGGTTAAATATAAATACAAAACAGGTATAAACCATAAATTAAATGGATAATCTGTAACCCATAACCTCATGGCCTGAGAGCCCTGGAAAGTATCAGGGGACAATTTGATATTTAATGAAACCACAAGGATTGGAATTTTGTTATTAGAAAAGATAAATTACTGACAATCATGAAAAAGCAAAATTTAATATTAATCATCGTCTTATTAACCGGACTTTTACAGGCATGCAATGGCGGTAAAGACAGCAAAAAAGAAGCAGACAGCGCCAATGCTGTAAAAGATACCAGCACTAAACCGTTTTTAGAAGTTGATTCGACAAAAGCCACCTCGGCACAAATTGAGGTAGGCAAGGATGATGCGAAATTTGCGGTTGATGCTATGGCGGGCGGAATAACAGAGGTTGAATTAGGAAAGCTGGCCCAGCAAAAAGCGGTCGACAGCAGAGTGAAAGATTTTGGCGCAATGATGGTAGCTGATCATAATAAGGTTAACCAGGAGATATTGGTGCTTGGCCGGTCGTTACGAATTGCCTTGCCTGTTGTTATTGACAAAGACGGGCAAAAACTGGAAAATGAACTGTCAAAAAAATCAGGCAGCGATTTTGATAAAGCTTATGTAAAAGCTATGGTTGATGATCATAAAGGGGATATAAAAGCTTTTGAAAATTATGCCCGCGATGGTAAAAGCGTTGATCTGGTAACTTTCGTCAACAAAACTTTGCCGGTTTTAAATAAACATTTAACAGCCATTCAACAAATTAGCGATAGCATGAAATAAATAGAATTTGTATCCTATTTATTTTGTTCCGTATTTTGGGATACCGGATTTAATCACCCGTCCTGTTAACCAATGAACAGGATTGTCATCCTCATTTGTTTATGTTGCTTTTCCTTTGCTTAAAAACCCGGGTTTGGTTGCCCGATAACGGCGATAGCACTTATAAAAACCCGATAGTTTATGCCGATTATTCCGACCCGGTGAAAGCAGCCGGGTTTGAGGCCCCGCCAAAACAGTAGGTATTAACGTTGGTGGGGTCGTCAAAAAATATTTTTAACGGGTAGACGAGAAAACGAGGTGGGCAAAATAGTTTTGTATATTTAGGCTGCCAATTCTTCAAACTTAATTATGAAAAAAACCGGTATTTCCTTTTTGCTGATTTCCTTTTTTATACAGATTGCCAGCGCCCAGTTTAGCGGCTACACCTGGAAGGTTATTAATGCCACGGGCGCGTACCTGCCCCGCGAAGAATGTGATTTTGTCAACGTAAAAGGAATGTTTTACTTGCTTGGCGGGCGAAAGATACAGGATATTAACGTATTCAATCCCAAAACTTTAACCTGGACAACCGCCGCGAAGCCCCCCGTGGAAATCAACCATTTTCAGGCCGTTGTTTATAAGGATGAGATCTATGTATGCGGCGCCATGATGGCAAACTACCCGCATGAAAAACCGCTTGATCATATCTATATCTATAACCCCTCAACAGATAGCTGGCGGGAAGGAGCGGAGATACCAAAGGACAGGCTGCGCGGATCGGGCGGGACGGTTATCTATAAAAATAAGTTTTATTTTGTTTGCGGTATACAGGATGGGCATTGGACGGGCAATGTTGCGTGGTTTGATGAGTACGACCCGCAAACCAACCAATGGAAAAAATTGCAGGATGCGCCTATAGCGCGCGATCACTTCAGAGCGGCTGTTGTCGGCGATAAACTGTATTGTATCGGCGGCGGACAATCAAACGCGATGGAGAAGAAATTGTTAGACAAAATGGTTGACGAAGTTGATATTTATGATTTTAAAACCGGCAAATGGAGCGTGGCCGATGCTAAATTGCCAACCCCACGCACAGGCGTTGCCACGGTGGTTGTTGATAACGAAATACTGGTAATGGCAGGCGAGAGCCTGGCCCAAAAAGTCTCGCATAACGAAGTAGAGGCTTATAATGTCAAAACCGGTCAGTTTAAAAAACTGCCGCCATTAGTTGAGGGCCGCCATGCCGGTGCCGCGCTTTATTTTGATAAAAAGATATATGCGGTAGCAGGGGTAGGCAATAGCGGCGGCTCGCCATTGTTAACTTCTATCGAGTGTTTTAGTAATTGATGTGCAAATGTGCAGATATGCAGATATGCAAATGAAGGGGAATGACCATGCCAGCCCTGAAAGGGCGCAATATGTTAGCGTCGGGTATAGCCCGACGAAACAATATGTTGGCAATGGGTAATATCCGACGAAACAATATGTCAGCGATGGGCGTAGTCCATCGAAACAAATGATATAAAAATTTTATGAAAATATTCATCTCCTTTTTAATCATAACGTTCTACACCGGCCTCACCATCCATCCCCCCGCCAAACCCCAACAGGTAACCCTAATAGTTTTAGGCACCATACAGGATGGCGGCTCGCCGCATATAGGCTGTACCAAAAATTGCTGCAGAGATCTGTTTACCCATCCTGATTATACACGCAAAGTAGTATCGCTTGGGGTTATCGATCCGCAAAACAAGCAAACCTGGCTTTTTGAAGCCACGCCTGATATGCCCGCACAAGCAAAAATGCTCAAAACCGCGTCGGGTTTTCAGCAAAAAGAAACACCCGACGGTATATTTGTAACCCATGCCCACATTGGCCATTACACCGGGCTAATGTATTTAGGCAAGGAGGCTTTGAACAGCAAAAGCGTACCCACCTACGCTATGCCCCGCATGAAAACCTTTTTAGAAAATAACGGTCCCTGGAGCCAGTTGGTAACGCTATATAATATCGCACTGCAACCTTTACAAAACGAACAGACGGTTGTTTTAAGCAACAATATAAAGGTAACGCCTATCATTGTGCCGCACCGCGACGAGTTTTCAGAAACGGTGGGTTACCGCATTGAGGGGCCGAATAAAAAGATATTGTTTATCCCCGATATTAATAAATGGGCGCTATGGAACAAGGATATAGCGAAAGAAATAGCCGCGGTTGATTACGCTTTTGTTGACGGTACCTTTTACAGTGGCGATGAAATACAAACACGCAATATAGCCGAGATACCGCATCCCTTTATTATCGAATCTATGAAGCTGCTGGCTAACCTGCCCGCCAGCGAAAAAGGCAAGGTTTATTTTATTCACTTTAACCATACCAACCCGGTAATCAACCCCAAAAGCCCGCAAGCCGTAATGGTTTTACGCAAGGGCTTTCATTTGGCTAAGTTTGGGCAAAGGATAATTATTTAATTAAATGTGCAGATGTGCGTATATGCATATGTGCAAATGGAGTGTGCGTCGGCAGGTAGGTGTTAACCAGCAAATCCACTCCATTTGAACGCCTTATCGTCTACTGCCCTCATGGTGCAAAGAATCCCATTTAAATGATCGTACTCATGCTGCAATAGCTCTGATAGGTCATTTTTAACTTGCCATTCCTGCAGTTGCCAATGTTCGTCCAAATACTTTATGGTAAGCGACCGATGCCTTTGTACCTTAACCAGCAAATTAGGAAAGCTCATGCAATCGTCCCAAAGCTCAAACACGTCATTGCTTAAATCAATCAGTTCGGGATTGATAAAAACAATGGGTTTGTCAATATTCATATAGATGAGCCGCTTCATTATCCCCAATTGGGGTGCAGCAATGGCCCGGCCAAAATTGTATTTCGTCCTTACTTCCTGCATAACGTTAGCCATGTCGGCAACCCAATCTTGCACAAACGGTAATTCCGATTTTAATATTGGTTCGCAATTTTCGTAAAGGCGCGGGTCGCCGAGAAGGAGAAGGTCTTTTAAGGTTTTCATTGTATGTCAAACTTACGAAGATTTTAAATCTTCGTAAGTTTTTAGGGTAACATTATGCCTTTTTTATTTGGTTATTTAATAAAGTTTCCAACCCCTTTAATTTGTTTTTCCAGAAAGTATCAAAGTATTCTATCCATTTTTGCAATTCATTAAACCCGTCCTGCTTTAAGGTGCAATGCCGTTCGCGGCCAATGTCGGCTATTGAGATAAACCCTGCCGAATACAATATCTTAATATGCTTCGATACGGCAGGGCGGCTCATATCGAAATTATCGGCCAGCGAGTTTATGGTCATGCTTTGTTCCGAAAGCATTTTTAGCATATAGCGCCTGCTGGGGTCGGCAATTACCTGGAATGCGTCAAGCCTGGGTTGTATCCTGTTTTGCATCGGTTATCAGTTTATCAATTTTTTTCATGTTGCTTAACCAGCCCGCGTTCATTCCGTTAAACAGGTTCAGGTTTGCTTCTTTAAAGCCGGTATGTTCCAGCAATAGTTCGGTTCCGTTTTCTTTCGCTGTCAATGTCCAATACACAAGCGAGTCCACGTTGATCTGGCCTTCGCCGGGGCCGCCCTTCATACTATAGGTTAGTTTTTTCAGCGGATCGATCTCCAATACTTTGCAATAAAATACCCCGTCAAAATCCATGCTGGGTATCGGGCCTGTCCTAAATGTAAAATCGTGGCCCACCACAGGCTCAAAATCGTTTTTCATTAACCATTGCACCAATAGTTCGGGTTTGGTCAGGTAATCCCAAACCACTTCGGGCTGGTGAGCATAAAAATAAGTGTGTTTAATTTGCTTTGTCATAATAAGTAACTTTTAAGTTATTCAAATATATAAGTAACTTATGAGTTACTCAAATTTATTTTAAGATTTATTTTGATGAAGATAAATCGTACTTATTGACAGCTTCTATTTAATTGAGTATTTTTGTTAAATACAAATCGAACACGATGAAAATATTATTAGACATACCCGACAGTAAAGCATCTTCGTTAATGGATGTGTTAAAAAGTATTTCATACGTAAAAGCTAAACCGCTTACTGATGTTAAAGCATTGCTGCTAAAAGAAATAAGGGAAGCCGTTGAAGAAATGAAACTGATAAGAACCGGCAAAGCCACAGCCCGCAACGCCGAAGATTTTTTAAATGAGCTATAAGGTACAGTCTATTGTTGTTTTTGAGAAACAGGCCAAAAGACTGATCAAAAAATATGCTTCGTTAAAAAGTGAACTTTTTGAGTTGATAAAAGAACTTAAAAAAAATCCCCAACAGGGCACACTTATCGGCGAAAGTTGTTATAAAATACCGCATTTTGTTGGTGTCACCAACAAACAGGGATGTTTGTCAATTTGCAGGCGGCACGATATTAATTTATAAGCTTTATTCTGCATGTTGGTGACAACACCAACATGATGCGGAGCCCGGCACGCGGCCAGGCTTCGTTATCTTAACAATAATCATTATCCCCACGCTTCAGTTGTTGGTCATAAGACACAACAACGGCCAACGCGCGGAACACCAACAACGGCACAAAGCTACCAAAAATAAAGCGGATGATACCTAAATACCATCCGGTTTTATTTTTTTATCAATATCTATTAAATTAAGGTGTTGTTTTTCCATCAATTACATATTTAACACCTGCTTTGATACACTACCCATACTTAAATTGACCAATCTGAAAATTCTGTCTTAATCTTATAAAATAACTCGGTATTTAATGTATATATATCTAATCCTCTGTCATCATAAATATTTATAATAAGCTTGGAGTTAAAATTAATAAAGTAACAGGTAATATTTGCGGAAGGAGTTTTTGCCATATCAAAGTTGATTATTGATTTCGTTATTGGGGACAAAAGATGTTTTGAATATCGTTTAAATTGCAAATAAATTACTTCATCATCTTTTTTTTCTTTAAAAATTTTACATGACCTATGAAACTCAAACCCTGCTTCCTTTAATTTTTTTTCTTCCTGGTCACTCCATAAAATTATTCTTAACCAAAAGGTCTTATTTTTAAAGCAATATTGCAATATCCTGTTGCTCCTGAACACAGCTTGTTCTATTCGTTGGCTATCATCTTTTTCTCCGCCAAGTTCTATCCGCACCTTTTGGTGTTTGATCTTACTTAAGGTGTTTCTATCAATATCACCAAATATGGTATTAAATGAAAGCTCAAAATCACTATTACTATATATTTTAATCATTTTTTAAAGATTTTAAGATTTTTATCTGCGGTACCAACCCTTTTTAGTTTACCAGGGCCTTCTTTTTCAAACACTTTCCATTCTCCACCGTTGTGTTCATCAGCATCAGGTGAATAATATTTATTTCCTTTGCGATACACCTTTTGTCCATGCTGCCTACCAAATTCTTTTGTTTCTTTAAATCCGTCGGGTAATGCTGCTTTAGCAAAGTTTATCGCGTTCCAAAGGTCTATTCCTAATTCACCGAGCTTGGTTAGACCAGCAGCAACTTGACCAACGACTTCTTCTAGTCCAGCGGCGATATCTCCTATTGGATCTTCTGGCCCTAAACCAATTGCAATAGTCGCAACTGCTGCCGTATTTGTGACATCTTCGATCTCAGAAGAAACTGGTTTATCTTTTTTCTTTTTACCATGAACAATCGGTTTAGGTTTACCAGATGAAGGAACTGAACTTCTTGCTGCAACTGGTCCCTGGCAACAATTCCCACCACCTGAACTGGCATTTCCATTTGCCAAATCCCCTGCTTCCTTTTCGGCATCCTTTGTTTGATTCTTCAGTACTATTGCCTGAAGTTTGTTATATTCGTCCTGGCCATTTGAGTACGGCACCATCCCGTCTGGGTCTGTCATCCTGATAGGATTATTCTCCACATAATTGTAAGGTGACCATCTCCTGCTAATCTCCGCCATGGGATCCACACTCGTCCACCTTGCAATCACAGGATCATAGAACCGCGCGCCATAATCGTATTGGCTACCTAAATAAGTCTATTTATCCCCCAACTTAAACCCCCAATCCTTACCCTTATCCACCGCGGGTACGCCCTTGCTCATCCATTCGGGCATGGGCGCGCCTTTTAAAAAGTGGTCGAAAAACTGGGCTTCGCGGATAGATATATCCTTGCGGTTTTGGCGTTGCACCAGGTTATGGGCCTCGCCGTTATACATCAGCAGCCAAACGGGTTTGTTTAAACGGCGCAGGGCGGTAAACATTTCAATGCCCTGGTAATAAGGCACCGCGCCATCGGCATCGTTGCTCATAATAGCCACCGGCGTATGCACATTAGGGAAATGGAACAGCGGTGAGTTTTCTATATACAAGTCGGGCCTGTCCCAAAGGGTCGCGCCAATACGGCTTTGTGTTTTTTCGTACTGGAACTGGCGGTTAACCCCTGTTTCCCAACGAATACCGCCATAGGCCGAGGTCATGTTGGCAACGGGCGCGCCTGCCCAGGCGGCGGCATACATATTGGTAGCGGTAATTAAATACGCCACCTGGTAACCACCCCAGCTTTGACCCTGTATGCCCAAATGCTTGCCATCAACCCATGGGTTTTTCTTTAAATATTCAACACCCGAGTTTACATACTCCACCGCCGATTTCCCGGGATGCCCGGTTTCGTAGCTAATATCCGGTGTAAACACCAAATACCCGTTGCTCACAAACCACGAGATCGGCAATCTTGATGGGGTAGGAGCGGGAGCCTGGTAACTGTATAAAGTTTCGGATACCTTTTCGTAGAAATAAGATATCATCGGGTATTTTTTCTTCGGGTCAAAGTTTTCCGGTTTGAATAAGATGCCTTTGCCCGGATGGCCTTTTGGCGTTGTCCAGTGGACCAGTTCGGCGGTGCCCCAGTTATAATCTGCCTGCTGCGGGTTAATAGCGCTCAGCTTAGTTTCCTTTTTAAGGTCGGTTGATACATATAGATCGGGCGACTTTTCATAGTTTGATTTGGTATAGATAAAATCATTGCCATTTTTAGCCACCTGCAAATTGCTGTAGGTAAACGGTGCCATAATTACTTTTTCAGGGTCGCCGGTGCCGTTCATGGTCTTTTTATAATAGCCCCATTGTTTGTTCACCTCGTTTTGGGTAAGCAGCCAAAGCAACTTATCGGAAGGTATTGCCCTTTCATCAGGGTCAATAATACGGTAACGGAAGATGAGCTTATTTTTCCTGCCGAAATGATTGGTTAAATTGGTAGCCGCGCCGGTAGCGGGGTTTATCTTCCATATATCATAACGGTCATATATCAGTACGCTTTTATCACCCTGTTCCCAACCTGCAATGCCATAAGCGCCCGGATCATCCGGTACATCGTTATCTTCCTCGCCCATTTTGGTGCCTGTTGTAGCGGTAAGGTTTACCTTTTTTCCGGTGCCGATAGCATAGCTGTTCCAGCTTTGTTGTTTCGAGTCAAACCAAACTACGTAATTGCCGCCCGGTGAAATGCTGTAGCGGGCTTTTAGCCGTGGGTTGATCATTTTGCGCTCGCCGGTTTTGGTATTGATCAAAAAGGCCTGCTCGCGCGACCCACCTTCCCATTGCGACTGGACGCGCGCTCCGGTATCTGATACACCCAATACATAATCACCACTATTATTTTCAGGGACAGTTACATTTTGTATAGCGGCATCGGCCAATTGCACCAGCTTATCATTGTCCATGGCAGGATGGATAACCGCCAGGTAGCTGCGGCGCAGGTCGCGCTGTACATTATGCAATTGTTCCGATTGCAGGTAATCATCCTTATAGTTCCAGATGTCCAGCTTGGCCACTTCAAAATCAACAATCGTCGTATCAACGGGCTTCGGAATAGGCGCGGTAGCAAAAAAAAGGTTGCTGCCATTCTTGCTGAAATAAATACGGCCATTATCGCTGACTGCCCATTTAACGGTCATACCCGCCGAACCCGGGGCGGCTATAACTTTGGCACTGTCGGCCCTGGTATTGTAATAATACAAGCTGTATGGTTTTATCTTTTCCTTTTCAGGGTTTTTCTCGGCCGTAAAAGCCAGTTGGTTGCCATCATCATCAAAAGTTAAACCACGGTACGTACCACGCCCGGTGCTGATGGTTTTTAGAACATCTTTTTCAATATCATAAACATATACGCCCGTTTTTACATCGGTTGCCCTGCCGCGCGGCGCGGTTACAGTAAATGCCAACAAGGTACCCGGTTTATTTAGCTGGTATTCGCCGGCGTTTTTAAATGATTTGGTTTTACCGGTACCTAACACCCGTACAACCAACTCGGATGCAGAAGCAGGGGTTGCCGCCTTTGAAGTATCGGTACTTGCAGCGGCAGTAGCTGTCGCAGCAGCAGGTGCGCCTGTTCCGCCACGGCCTCCTCCGCCACCACCTCTGCGGCCTCCGGCTGCTCCGCCGCCACCACCCCCGGCAGCAGCGCTGTCAGACGGGATGAAGTAAACCAATACCGGCGCTTTTTCGGCCATTTTAAATGAGCGCACGGCCGGTATTTTTTCAATGCCCGGTTTGCCCAGGGTAACAATACCCATGGTATCTTTCGGGAATTCGCTTTGCTTTTTCTTTTTGATGCGCATCTGGCGTACCACTTCATAAGGCGGCTTGATCATTAAAACGGCAAATTTCGAATCGCCGGTAAAACGGGCGGTATCACCACGGGCGATACGCGTTTTATTGGTGTTGGCTGCATCGGTTATCACCAGTTCGCCATCACCTGCCTGCGCCCTTACGCCATAAAGTATCCATTTGCCATCATTGCTGATATGGTCGCCGGCGATGCTTTGCCAGCCATCATAAACGTTCTGGTCAAGTGGTTTTTTAGCGACTTTTTGGGCCGATGCGCTAACGAAAGCGCAGATAATAATTGCGGGGAGTATAAGTTTCTTCATATTCAATGTTTTAACCCTTAAATATGATGATAAATTGAGAAGAAAAGAAATTTAAATAAATACTTAATTTACCTGCCAATTTTGTTTGCTATTAATGGGTTTAAAAAAACTGGTTTTCTTGCTTTTATCATTACCCGTTGTTGCCCTGGGGCAATATCATATAACGGGTAAGATAACAGACATCCTTACTAAAAAGCCCGTTGCCAATGCCAGCGTGTTTTTAAGCAGTGCCTCTACCGGTACTAAAACTAATGATGATGGTACTTATGACATTTCAAACGTGCGCGGCGGCCATTATGACCTTGTAGTTTCTATTATTGGCTACGTTACTTACCACCAGGATGTTGCGGTAAATAACAATATCAGCCTGCCAAATATCGAGATCGAAGCAAAAACCATCGCATTAAAAGAAGTCAGGATCGGTCCTGATGTTAATTGGGACCGAAATTACGCGATGTTTAAAAGACAGTTTCTGGGGAGTTCTGATAAAGCGGGTGATTGTAAAATTTTAAACCCGCAGGTAATCGACATCAGTTATGACCCTGAAAAAAGGGTACTGGAAGCAAGCTCAACTGATTTTGTTGAGATTGAGAATAAATTTTTAGGCTATAAAATAAAATACCTGTTGAGTACACTAAACATGCAATATAGCGGATTTGGTAATGGCGGGTATCTTTACTTTGAAGGGTCGCCATTGTTTGAAGACCTGCCGGGAAAGAAATCCCAGGTTGAAAAATGGCAAAGAAACCGAAAAGATACTTACATGGCTTCTGAAATGCATTTTTTAAGATCGGTCATCAGCAATAAAGTAGCAGAAGAGGGATTTACAGTGCGGCGGCTTATCAGGAAGCCAGATCCGGATTATCCGCTGAAATCATCCAAAAAATACACTGAAACATTAGTGAGTACACCATTGGCCATTGCAGATTATGTTAAACTTACCGATCAGCCCGGCGAATATGCGCTTGTATTTCCCGATTGTCTGTATATTACCTACCATGTGATGCCTGGCAGTAAGTACCAGACTTCTATACTCACCTTTGCAGAACGTTATGTCTTTTTTGATAACAATGGTATAATAATCAATCCACGAAGCGTAGTACTCGAAGAAGCCTGGGGCAACAGCCGCATGCCCGAAATGCTGCCTGTTGATTATGAGCCACCTGTGAAATGAGATGGATCAAAAAGTCTCCCCTACCGGGCTACCGTGCACCCACATCTTTCCAATATATACCCAGTTAGGGCAATGCCTTTGAGTTAATCGATTTCAAGTCCCAGCGGGACTGAATGTCTATAGAAAAAACGTTAAATTGTTTTATTCGGTGCCGTAGGTACCGGACTAAGTTGCGTACCGATGGCACGCTTATGGCTTATTTTTATTTTTCTATAGACATTTTGCTCCCAAGGGAGCATATAATTGCCTCTTCATCAATAAAAAAAGATGTGGGTACACGGTAGCCTACCGGGGGAGATTTAGAGGGGCTGGGGCAGGATCTCATTTATTCGCATTCTCAACTATCATCCTCACGCGCTTTGCATCGGTTACATCATTGCTGTATTCATCGCCATAATTATTGTTCATAATAATATGGTCGTTTTTATAGGCCATTTTGCTTTGCACGCGCACCCTGGCAGAAGAGTGTACTTCAACAACACGGGTATAATGCACCAGGTCGGCAACATTAGTTTCATTTATGCCGCTTCCCGGCATAATAATAATTCGCCCGGCAGCTTTTTGGGTTAATTCGGCAATCCTGCGCGAACCTTCAATGGCTGTAGTTTTTCCGCCTGAAGTCAATATACGTTCAAACCCAATTTCAATAATATCTTCCAGGGCCTTAAACTGGTCATTGCAAAGGTCAAATGCCCGGTTAAAAGTAGCGCCCATGCCGCCTTCTTTCGCCATTTGCACCAATTTAGCGCAACGTTTTTTATCAATACTACCGTCGGTGTTTAATATGCCGACAACAATACCATCGCAGCCCGATTCTATGCAATGTTTTACATCTTCGGTCATTATTTCGTACTCCAGGCCGGTGTATAAAAAATCACCGCCTCGCGGCCGTATCAATATATATAATTTAATGTTGAGTTGCCCGCGGGCCAGCAATATGTCGCCGTAGGATGGAGTAGTGCCACCCTCATGCAGGTTTTCGCAAAGTTCAATACGCGCCGCGCCGCCTGTTTGACCCGCTAATGCTGATGTTACCGAATTGGCACAAACTTCAAGTGATACGGTTTGGTTCATGGTTGATAGCGCATAGATATTAGCAGTACCGGCATTTATATTTATATTGAACTATAACAGCAGCAGCAACTAAATGGTTTTTTTAGTTTATAGTTCATGGATGATAGCAATCGCTTTTAAACCTTTCAATCGTTTTACCCTATCCTCCTCCTTTCCCTAAATTTAGGGAAAGGCATCGCACAAGTCCCGCAAAACCCCTTTTACTATTTTGTGGTATCAAACCATCGCCCCATCAATATACGCTCTTTCCTTTTATCAGCAAATCCTGCTTTTCGGCATTGCAAACCGCGAATGAAAAGCCTTTTTGAATGGCATAAGCGCCATATTCGCCTTTTTTGTTTATGGCTAAAAAGCCAACCTGTATGCTTTTGGCAGTGTCGGGCTTGCGTTTAATAATGCGGTTTACCGCTTCTTTACAGGCATTTTCAGGCGTATAGCCCTGGCGCATCAACTCGACCACCAAAAAACTGCCCACATTACGGATCACCTCTTCGCCAACACCAGTAGAGGTCGCGCCGCCAACTTCATTATCTACATATAAGCCTGCGCCGATAATGGGGCTGTCGCCAACACGGCCATGCAGTTTCCATGCCATGCCACTGGTAGTGCAGGCACCTGATATATTTCCCTTAGCGTCAACTGCCAGCATACCAATGGTATCATGGTTGTTTTTGCCGCCGGGTTCCATGCCCTGCGAGTTTTCAAAGTTAATGACCGGCGCGTATTTAGCGGTTTTCAGCCAGTTTTTCCAGGCTTTTTCTGATTCAGGAGTGAGCAGCTTTTCCTTTTTAAAACCCTGCTCAACCGCGAACTGGGTAGCGCCTTCGCCAACCAGCAACACATGGGGCGTTTTTTCCATCACCAAACGGGCCACAGATATAGGATGGGCTATATATTCCATGCCGGCAACCGCGCCGCAATTGCCAAACTCGTCCATTATACAGGCATCTAAAGTTACATGACCGTCGCGATCAGGGTAACCCGCCTTGCCTACGCTATGATTGGTCAAATCTGCTTCGGGTATTTTAACCCCTGCTTCAACCGCGTCTAAGGCCCTGCCGCCTTTTGCCAGTGTTTTCCATGCCTCCTTATTAGCCGCTATGCCAAAGTCCCAGGTCGAAATTACTATCGGGAAATTATTTGCCATGCTTAATTTGGTTGTTTTAGCAAAGCTGGTTTGGGAGAATGCTGCCAGCGAAGCCCCGGCAGCCGATATTTTAATAAACTTACGGCGGTTATACATAACCACTAATATAGAGGTTATGCACCAAGTAACCTAATGAATATTAATAGCGCGGTAATTTTATTTCATTTTTAGCAATAAATATGCTGATTGCCCGGCTCTTTTTTGCGAATATGCCAATAATCAACGACATAATTGCTCCCGTAAAAAACTGGCCGACCAATGCCTGCATTACCTGCATGCCTGGGGAAAATTCCTGGGCTACCTGGGCCGAGTGTTCTTTTATTTGTTGTGCCGGTTCGCCATTGGCAATCATTACTTTTTGAGCGTCTTTCACCATATAGGCCGCATAACCTGGATCAAGGATGCAATAAAGGAGACTGGAGACGGCAAGGACGACTGCAATAGTAACAGCAACAGTTAGCCCGGTTTTGATAGCCTGCCCATAACTAAGCATACCGGTTTGCTTTTTTACATCCTGCATGGCGATATAAATACCTATGCCTTGTATCGGGATGGACAACAGGCCGCCGATCCCCCTGATTGTGCCAACCTCTATTTGCCAGCCATATTTTTCTTTTAGCCAGGTGCATAAAGTAAACGAGCCAAATAAGAAGACGGTGCTTATAACCGCCGTTACCAATCCAATTTTAAAAGTTGATCTCATGTTTTTAAAGTTTACCCTGCAAAGCTGTTGGCTTTTTAAATGTAAAACAAAATTTTGGGGGTGGAAAAAGGGTGGAGTTTGTTTTTTTAGTTGATTGGAGATTAGTGATTAGA
>Ga0302309_10000758_pt1 | contig 34112 bp, 25 predicted proteins | sample III_Palsa_N1_1_FD_200453 | JGI IMG/M metagenome (GOLD analysis project Ga0302309, IMG submission 200453) | Peat permafrost microbial communities from Stordalen Mire near Abisko, Sweden - III_Palsa_N1_1 | ecosystem: Environmental > Terrestrial > Soil > Palsa > Peat permafrost | place: Sweden... | reverse complement strand
GCCCAATATCCTGCACTGGCTGATCGTCGCGTATGTTTTAGCTATGAACTACTTTATATAAAATTGGTCGGCATTCCGGCCGTAAACCACATGACATGAACCCGGTCATTCTTCTTTCCGGTCCCCCCGGTGCCGGCAAATCGACTGTCGCAAAAGAACTGATAGCCAGCTCGGCCGGTCCCACTGTCTGTATCGAAGGGGATAAATTCTGGTCCTTTTTTGTGAAAGGGGCGCCCGGTCATGGGAAGACAAAGATCTTCCGCTCCATGCTTTGGTCCGTGGTCGCTGCCGCCATGCCCTGCCCGAAAGGCGGATATGAAACGATCGTCGACTTCTCCATCCCCCTTTGGTTTATTGACCCGCTCCGCGCCCGATTCCCGGAGATGGCCTTTGACTATGTGGTCATCAGGCCCTCGGCCGAGATTTGCGCCGCGCGCGCCGCCGCCCGCCCCGAAGGTGCCATCGCCGATTATACCCCCTATCTTGACTTTTATGCCGATTTCGACGTGGCAAAGGCCAACCTCATCGCCGACGACAGCGGAGACCCCGCCGCCATCGCCACCCTGATCCGAAAAGGCCTCGAAGCAGGCCGCTTCCGCCTTGCCCCGCCCCTTTAACCAGCCATAGCTTTAGCGACGGCGGGTCCCCCCAAAATTTCGTATCTTTGCCCTCTCAAAAGAAACATTTATGAAATTTGGAGTAGTCGTCTTCCCGGGTTCTAATTGTGACCGCGATATGCAGGACGCCCTGCAATATGAACTGGACCAGGAAGTGATCATGCTATGGCATAAAGACACGAGTCTTTCGAGCTTCGGCACCGAAGACTGCATCGTACTCCCCGGCGGGTTTTCCTACGGCGACTATCTCCGCTGCGGCGCCATCGCCCGCTTTAGCCCGATCATGCAAAGCATCACCCGCTTCGCCGGCGAAGGCGGCAAGGTGCTCGGCGTCTGCAACGGCTTCCAGATCCTGTGCGAATCCCATCTGCTGCCAGGCGCCCTCCTCCGCAACGCTAACCAGCAATTCATCTCAAAGAACGTATTCCTTAGAGGCACAGGCGATAAAGGCCAGGCCCTGAAAATACCTATCGCCCATGGCGAAGGCCGCTTCTACGCCGACGAGAAGACCCTCGACGAACTGGAAGCCAACGGACAGGTACTTTATCGCTATAGCGATGAAAGCGGCAAGATCATCGAAACGGCCAATCCCAACGGTTCCTTCCGGAATATTGCAGGGATTGCTAACAAGACCGGCAACGTCATCGGAATGATGCCCCACCCCGAACGCGCCTGCTCCGAAGCACTCGGCAATATCGACGGAAAGGCCATCCTCCGCGCCCTGTTTATCGATGCCAGCCAGAAATTGGTCCACCGCCAGGCCGAGTCAGTCAACTTTTAGCGTTTTTGTAACGTTTGTATACCTGAACTTTAGCGCTTAATATGAAGAAACTAATACTATTGGCCCTGATCGTCTGCAGCGGCACCCTGGTCATCGCCCAATCCTCCAAACAGGTCAGCTGGGTCTATTCCGCAAAGAAGGTAGCCGATAAAACTTACGAGATCCACATGACGGCCACCATCGGCGGCGACTATCATCTGTATGCACAGGACGCCGGCGGTGACGGCCCCATAGCCACTACCTTCAGCTTTACCAAAAGCCCGCTGTTTGCCTTCGATGGCACGGTCAAGGAAAAGGGACAGCTCGTAAAGAAATTCGAGAGCGCCTGGAACCACAACGTCAATTACTACGAGAAGACCGTCGACTTTGTGCAGGTGGTCAAATTGAAAAGCAACGTCAAGACGACCCTCGCCGGAAAAGTCGAGTTCATGGTTTGCAACGATAAGGAATGTCTCCCGCCTGCCGACATAGATATCAAGGTTAATATAGGCGGGTAAGGCATGAAAAACTTTTCTGTGAAAAATATTTACCCCCTGGTCACAGTATTGCTGCTGACGCTTGGACAACGGACGCTGGCCCAGACAGATGCTACCCAAGGCGCCGTAAAATGGGAATTTAGCGCAAGGAAAGGAACCGATGGAAGCCCCATCCTGGTCCTGCACGCTACCATCCGCGATGGCTGGAAGCTATATTCCACCACGAATGCGGATACGGTTGGTTACTCGCGCGTAAACCTGGACTCCACCGTCCACGCCACCATCACCGGCATCGAAGAAAAAGGCAGCCTCCAACACCAAAAGGATCCGATCTTCAACGGTGCCACCACTACTTTCTTTACCGGGCAGGTCGACTACCTTGTCCATATCCGGCCCGGCACTACCATTACCACCACTTCCTCCGGTGACCTGAAAGGCGCCGTCACTTTTATCGCCGTTTATAAAGATTCCGTCGTCGGTCCCATCGATGTCCCCTTCCGCTACGGCAAGGCCGCGGATGGCAGCCTGGTCGCCAAATCCGCCGGCCTTCAGGGCTCGGCCGAGGCAGCCAACGAACTTAAAAAGGCATCCATTGATCTTGCCAACCCCGTTAATAAATGCGGAGGCACAGGCGCCGAAAATAAAAGTGGGCTCTTGGGCGCCTTTTTCCTCGGTATCCTCGGAGGCTTAGTAGGTCTGATCATGCCCTGTACGTTTCCCATGATCCCGCTGACTGTCTCCTTTTTCACAAAAAGATCTGCTTCCAGGTCCAAAGGGATTGCCAATGCATTCCTCTATGGATTCTTTATATTTCTAATATATGTGCTGATCAGCGTTCCTTTTTATTTCCTGCACAAAAACAACGCTAACATCCTCAATACAATCTCAACCAATGTCTGGCTCAATGTTGGCTTTGCTGTTGTATTTCTTGTTTTTGCCCTTTCCTTTTTTGGACTTTTTGAAATAACGCTTCCCAGCAGTATTTCCAATTCGGTAGACTCCAAATCGAATATCGGCAGCATAGGCGGCATTTTCTTTATGGCCCTCACATTGGCTATCGTCTCCTTCTCCTGTACCGGCCCGATCCTGGGAACCTTTGTAGCTGGCTCTCTGGGACAAAATGGGGATCCTGTAACGCTTACTGTCGTATTGGCCGGTTTTGGTCTTGCCCTCGGGTTGCCATTTGCCCTCTTTGCCCTCTTTCCGAGCTGGCTGCAATCACTCCCTCGTTCCGGCAGTTGGATGCAAACGGTCAAGATCGTCTTCGGCTTCGTTGAGCTGGCCCTGGCCCTTAAATATCTTTCCAATGCCGACCTGGTTGAACATTGGGGCCTGCTGAAAAGAGAAACCTTTTTCGGACTTTGGATCCTCGATAGCTTGATCCTCGGACTATACCTGTTGGGTTTCATTAAATTCAAGCATGACCCGCCACCGGAGAAGTTGAGTAAAGGAAGAATTTCACTGGGCGTAGCCTTTTTGGCGTTTGCATTCTTTCTGGCCCCTGGACTGACCAATACAAAATATGCCAATATTTCTCTCGTCAGCGGTTTTCCACCACCAATATCCTATAGCTTATATGGGGCCGGCCACGGTAAAGGGGTAGAGGCAGACCTTATAAACGACTACGATAAAGCGCTTGCCCTCGCCAAACTGCAGCACAAACCGCTGCTCATAGACTTCACCGGCTGGGCGTGTGTCAATTGCAGGAAAATGGAAGAGAACGTTTGGACTGAAGATGTTGTAAAAGAAAGGATCAAGGGAGATTATATACTCGTGTCTTTGTATGTCGATGATCGCAAAAAGTTGGCGGACGATCAGCAATTCCTCTTTACTACCGGTGATGGCAGTAAAAAGGAGATTCGCACCGTGGGAGACAAGTTTGCCACCTTTCAGTCCGAGAACTTCGTCAACGCGTCACAGCCACTCTACGTTATCATCAGCCCTGATGAAAAACTCCTGAACAAACCCGTGGGGTACACCCCGGATGCAAAAGAATATGCTGCCTGGCTCCAGTGTGGCCTGGATGCCTACAAATCCGCCGCCGCCGCGGCATACACCAAATAAAAAAGAGACCGTAACAAAACGGTCTCTTCCTATTTCGACTAATTAGGCGTCATTCTGTCCCGGCCTTCCGGAAGACTAAGGGCAAGTGCTTAACACCAGATGGAGGGCCAGAATGACAAAAAGGTAAAAGGGTTTTTGCTCGCTAGAGCAAAAACCCTTTAATAATTTTTTTTAATCGAATCTTCTTTTCACACAATGAAGTTAGCGGTTCTGTCCGTTCCCCGTACCTTAAAGGTAGTTAAAGATTATTAAAAAAATCGTCCATCGTATTCTTCGTACCTGCGAATGGACTACCATCTTTGAAATCCATTTTCAAAAGTAAAATTCACTACAAAGCGATCTTTTTTTCGGTCATCATCTTACGCAGATTGATAAGACCATAACGCATACGACCCAAGGCCGTGTTGATGCTGCAATTGGTCAAAGCGGCGATCTCCTTAAAAGAAAGATCGGCATAGTGACGCAGGATGATCACTTCACGCTGGTCTTCCGGCAACAGGTCCAGCATCTGCCTTACTCTGTCGTGGCTCTGGCGTTTCATCATCTTGGTGTCAGCACCTTCTTCCGTGAAATGGATCACTTCGAAAATGTCCCGGTCATCACTGGTCTTGATGGCAGGGGTCCGTTTTACTTTCCGGAAATGGTCGACACAGAGATTGTGCGCAATACGCATCGCCCAGGGAAGGAATTTACCTTCTTCCGTGTAGCGGCCGCCGCGAATTGTGTCGATAATTTTGATAAGAACGTCCTGGAAGATATCCTCGGCAAGGTATTTGTCCTTAACAAGGAAGAGAATGGAGGTGTACAGCTTATCCTTGTGACGGATGATCAACGCCTCTAGCGCATAGAGATCGCCGTCCTTGAATTGGTGGATAAGCTCATGGTCAGTTTTTTTGCGTAGCAATGTCATAAACTTCTACGGGTTTTAAAGGTGATAGGATATATTTTGGATTTTAAAGATGGTTCGGTTTTTCTGTGTAGAAGTCCTCAGTCGATAGGCAACGCTTTGTTAGGTCTGTTAATTAATATTCACACTCACTGTCCAATTGTGTATAATTATCTCTTGCATTAAACACGGATTAAAGATATACATTTTTTGGAATAATCCACATTTTGGGAAATTTTTTGTTTTTGAAATCTTAAAACCTTCCGGTTTTACATAAGTAATTGATAAAGGGATTACTTATTTGTCTTATTAAGTCTACTGTTTTTGATAAACAGCTACACTTCAGCCACTCCTAATTTTTTTGGCAATATTGATCCATTTTGCCGTAGGTTTGTTATAATAAAGGAGCGACATGGGCGTTCCAGCCGACTTTAATATATGGGTACATCTTCGAGTAAAGTTAAACAACCAAAAAAGCAAAAAATTTCTCCCGCTGCTCCATCAGGACAGGCTATGTCCGGCCCAAAGCCGGCCGACGCCATATATATTAAAGGAGCAAGGGTCCATAATCTAAAAAACATAGACGTTTCCATCCCCAGAAATAAACTGGTAGTGGTTACCGGCGTTTCCGGTTCTGGGAAATCTTCCCTGACCATCGATACACTCTTTGCCGAAGGCCAGCGACGCTACGCCGAAAGCCTTAGCGCCTACGCCCGCCAGTTCATGGCCCGCATGGATAAACCGGACGTCGACTATATAAAAGGACTATGCCCGGCTATCGCCATAGAACAAAAGGTGATAACCCGAACCCCCCGCTCCACGGTCGGCAGCATGACCGAGATCTATGACTATCTCCGCCTGCTCTTCGCAAGGGTGGGGACAACCATTTCCCCCATCTCCGGCCGTATCGTAAAAAAAGATGACGTCTCCGATGTTGTGTCGGCCATAGCCGCCCGCACCCCCGGCGATAAAATCTTGCTGCTCACACCTTTTCGCCAACACCGCAACCGCGACGCCCGCGAAGAGCTCAATATCCTCCTGCAAAAAGGCTTCGCCCGCCTCTATATCCCAGCCAAAGGAGCGGACGAGACGCATAGCAAGTCTGCAGGCGGGGAGACGCTTCGCATCGAAGACCTCCTCGAAATGAACGATAAAGCTCTCAAAGCCAAATTGCCCGCTGGCAGCGGCATCAGCATCCTTGTCGACCGCCTCGTCGCAAAAGCCTTAGACGAAGACGACCGGCACCGCATCGCAGACTCTGTAGGCACCGCCTTCTATGAAGGCGAAGGCGAAATGAAGCTCGAGATCAACGGAACAGAACAACTGACCTTCTCCAACCGCTTCGAGCTCGACGGCCTCACCTTCGAAGAACCCGTCCCCAACCTCTTCTCTTTCAACAATCCCTTCGGCGCCTGCCCCACCTGCGAAGGCTTTAGCCAGGTATTGGGTATCGATGCCGACCTTGTTATCCCCGATAAACGACTCAGCGTCTATGAAGGCGCCATCGCACCCTGGAAAGGAGAAAAACTCGTATGGTGGAAAGAACAATTTATAAAAGCCGCCAAAAAATTCGACTTCCCCATCCACAAGCCTGTCATCGACCTCACCAAACAACAATACAAAACCCTTTGGGAAGGTAATGAGCACGTCCAGGGCATCAACGATTTTTTTGCAGAAGTTGAACGCAACCTCTACAAAGTACAATACCGGGTCCTCCTCTCCCGCTATCGCGGCCGCACCGCCTGCCCCGATTGCAATGGCTACCGCCTGCGAAAAGAAGCCTTGTATGTGAAGATAGGAGACCGCCATATCGGCGAACTTTGCGAAATTCCCGTCAAGGACCTCAGCGACTGGTTCGACAACCTGCAGCTGCAGCCCCACGAACACGCGATCGCCAAACGCATCCTCATCGAGATCCGTCATCGCCTGTCCACCCTCCTTGACGTAGGCCTGGGCTACCTTACCCTCGCCCGTCTCGCCAACACCCTCAGCGGCGGCGAAAGCCAGCGGATCCAGCTCACCCGCTCACTCGGCAGCAACCTCACCAATTCCCTGTATATCCTCGACGAACCATCCATCGGCCTCCACTCACGGGATACGCAAAGGCTTATCCGCGTGCTAAAAGAGCTGCGCGACCTGGGTAACACCGTGGTGGTAGTAGAACACGACGAGATGATGATGCGCGAGGCCGACTATATCATCGACATGGGTCCCCTCGCCTCCCACCTCGGCGGCGAAGTGGTAGCGGCAGGAGACTACGCGGCCCTGATCGCCGACGATGACAGCCTCACCGGAAAATACCTCAAAGGGGAGTTGGCGATCACGCCGCCCGCGGCAGTAAGAAAATGGAAACAGTCCCTGATCCTCGAAGGAGCAAGGCAAAACAACCTAAAAGATCTCACGGTGGAATTTCCCCTCGGCGTCCTCTGCGTGGTCAGCGGCGTCAGCGGCAGCGGCAAGACCACCCTCGTCAAGCAGATACTCTATCCCGCCTTGCAAAAACTGAAAGGCGAGCCTGGTGAAAAGGTCGGCCTGCACAAAGCCATCAAGGGCGATCTCGAAGCGGTCTCCCAGGTAGAGATGGTCGACCAGAACCCGATCGGCAAGTCCTCCCGGAGCAATCCGGTCACCTATATAAAAGCCTACGACGAGATACGCGACCTCTACTCCCAACAGCCCCTCAGCAAGATGCGGGGCTTTCAGCCCAAACACTTTTCGTTCAACGTCGACGGCGGCCGCTGCGACACTTGTAAAGGCGAAGGCGAACAGGTGGTGGAAATGCAGTTCCTGGCCGATGTACACCTGACCTGTGAAGTGTGCCACGGCAAACGATTCAAGGAGGAGGTCCTCGAGGTCACCTACCGCGAGAAGAACATCTACGATGTACTGGAAATGAGTGTCGATGAAGCTCTGGCTTTTTTTAAGGACGAGAAGGACATCCTCCAAAAGATAAAACCGCTGAGCGATGTCGGTCTTGGTTATGTAAAGCTCGGTCAATCCTCCGATACCCTCTCCGGCGGCGAAGCCCAGCGCGTCAAGCTGGCCTCCTTCCTCGGCAAGGGACGCGCACAGGGCCGCATCTTGTTTATTTTCGATGAACCGACTACCGGGCTGCACTTCCACGATATCCGCAAGCTGCTCGCTTCATTTAATGCGCTCATCGACCAGGGACACTCGATATTGGTCATCGAACACAACACGGATGTGATTAGTAGCGCGGACTGGGTCATCGACCTGGGACCCGAAGCCGGCGACGGCGGCGGTAACCTCGTCTACGCCGGTGTTCCCGCTGGCCTGAAGAAAATAAAGGGAAGTTATACGGGTAAATTCTTGCATTAAATGAGCTATCGGTACAAACTGATCATCTCCTTTTTTCTGTTTCTATACACGCTCACCATTTTCCTGCCCGGAGCCTACAGCATCGATTCCTGGAACCAATGGAATGAGGTCACCGGCAAACATTTTGACGATTGGTATGGCACAGGCCTGGCGACTTCCTGGCGCCTTCTCTGGATCCTGACAGGCAACTATATGTGTCTGTATGTGACCCAGATGTTCCTGTATTGGACATTTATCACACTCCTTATATGGAAGATGCGCTTCCGCAAATTTGCCTATTGGCTGACTTTGGGCGCGGCCCTGTTCTTTTGCTTCATCCCCCAATACGTCATGCGGGATTCCTTGACGGTATTGGCCTGGGGCATTGCGTCGCTTTTACTCCTTTACGCCTGCGAGATCGAAAAATACAGACGGCTCCTGGCTATCCTAAGCCTGCTCTTGCTCGCCTACGGCGTTTGGGTACGGATCAACGCCTTCATCGCCCTCCTGCCGCTCATCTATGCCGCCATACTGCTGATGGAGAAAGAGAAACAGGCACTGTGGAAACGATTGCTCCTCACAGTCGGCGCCACCCTTGCGCTGCTCGTGGGAATTCAGCTCTTTACCTACAAAATTCAGAAAGCAGACAAGACCTTTCCCGACTATAAGCTAAAGCTGTTGGACCTTTCCGGCATCTCAATGCTGAGCGGGGAAAACCTGTTTCCCCCCGCGATAAACAATTACCACCTGTTTAACCTGGATACACTCTTTTCAAAATACACTCCGGCCAGCATCGATGATATCTACTGGCCCGAAAACCATCAATCCATCTTCCCCTATCCGAACGATTCCCTCGACAATGCAGTCACCGGCAGCTACCGCTCGGCTATCCTGCATCATCCCTTCTTGTATTTGGAAAACCGGTTCAACGGCTTCTTATATTATCTACGGATACGAAAAAGGTTTTCATCGGACGAGTATTGGAACGTTGCCGCTTTTACCATCTTGCCAAATAATTCCCTTGGTCTTAGGATGGAAAATACTAAGCTGAAGACAAGGATCATCGCTGCCTATGGTCATTTCTATCGCACCTTTATTTTCGATCCATGGTTTTGGCTATTATTGAATATGGGCGGTCTCGCGTTGTTCACACGACGGTATGTCAAACGGCCAGCCAGCGAAAGCCTGTATTGGTTAACCCATGCGATCATCCAACTTTCCGGGATCCTATTCACGTTTAGCCAGCTTCTGATCTATCAGCACGATCGGGATTTTCGCTACAATTATTGGAATGTTTTCGTAACCTTCATCGCTCTGGCCGGCGCCTTCGCGGCAAAAAGACAGGGGACCGGTTTCAAGCCGGCCCCCTGAGATACAATAATTCCAGTCTTTAAACAACTGCCTGTCGCTAATTTGATTCATCTAATTCCAGCCACCACCCAGCGATCGGTATAATTCCACTTCTGCGCTTAACTGCCCTTTCTTTATTGATGCTAATTCCAATTGACTTTGTAATACATTGCTCTGCGCCGTAATGACCTCCAGGTAATTGGCCAGTCCATTACGGAAAAGACTGTTCGCATTGACAATAGCCAGTTGAAGGGTGTCAACCCTGTTCGTGACCACTACCCGCTGCTCCCTCAGTTTGGAGATCTTACCCATCGCATCCGACACCTCACCAACCGCCGTCAAAACGGACTGTTTGAACTGGATCACCGTCTTTTCGCGGTCGACTTCCGCCACGCGGTAGGCTGTCCTCAACTTCTTCCGTTGAAATACCGGCGTCGTTAGTCCGCCGACGACGGCACCAAATACAGACCCGGGGATATTGAACCAATTCTTTAGGAGATAGTTATCCCAACCTCCTTCAGGCGAGATGATGATCGTCGGATAAAGCGCGGCTTTGTTGATCCCCACATTCGCATTGGCGACCGTCAGCGCCAGCTCCGAGCTCCTTACGTCCGGACGACGACTCAACAACTCGGCCGGTACACCGCCGGACAGGGCATCCCGTACCTGTACCTCATCCAACGTCTTACTCCCCCGGTCGATGGCATCGGGAAGGCTGCCCGCCAGGATGCTTAGCGCGTTTTCCTGTAAGAGAATGCTCTGCTCAAATTGCGGGATCAGTTCAGCCGCGGTCAGTTCCTGCGCCTCGGCCTGCTGTACCCCCAGGGCCGTCACCTCTCCCGCGGTATACTGCAACCGGATGATCCGCAACGTGGAATCGTTCAACGCCAGGTTAGACCTGGCGATACCCAGCTGTGCATCCAACATCAGCAGGTTGTAATAGCCTTCGGCTACACCGGAGACGATATTGGTCTGCAACAGCTTTTTGGCCTCTGCCGTCTGCAGATACTGCGCAAGGGCCATGGATTGCTTGTTCTTTATCTTTCCCCAGATATCCGCTTCCCAGGTAAGACCTACATTGGCATTGTAGTCGTTCAGGTACTTGCTGTGCAGAAAATCGTTGGCCGTTATTCCATTCAGGCTCTCGCTGCCCGGACGGGTAAGGTTGGCCGTTACCTGAAGGGTAATATCGGGCCAGTAGCCCAATTTGGCCTGCCCCAGTGTCAGCTGCGCAGATTTGATATTCTGCAGGGCGACCTGCATGTCGTAGTTGTGGACGATCGCACTGTCGATCAGTCGCTGCAATACGGGATCGGCGAAAAAACTCTTCCAGGGGAGGCTCGCGATACTCGTGGTATCCGTACTCTCGGAAGACCGGAACTGACCCGGCAACTGAGTGGCCGGCGTCGCCACGTCTTTTGACACTTTACAGCCTGCCAGCCCCAATAAAAGGGCAAAAGCGGCAGTTTTTATTTGAAAAGCTCTCATAATAGTATATAATTTTTTTGTGCTTTTATGCGGGCACCACCGTGACAGGTTTAGAATGCGCTTCAATGGCGCGTTTGCCGACAAATCTTTCCTGCAGGTACTGGAAAATGACAAACAACACCGGTACGATAAACACCCCAAGGATCACCCCTGTCAGCATCCCGCCGACTGCGCCCGTACCAATGCTCCGGTTCCCGAGCGCCGCGGCGCCCTTGGCACGCATCAGCGGCATCAGTCCCGCGATAAAGGCAAAAGATGTCATCAGGATCGGACGAAGCCGGAGCCTGGCCGCTTCCGTCGCTGCTTCCACCAGACTCATACCGTGATGTCGTCTTTGAACAGCGTATTCAGTGATCAGGATAGCATTCTTGCACAGCAGACCCACCAGCATGATCAGACTGACCTGCACGTAGATATTATTGTCTATACCGAAGATCTGAAGGAAGACAAATACCCCGAAGACACCCGCAGGGATCGATAAGACGACCGCAAACGGAAGGATATAGCTTTCATACTGCGCCGCCAGCAGGAAGTAGATAAATACCAGGCTCAGCACAAAGATGAAGATGATCTGCGAACCCGCGGCTTTTTCTTCCCTTGTGATACCCGTATATTCATAACCCCATCCCCTTGGCAATACCTTGGCCGCTGTTTCGTCGATCGCCTTGATCGCATCACCCGTACTGTACCCCGGCTTGGGAACCCCATTGATGGTCGCCGAATTGTAAAGGTTATTATGGCTCACTGTCTCCGGTCCGTATACCTTTCTTAAGGTGATCAACTGATTGACCGGTATCATCTGATTCTGGTTGTTCTTGACATAGATACCCGTGAGCGACGCTTCATTGTTCCGGTAGGAAATATCGGCCTGCGCCATCACGCGGTAGTACTTGCCAAACCGGTTAAAGTCACTTACAAAGCTGCTGCCATAGTAGATCTGCATCGTCTGCATCAGATCGGCGACGGAGACACCCATCTGCTTCGCCTTGTTGTTATCCACGTCCATCATATATTGAGGATTGCCGGACGCGAAAGTGGTGAAGGCATAGGCTATTTCCTTGCGTTGCATCAGCGCACCGATAAATTGATTGGACATAGCGCTCAGCCGGTCCATCGATCCGTTGGTCTGATCCTGCAAAGCGAACTCAAAGCCGGCTACGTTCCCAAAACCCTGTATGGTCGGGAAAGTAAAGAAGAAGGCGTGTGCATCCTTGACCTGCTGGGCGACTTTCATCGTCAACATGCCGCTAATGGTGTTGATGTCTTTTATCGGTCCGCGCTCATCTACCGGTTTCATCCGGACGAAGCCCGCACCGTAAGGCGAGGCATTGGCGTTCGTGATAAAATTCAGCCCTTCAATATTATACCGTCGGTCGGTGATGGGATCGGCCTTGATGATGCTGTCTATCTCTTCGACAGCCTTATGCGTCTTGTCCAGGCTGCTGCCGGGAGGCGTATTCACGGCATACAATATAAAGCCCTGGTCCTCTGTCGGAATAAACCCGCTGGGTGTCCGTTGCATGATCAGGTAGGCACTGCTGGCAAGGACAACCAACCCAAGGATCGTGATCCATTTGTGACGGAACAGGAAACCCAGACTGGCCACGTATTTATTCGTCATGGATTTGAAACCCACGTTGAAGGTAGCAAAGAACCGGGCGCCAAATCCCTTTCGCTTTCCATGTTCGTCCGTGGAGTGGAGATCTTTCAGGAAGATGGCGCAAAGCGCAGGGCTCAGTGTAAGCGCATTGACCGCCGAAATAAAGATGGCGATAGCTAAGGTGTAACCGAACTGCCGGTAGAATACACCCGTCGGTCCCTTCATAAAGCCTACCGGGATGAACACCGCAGCCATGACCAGGGTGATCGAAATAATGGCGCCGGAGATCTCGCTCATCGCTGTTAACGTTGCTTCTTTCACCGGTAATCCCGTATTTTCCATTTTCGCATGTACCGCTTCCACTACTACAATTGCGTCATCTACCACGATACCTATTGCCAGCACCAGGGCGAACAATGTCAGCAGGTTGATGGTAAACCCAAATACCTGCAGGAAAAAGAACGTGCCAACGATGGCCACCGGCACCGCAATGGCGGGGATCAGTGTCGACCGGAAATCCTGCAGGAAAATGAACACCACGATAAATACCAGGATGAACGCTTCTATTAAGGTGTGTTTCACCTGCTCGATCGAAGCATCCAGGAATTCCTTGGAGTTGAACATGATGGTGGTATGCAAACCCGTGGGCAATTGCTTCGAGAACCGGTCGAGTAAGTTTTCGGCTTGTGTCAGGATATCATTTGCATTGGAGCCGGATAACTGCTGGATGGCGATACCCGTGGTGGGGTGGCCGTTCAACTTACTGTTCGACGAATAGGTATAAGAGCCGAATTCCACCCGGGCCAGATCCTTCAGCCGAACCACCGAACCATCGCTGTTGGACTTGACGATGATATTCTCATAATCTTCGTTCTTGTTCAGCTTCCCCTTGTATTTGAGTACATATTCATACACTTCCTTGCTGCTCTGGCCGAGACGGCCGGGCGCTGCCTCCAGGCTTTGATCCTTGATGGCACTGATCACTTCGATGGGCGAAAGATTATTAGCCACCAGCCGGTCCGGCTTCAGCCAGATACGCATGGAGTAATCCTTGGTACCGAATGGCTGGGCGTCCGCAACCCCGGGAATACGCTGGAGCTTCGGGATCAGGTTGATCTTCGCATAGTTTTGCAAAAAGGTCTCATCATAGCTGGTATCGGTCGAGTAAAGACCCACGAACATGATAATGCTGTTCTGCTGTTTCTGCGTGGAGATACCTGCCTGAATAACTTCCGCCGGGATCTGACTCGTGGCCTTGGAAACGCGGTTCTGCACGTTCACCGCCGCGATATCGGCATTGGTCCCTTGTTTAAAAAAGACGGTCAGTAACATGGTCCCGTCGTTGCTGGAATTGGAGGTCATATAGGTCATGTTCTCCACCCCATTGATCGCTTCTTCGAGCGGGGTGGCGACGCTACGTGCAACGACTTCGGCGTTGGCACCGGGATAGGTGGCCTGTACCACTACGCTGGGCGGCGCAATGTCGGGGAACAGCGAGATGGGCAGGGTAAAGATGGACAATCCGCCCAGTATAAGCAAAATGATAGATACGACCGTTGATAACACCGGTCTTTCGATAAATCTCTTTAGCATAATATTTTAATTATTTATCACCGCCGCAAGGCGGCGAAAGATTACAAAGGCATCACCTTTAACAGGCTGTCGGCGGATAGCAGCTCCGGGCTGATCACGGCTCCATCCACCAGGCGATCCATACCGGCGAACACGATCTTGTCCCCGGCCTGTACACCTTTGTCTACCAGGTAATAGTCGGTCGTCTTGCTGACGATATGCAACTGTTTGCCGACGACCTTATTGCTGTCCCCAACGACGTATACAAAGACCCTGTCCTGTATTTCGTATGTGGATGTCTGCGGCACGGGCAAAAGACCGGTATTGGCCTCGGGAATACGAATCTTTCCCGTGATGCCGGAGCGAAGGAGACGGTCTGCATTCGGGAAGGTGGCGCGGAATGTTATGGCTCCGATACTCCTGTCGAACTGGCCTTCCATCAATTCGATCTTGCCTTTGTAAGGATAGATGCTCTTGTCGGCAAGCTGCAATTCCACAGGAGGCAATCCCTTGATCTTATCGTCGATCGTCTTGCCGGGAAATTGGTTGGTGAATTTTAGAAAATCACTCTCACTCATCCCAAAATAAGCATACACCTCTTTTATATCCGAGAGAACCGTCAGAGGCTGTGCCTCACCTTTACCTACCAGGGCGCCGACTTTGAAGGGGATACGACCAATATAGCCGCTCACCGGAGCCTTCACCAACGTATAACCCAGATTGATATCGGCATTATTGCCCTCGGCCTGTGCCTGCGTGACTTGTGCCTTGGCGGCATCATATGCGGCTTGTGCAGCTTTCAGCTGAACGTCGGAGATAACCCTATTCTCTACCAGCGGCGTCAGCCGGCGTACTTCGATGGCGGCCTTTTCTTCATTGGCCTTGGCGGCCTCGACATTGGCGGCGGTGTTGTTCACCTGGGCGCTGTAAGGCCGGTCGTTGATCTTGAAAAGCAACTGACCCGCGGCGACGTACGCGCCTTCTTCGACATAGATCTTGTCAAGAATGCCACTGACCTGCGGACGGATCTCAACATTCGTCTTCCCTTCTACTGAAGCGGAAAACTCCTGGAAGGTCGTTGCAGCGGCGGAATTGATAGGCAGGACCGGAAGGGCCTGTGGCGGCGGAGCAGCTTGTGTGCCCTGAGCCTCATTACAGCCGCTTACATATATCGCAACGGCTGCCAACATGATCGATAAGATAAGATACTTTCTCATAACCTTATTAAATTTTTTAATGGTGTTAAATTAAACGGACGAAAGCAGTTTTTGTTCATAATATTTATCGGCGTTAGATGGAAAGACAAAAAAATTTCCCAATCATATGGCTATGACGAATGGGTGTCGCCTGAAAGGACAATCGTTGTGGAGTTTTTTGTGGTACGGCAGGCAGCAATAACCTTTCGATGCGCGGCCTCTCGTTGGCCGCGGCTTAATTGGTCAGCGACCGGGTGATACCGGTAATGGCATCTCTTAGTATCTGACGGTTTATCTCGTCCGATGTTCCTTTTCGGACGATGTTTATGGAGATTAGACCATGGATGATGGACCAGTAAGTATAATATTTTGTACAAACCCGGTCGTCTTCGATGTCGCTGATACCCATCATTTCGGCAATGGGACCGGCGGCGATGTCATAGGGTGTGGTTCCCGCTGGCAGGATCTCATCCATAATACAGCAGTTCATCTCAACTCCGAACATCAACTGATAGTATTCCTTTTCTTCGAATGCAAAATTCCAGTAGCCCAGCCACATCGCTTCTATCTGCGCCGCCATATCCGTCTGCTTGTCCCTCGCTTCCCGCATCCGGGCCGCCAGCAACATAAAACCCTTTTTTGTCAACTCAAGCAGGATCGCCTCTTTGTTGGCGTAGTATTCGTAGATGATCGGAGCCGTATACTCGATCTTATCCGCGATCTTGCGCATACTCAGCGCCTGCCAACCCTCGTCCTTCACGATATCGTAAGCTGCGTCCAGGATATTTACCCTGGTCTGTTCCTTCAATCGATGAATTCTCTCCTTGCTCCCCATGCGATTTTTTGTTGCGCCTATTGACGCCCCCACCTCCTTGTGGGTTTTACGTGGCGTAAATCATTTAACACCGTTAGGCAAATTTAGGAATATTTCTGATCCCGCAAATATTTTTTTTGAAATTTTTGCAGAACTTCGTCGGTCCTGCTTCGACACGGACCTCCTCGTTCGTAGCTTTCGCTCAGCTCGGCTACTCACTACGCAGGCTCTTCACCGGATTGGCCAATGCCGCTCTAATCGACTGTAAGCTAATGGTTAACATGGCTATAACGACCGCAGCTAATCCCCCGGCCGCAAAGATCCACCAGGCTGAAAAAATGTCGATCCGATAGGCAAAACCATCTACCCAGCGCTTCATCAAAAAGAACGACACAGGAGTTGCCGCGACAAAAGCAATTCCCACTAACAGCAGAAACTCCTTCGACAACAGCCCGACGATACCCGAAACGCTAGCTCCCAAAACCTTTCTCACCCCGATCTCCTTCGTCCGCTGTAAAGTGCTGTAAGAGGCTAACCCCAGCAGCCCCAAACAGGAAATAAAAATGGCCAGTGCCGCAAAATACTGGAACAGCCGCCCAAACCGGTCCTCTGTCCGGTATTGACGGTCGAACATCTCATCTACAAAAAAATAGCTAAAGGGACGGTAAGGGATGATCGCTTGCCAGGATTGCTCGATCCCCGCAATCGTCCGCTTAAGATCTGTCGGGCTTACCTTCACCGAGATCTGATCGCAGCCATCTGGCTCGATCCGCATCGAAAAAGGTCGGATGACCTGTTGCAGGCTTTGATAATGGAAATCATTGACTACGCCGATGATCTTCCCCTTTCGCCCCCACTGCGAAAAATCTCTGCCGATCGCGTCCTGCGGCGAATGATAACCCAACATCCTGACCGCAGCTTCATTGATGATCATGGCCTGCGTGGTATCGGCACCGAACGCCCTGGAGAAAGCCCGGCCCGCGACCAGCTTCATTTGGTACGTAGTTTTGAGATAGACGTCTTTCAATGGCTCAAGCCGATAAACATAAGTTTGATTGTCTTCCTTCATCATTTTGCCAACGTGGTTCTCAAGGAAGGCCGGGAATTTCTTCTCCAGCGCATGCGCATTGGTGTTGGGTTTAAGCAGAAAATAGGAAAAGTCGCCAAAGCCGCCCCAGTTCTGATCCCGGGAGGAGTCGCCCGCACCCGAATACATCGCCACCAGCATATCCTCCTTTAATTCAGTATTCTCCGGCATATCCTTCATCACCCCCGTCACCGTCGCAGGATTGCCCTGGTCCGTCAGCAGCAGGTGCTGCCCCATCGGATCGGACGACCCAAAATATTTTTGGCCGCCGTCTCCGACAAGACCACGCTGTATGGCTCGCGTAATGCCTTCACCGGGTCGCCTTTCAACAGTGGAAAATCAAAAATTTCGAAAAAAGTCGAATCCGCGAAGGCCATATTCGTCTCCTGGATCTTTAGGGTGCCCCGGCGTACCAGGATGCTGCCCGGATTGAACCGTACCTGCTTGTCGATCTCCGGAAAATCCCGTTTTGCCGCTACCGGCATCGCGGGCGCGGCAACGTTAAGTTTCAACGTCTCCGACGGATTAACGATATCCGTCACTATCCGGTAGATCCGGTCTCCCTTCGAGTGAAAGTCATCATAACCCAACTCGAATTTTACATACAAAAAGATCAGGAAACAGGCCGACATCCCTATCGTCAGCCCCATGATATTCAGGAAGGAGAAACCCTTGTGCCGCCATAGATTGCGGAGCGCGACGCGCAGATAGTTTTTTATCATACCCGAATGACGCAAGTTTCCCTCAAAAGTTGCATTGCCCCAGCCATCGCTGAACTTCGCTCAGCCATCCGACCTCAAACTCTTTACCGGATTGGCCAGCGCCGATCTAATCGACTGAAAACTAATCGTTAATAGGGCTACAAAAATAGCCCCCAAACCCGCGACGGCATAGATCCACCAATACGCCGAGATGCGATACGCAAACCCCTGCAGCCACCCATGTACAAAAAACCACGACACCGGCGCCGCCACCAAAAATGCCCAAACCACCAGCTTTAGGAAATCCTTCGAAAGTAAGAAGACGATATTGCTCACCGAGGCTCCGACGACCTTTCGCACCCCGATCTCCTTCGTCCGTTGCAACGTGCTATACGATGCCAGCCCCATCAACCCCAGACAGCTGATAAAGATCGCCAGGATCGCAAAGTTCAGGAACAACCGGCCAAACCGGTCTTCGGCCCGGTATTGTTTATCGAACACTTCATCCAGGAAGAAATAGCTGAATGGCCGCGTAGGCAGCATCACCTTCCATTTGTCCTGGATAGCGGCGATCGTGGCAGGTATTCGATGTCCGTCCAGCTTCACGCAAAGCAGGTCCCCGGACTTCGGCGAGAGGCGCATCGTCAACGGCTTGATCACTTCCTGCAGCGAACGGAAGTGAAAGTCCTTGATGACGCCGACGATCTGTCCCTCCCCGCCAAATTGATTGAATCGCTTCCCAATGGCCTTTTCCGGCGATGTATAACCAAGCAGCCTGACCGCCGTTTCGTTCACGATCATCCCACGCGTGGTATCCGTGATAAAAGATCGCGAGAAGCCCCGGCCTGCCACCATCTTCATGCCCATCGTCCCGATATAGTCATAGTCCACAAAATACACGACCGTATTGACAGGCTGCATATCGCCCCGGACATTCTCCAGTTCACAACCATTGGAAAAATCCCCGTTTCCCGGCACAAAAGTCGACGTGGCAGTCGCCAACACCCCCGGCAACCGGGAGATCTCGGCTTCAAAAGCCAGCTTCGCGGAATCGTCCCTCGTGTCCAGGATCAGTTTCTGCTCCTTACTAAAGCCCAGGTCCTGGCTGCGCATATAGTTGAGCTGGTTGTATACCACCAGTGTGCCGATCATCAGTCCGGTAGCGATCGTGAATTGGACGATGACAAGCGTCTTGCGTAAAATAAGTCCCCGCGTTCCTGTGCTGAACCTCCCCTTCAATACAGCCACCGGCTGGAAGGAAGACAAGACGAGCGCCGGATACAGCCCAGCGATAATACCGATCAGGATCGACACACCCAATAGGACCAGCAAATACCACGGATGTGAAAAGATGCCCGTACTGATCACCTTTCCCGCCAATCGATCGAAGCCGGGCAGCAGCAGCGCGGAAAGGACAACGGCCAGCAAATAAGCGATCACACAAAGGATGATGCTTTCACCAATGAACTGTCCGGCCAGCATCCCCTTGCCTGCGCCCACTACCTTACGGATGCCGACCTCCTTGGCCCGCTCAGCCGACCTCGCCGTCGTCAGGTTCACAAAATTGATGCAGGCGATGAGCAGGATAAAAGCGCCGATAATGGAGAAGATATAGACGTCACTGATATTTCCCGTCCTCGAACCATCCCGCGTAGAATAGAGATACACTCCCCGCAGCGGCTCCAGCTCCAGGCTGAGGTACTGCTGCGTCTTTTGCATTTGCGCTCCAATCAGCTTCTGCAGATATGCCGGAAATTTCGCTTGCAGCGCGGCCGCGTTCGCGCCGGGTTTCAGCAGCAGGTACGAACTTACATTGTAGTTGTCCCAATCCCGGTCGAAGGTCGGGAACTCGCCCTGTGTAAAAGTGGTCAGGGACATCATCATCGAGATCTTCAAATGCGAGTTCTCCGGCAGGTCCTTCATGACACCCGTTACCTTTCCATGAAATCTCGCACGCGTCAACGTAAGCGACCGCCCCAACGGGTCGCTGTTCCCAAAGAATTTTTTCGCCGTCGTCTCCGTGAGCACGACGCTGTAAGGCTCCCTTAACGCGGTGCGGGGATTGCCTTTCAACAAAGGGAAATCAAATACCTGCAAAAAAGTGGAATCGGCCATGGCTACATCATCCTGGTCGAAGACCTCGGAACCCTGAATGACCATCCAGTTGTCCCCCAGTGTGAGCCGCACTGTCGACTGCACTTCGGGAAACTCACTCGCCATATGTAACGCGACGGGGGCGGGACCGGTATTGTATTGCTGCGTCCCCGTACGCGTCCTGATATCGCTCACGACCCTATAGATCCTATTCGCCTTCGAATGAAAGGAATCATAGCTCAGCTCGAAACATACATACAGGAAGATTAGGAAAAAGGCCGTCAGACCGATCGTCAGCCCGAGGATATTGAGCATGGAGAACCCACGGTGCCGCCAAAGATTGCGGAGCGCAGTTCGCAGATAGTTTCGCAGCATGAGAGGGAATTTGATCTAATATAACAAAATCCTCTAAAATGTGGAACGATTACCGCAGGCGGTCGGCGCTTTTAACAAGTCTTTGGTCTTTCATGATCCCCTGGACGGCAAAGAACAGAAAGACCGGTATCGCGAGTGACAGGAGTGCCCCAAGGCTATAGTTGCCCGACTCAAAAGGCGGAACACCACTCTTCCACCAGTAAAGCAGAATATTGAGCAGCGACAGAACGAGGAGCCCGATGGTGATCCAGAGCTGATTTCTCCTCACTTTATAATTGAAGATATTTACAAGCGTACCCCCAATGATGATCACGGTAACGAGCAGGATCAGAATGCTACCGGAACCGGCGCTCACACTCCCCGCACCGAAAACAGGCAGGGCTTTCACCTCGAGTGGGGCGATCCCGTTCAACCCTACTTTCATATTCCCGAAATAGAAGGCAAATCTAAACGTCAGCGCGGCGCAAATAATGGCCAGCAGCATCCAAAGTGTTTGTTTTCTCTGCAGCATAGACTTATTTTTTAAGCCCTACCCCAATTCGGGGTAGAGCGGGAATTGCTTCATCAGCAAGCTCACTTCGCCACAAATACCCTTCAGCACCTCTTCCTTCTCCGCATTCATCAATGCCTTGTCGATCATCTCGACCACGGTAACCATATGCTGTTCCTTCATCCCGCGGGTGGTGATGGCCGGCACACCCACCCGGATTCCGGAAGTGACAAAGGCGCTCTTGTCGTCAAAGGGAACCATATTCTTATTGACCGTGATCCCCGCTTTACCGAGGGCGATCTCCGCTTTTTTCCCGCTGATATCCTTGTTGCGCAGGTCGATCAGCATCAGGTGGTTGTCCGTCCCGCCGGAAACGATGCCATAACCGCGCTCCACAAATGCCTTGCTCATCGATTGCGCATTCGTAATGACCTGCTTCGCATAGACCGTGAAGTCATCCGAGAGGATCTCGCCAAAGGATACCGCTTTCGCAGCGATCACATGCTCCAGCGGCCCACCCTGTGTGCCAGGGAATACCCCCATGTCGATCAGGTTGCTCATGGGCCGGATATTTCCCTTTACATCCTTAAGCCCGAAAGGATTGTCGAAATCCTTCTGCATCATGATGATGCCTCCCCTTGGGCCGCGCAGGGTCTTATGGGTCGTCGACGTCACAAAATGACAATGATCAAAGGGGTTGTTCAGCAGTCCCTTGGCAATGAGACCGGCCGGATGCGCCATATCGCACATCACAAAAGCACCTACGGCATCGGCGATGGCCCGTATCCGGGTATAATCCCAGTCACGGCTGTAAGCGCTGGCGCCGCAGATAATCAGTTTCGGCTTTTCCTTTTTTGCCACGCTCTCCATCATCTCATAATCCAGCAGCCCATTCTCACGTTTGACCCCGTAAGAAACAGGACGATATAATTTACCGGAGAAATTGACGGGCGAGCCATGTGTCAGGTGCCCCCCCATGCTCAGGTCGAGACCGAGAATAGTGTCGCCCGGCTGGAGGATCGCGAGCATCAATGCAGCATTGGCCTGCGCACCGCTGTGCGGTTGTACATTAGCGTATTCGCAATTAAAGATCTGTTTTAACCTGTCGATGGCCAGCTGCTCTACCTGGTCCACGATCTCACAACCGCCATAATATCTTCTGCCCGGATAACCTTCTGCATATTTATTGGTGAGCACCGTACCCATGGCCTGCATGACAGGCAGGGAGGTGAAATTTTCCGAAGCGATCAACTCGATACCATGGCGTTGCCGCGCCAATTCTTTGTCAATGAGGTCAAAAACCAATGTATCTTTTTGCATGGCGCAAAAATAAGCCAAGACGACTTAAAACAGACAACGTGGGGGAAAAAGAATAAAATTCACTATTTTACACGCGCAAAGCTCGACGACGACAACCATATTTACATGAAAGCGATCATTCCGGTAGCAGGCGCTGGTACTAAATTACGTCCGCATACTTACACGCAACCCAAGGCTTTGATCCCTTTAGCGGGTAAGACCATCCTCTCCATCATCGTCGACCAACTGATGGAAGCCGGTATCACCGAGTTCATCTTTATCGTAGGCTATCTTGGTGAGAAGATCCAGGACTTCGTCAAACAGAAATACCCGCAATTGACGGCTCATTTCGTCTATCAGAACGAACGTCAGGGCATAGGCCACGCCGTATTGCTGACCCGGCACATCGTCGGGGAAGATGAGGTCTTTATTGTTCTGGGCGACACCATCTGCGAATACGACGTAAAGGACGTACTCAGCCAGCCCCATTCCCTGCTTGGCGTGAAAAGAGTGGATGACCCCCGCAACTTCGGGGTGGCCGAACTCGAAGACGACGGCAGCATCGAAAGGGTAGTCGAGAAGCCCCAGATCCCCAAATCCAATATGGCTTTGGTCGGCATATACCGCATCCGCGAGACCGGCGTTCTTTTCAATTGCCTGGAAACCAATATTCGCAACCACGTCACCAGTTATGGCGAATACAACCTCACCGACGCCATCGAATGCATGATCCGCAGCGACGTAAAATTTCGAGCCTTCAAGGTCCAGAATTGGTTCGACTGCGGTAAAAAAGAAACCCTCCTGGAATCCAATGCCAAACTCCTCAAGAAGTTCGGCGGGACGATCGCTCCGGAACACCAGTTCGAAAATACCATCATCATTCAGCCCGTCAGTATCGCACCCGGCTGCGACATCCGCAACTCCATCGTCGGTCCAAACGTTGCCATCGGCGAAAAGACCCGCGTCAACTATTCCATCCTCAAAGATTCCATCATCGGGTCTTTTGCCGACCTCTACGATATCGTCCTCACCCATTCCCTGATAGGCAGCGATACCGAAGTAAAGGGCGAATCCAGGAGCCTCAATATCGGCGACAATACCGAGATCGATCTCGGGGAGTCTTGATCCTGGCTGCCACCCGACGGCCCACCCCAATCGAACATTTGCTCATCTGATAAAAATCAGTTATATTTATATTGTAACCGCTTTCCGCCATATGAAGCAATGACCACGATTGCCTGGGAGACGCATGCTAACTACCAAAAAATTGTCTTATGGGCTCGCCGAAAAAACTATGTGTATTGCTGTTGCTTCTCCCGGTCGCGCTTTGCGCGAAAGCTGGCATAGGTATAGGTAAGGTTGAAGGCGTGCTGAACGGCTACGTAACGGACGCCGTCACCAAAAAACCGCTTTCCGGCGTCGTCGTCTCCGCCACCATCCCCGGCACCAACAATCAAAAAGAAGTACTCACCGATGCGGACGGCTATTTTCGTTTTGCCGAGCTGCCTGCGGCACAGGTGACGGTGGAATTCAATAAGAAAGGCTATCAGCCCGCCAAACGGCCCAACATAACTATCCGCGAAAAAACGGCTGTAAAGCTGAACGTAGAATTTCTCCCGGAAGAAGATGATCTCAATTCGGGCAATGACGAATACCCAATGCTGCGCATGTTGCAGGCCAGTTAGCGGCTTCCCCTGCAAAAAGCCCGGCCACCGCCCGAACGCCCCCAAAAAAAGAAACGGGGCTGAGAACAGTCCCGTTTTTCTACTACACATGAGGCTTAAAATCTATGTTGATGTTATGCCTTCTAAATTTGCAGATACCTTACGATATCCTTCGTATAAAAGTACGCACGAACACGGGGAATGTTGCACCGGCCTCCGATGTTTTTTTGCCATTCATCCAAACTGAGACGCAGAGACCCTGCTAAGAGTTACGAAACGCCCATTTCCACATCATTTTCCAGGAAGGTTTTTTCCCGTACATGAGGATGCCGGTCCGGTAGATCTTCCCCGCAAGCCAGGTGTTACCCACAAACCCGAGCACCAGCAATAGCATGGAAAGGCCCAGCTGCCAAAACGGGACGGTCCCGGGAACGCCAAAGGGAATGCGCGCCATCATCACGATAGGGCTGCTAAAAGGGATGATACTGGCCCAAACGGCCAGTGGCCCGCCCGGGTCCTGTACCGCTACCGACATGATCACAAAGGAAAAGATGACCGGGAGCGTTATAGGCAGCATCAACGACTGCGCTTCCTGGGGGTCTTCGTTGACGGCGCTGCCGACGGCAGCAAAAAGCGCGGAATAGAAAAGATAGCCACCGGTAAAATAGAAAAGAAAACAGAAGAAGATAACGAGCAGGGTACCGCCATCGATGGCGCTACGGACCCCATAAAGACGGTTGGCCATATCACTAACCTTCAATGCAGCCCCCGCGTTCCCCATTTGGCCAGCTTGCTGCAACTCCTGCACTTCCTTCCAGGTGGAAGCCGGGACAAAACCCTGGGCCAAAATGGCCAGCCCGACCAGCAGCACCACCCAAAGCAGGAACTGGGTCAACCCGACCGCACCGATGCCGGTGATCTTACCCATCATCAGCTGAAAGGGTCTGACCGAGCTCACAACGACTTCCGCAATCCGGTTGGTCTTTTCCTCCATCACTCCCCTCATGACCATCGCACCATAAATAAAGGTCAGGAGATAGATGAGAAAACCGCTGATATAGGCAAAGACAAACGATATCCCCGAGTTGGACGCCTTGGCGGTCTTGCCCAGGTCCTCATAGGACATGATCTGCGCGATATCGCTGTTATGGCGTATCGTGTCTAATTTGCTCCGGCTGATCGCCGTCTTCTCAAAGATCAGGTGGTCGGTTATCGCATTGTCGACCCGGTTTTCCAGGTCGCTGGTCCCGGCGAGCCCTAATTGTTTTTTGTATTTCAGGCGGTAGTTGGTCTTTTGACCCTCCGGTAAAAGCGGAATAATCAACATCGCCGTGCAGCCCTTTTGTTCATAGTTGGTGGAATCGATCGCCGGGGAAAAGTCAAAACTTATCGCACTGTCGCTTTTCAGGTAGTCTTTAAAATAGCCGTTCGCATCGATCACCGCTATCCGGTGACGGGTATGGGTCTGCGTGGAGATGAGGACGGAGCCGGCGATGAATATAACGAACACCAGCGGCAGCAGGAAGGTGGAGAGCAGGAAGGTCTTGTTTCGAATGCGGGTCGAGTATTCCCTGCGCGTGATCAGCCAGATCTTTTTCATAGTAATAGTTTTTAGCGTTGTTCGAATTGACGGGACAAGGGCGTGCCCTCGACAAGCCGGATAAATATGTCGTTCAGTGAAGGGAGAATCTCGGTAAACGAGGTGATATTCTGCCCGCGGTCGATAAAGAAACGCAGCACGTCATTGGGACGATGGCCCGCCGCAATTTTTACCACCAGGCTGTTCGCTTCCCGGCCGACGACGGCGAAGGACGCCGTTTCCGCGGTCGTTGGAAGTTCCCCTTCCAGTCCGATGCGGAAAAGATCTTCTTTGAATTGCTGTTTAACCCCGCTCACCGTCCCATCCAGTATCTTCTTTCCTTTATTCATAAGGATGATATGGTCGCAGATCTCTTCTACCTGCTCCATCCGATGGGTGCTGAAAATGATCGTCGCTCCTTTGCGGGCCAGGCCATAGATCTCATCCTTGATGAGATTGGCATTCACCGGATCGAGCCCGCTGAATGGCTCGTCGAGTATGATCAGGCTCGGCTCATGCAGGACGGTGATTACAAATTGCAGCTTCTGACTCATGCCCTTGCTCAGGTCTTCTACTTTTTTGTTCCACCAGGTCTGCATCTCGAAGCGGACAAACCATTCCTTCACCTTCCGCGTCGCATCGGATTTGCTCATCCCCTTCAATTGCGCCAGGTAGACCGCCTGCTCGCCGATCTTCATTTTTTTATAGAGCCCGCGCTCTTCCGGCATATAACCGATCCGGATGCTGTCCTCCTGTGGTGCGAAGGGCCGGCCCGCTAACAGGATACTCCCGGAATCTGGGTAGAAAATGCCGGTCACCATCCGGATCAATGTAGTCTTGCCGGCACCGTTGGGACCAAGCAGCCCAAAGATGGAACCCTGACCCAGTTGGAAGCTTATTTTATCCACCGCTAGCTGCGTGGCAAAACTTTTCTCCAGATCCTTTACTTCCAGGATATTCATGCGTAAGTTTTTTGCATTGGTCGCAGCACTCGTTCGGATATTACACCCTGTCCGCCACTTTTTCTCCATCCATCGCCGCACTCACGATGCCGCCGGCATAACCTGCACCTTCTCCGCAGGGAAAAAGATTACTGATCTGCGGATGACGCAGCGTCTCAGGGTCCCGTGGAATGCGCACCGGCGAAGAAGTGCGGGACTCCGTCGCCACGATCACGGCCTCATTAGTAAAATAACCTTTCATCTTTTGTCCGAAAGCTTCAAACCCATGCCGCAGGTCTTCATAAATAAAGGCAGGCAGCACTTCTTTCAATGGCACGGGATGTATGCCCGGCGGATACGAACAAATGGGCAGATCGGCCGAAGGACGCCGCGCGACAAAATCGGCCATGCGCTGTGCCGGTGCCACGAACCGGCCTCCGCCAGCAGCGAACGCTTTTTGTTCCACGGCCTGTTGAAACGCAAGCCCCATCAACGGACCTTCGGCTGCATAGGGGGCCATGTCATTTTGTTCCACGGTCACAACGATACCGGAATTAGCAAAAGGATTGTTACGCCTGGAAGGCGACCACCCATTTACCACCAATTCGCCTGCCGCGGTAGACGCCGGCGCGATGATCCCGCCGGGACACATGCAAAAGGAGAACACCCCTTTCTTATTGATCTGCTCCACTACCGAGTAGGCGGCGGGCGGCAGATATGGCGAAGGCACACCATACCGTATGCTGTCGATCAGGGGTTGTGGATGCTCGATGCGCACACCGAGCGCAAAAGGCTTCGCCTCGATCAGTATTTTTTTCCGGTGGAGCAGTTGGAAGATGTCGCGCGCGGAGTGACCCGTGGCGAGTATGACGGCACTGCCGTCGAAGGTATGACCATCGGCCGTTGTCACACCCCGGATGAGCCCATCCTGTAGAATAAAGTCTACAACCTTTTTTTCGAAGAGAAAGAGACCGCCGCAATCCGTGATCTGCTGTCGCATCGCCTGTATGATCTGCGGTAATTTGTTGGTGCCTATGTGCGGATGCGCTTCTACCAGGATGTCGGGATCGGCGCCAAACTGCACCAGCAGACGGAGAATGCGATGCACATCGCCCCGCTTGTTACTTCGGGTATATAATTTGCCATCGCTGTAGGTGCCCGCACCGCCCTCACCAAAACAATAATTGCTCTCCGGATTGATAATGCCTTCTTTGTTCAATTGCGCAAGATCACGCCGGCGTGCCCGGACATCCTTACCTCTTTCCAGCAACACCGGCCGGATACCTTTTTCGATAAGCCTCAATGCTGCAAACAAACCCGCGGGGCCCGCGCCGATAACAATCACTTGCCGATCCGCCCTGGACACGTCCGGAAACGATACGATCTCCGTTGGCGCGGCTTGAAAAGTCTCACCAATGAAGACCTGTAGCGTGAGAATAACCTTTGGTTGACGCGCCCTGGCATCGATCGCTCTTCGCAAGACGCGAAAGCCGCTGATATCGGCTGACCCCTGACCCGTCGCCCGGGCAATCTCCGTCCGGAGATGTCCTTCGTCGGCGGCAAGGGCCGGTAATAAAACTAATTCGATGACTTGTTGCATGATGGCGTTCAAAATTACTATAAATAGTTCTGCCTGTTAGAGATATAATTGTCACTTGAAGCAGAGGGATCGGTTCCTAAAAAAAAAAAATAATGATTTAAAAATGCAATCAAATTATTTGTATCTTCAATTACTTCACAACAAACTCTACATATATGAAGAAAGGTTCGTTCACATCGAAGCTCACATCTCCCTTCTTCATAGAAAGTAAGTTTAAGACACTCCGGCAGGGTCAACTGCTGTTTTACGCCTGGATCCACCACTACTGTCGTTCGATGCCCCGAGGAGGTGGTTGCTTTGCAACCGTTTTCAATGCGCACTGATGTGTATAAGTCCTGAAGCAAAGGTTTTTTTGGAGAAGACTGATGGCCTGAAAAGCTGTAGAGAGAAATTTTTTGCAGCACAATCTTAGTTAGGCTGGCTATGAGTTTTGTAGTAAAAAAATGATTCTTTTTGTCAAGAGTCAAGTCTGTATTGAAACCACAAAAAACAAGTGAATAAAAAATTTTTTCTTTCCTGAAAAATTTTGATATTCGCCGCCCTGCGCAACTTTTTAGAATCCGGTTCCTTAGATTTCTTTTTGAAATTACTATTCTTTAAATCGGCATAAAAATTGGTTATTGTATAATGGCAAAAGCGTTTGACAAAGTTTGGAGTAATTGCTTGGAGATAATCAAGGACATCGTAGAGTGGCAACATTATAAAACATGGTTCGAGCCGATCAAACCTGTAGAGTTAAGGATGAACGTCCTGGTTATACAGGTTCCGAGCCAGTTCTTTTATGAATACCTGGAAGAGCATTATGTAAATTTATTAGCAAAGACCCTGAGACGAATATTAGGCAAAGATGCAATGTTGGAATACCGGATCATGGTAGACAGCGGTAACCATCAGAACAAACCTTTGACGATGGATGTTCCGGCTCATGGATATAAAACGTTTTCCAACAACGAAATGGATTTCCCACTTATCATAAACAACCCCGTCAAGAATCCCTTTGTGATTCCCGGGCTGAAGAAGATGCAGATCGATGCTCAGCTCAACCCGGTCTATACCTTCGACTCCTTCGTCGAAGGTGACTGCAACAGGGTGGCTCGTCGCGCAGGTAAGACAGTAGCCGAAAAACCCGGCGCCAACTCCTTCAATCCTTTAGTCATATATGGTGGGGTAGGGTTGGGCAAGACACACCTGGCCCAGGCCATCGGCAATGAGGTCAAGCGCTTACATCAGAATAAAGTGGTGTTGTATGTGAGCTCGGAGAAATTCATCAACCAGTTCGTAGACCACAGCCGCAACAATGCGATCAACGACTTCATCCATTTCTACCAATTAGTTGATGTCCTGATCATCGATGATGTCCAGTTCTTCAGCCGCGCCGAAAAATCCCAGGATGCCTTCTTCGCCATCTTCAATCACCTGCACCAGTCGGGTAAACAATTGATCCTTTCTTCAGACAAACCACCCAAAGACCTTGATGGCCTGCAGGAACGTTTGCTCAGCCGTTTCCGCTGGGGGCTCAGCGCGGATCTTCAGATACCTGATTATGAGGTCAGGATCGACATCCTCGAGCGCAAAATGAAGAATGACGGGCTCGAAATGCCAAAGGAAGTGGTCAAATACCTGGCATATAATATCAGCAGCAACGTAAGAGAGCTCGAAGGAGCGCTTATCTCACTTTTGGCACAATCTTCGCTCAATAAGAGGGAAATCGACCTGGAATTGGCTAAAAAGGTGCTCCGTAATTTCGTGAAAACTAGCAGTAAAGAGATCACCATCGAAACAATACAGCGCATGGTATGTGAATACTTCGATGTCTCTTACGATAAATTACTGCAAAAAACCCGCAAACGCGAGATCGTTCAGGCGAGGCAGATCACTATGTACCTGGCTAAGGCTTTCACCAAAAATTCACTCAAAACCATCGGCGAACACTTCGGCGGTCGCGACCACACCACCGTTATCCACTCCTGCCAGACCGTAAAAGACCTCATGGACACAGACAGCCTCTTCCGCGAGAACGTCATGGAACTCCAGCAGAAAGTGCAGCTCGCCGCCATGTAACCGACTCACCAATTATTCAAGTGCCCAACTAACCCTTTGTCAAGATATTAGCCCACCCCACCCGGTGGGTTTTTTATTTCCCCGTCCTGCCGCGCGGCCGTGGCCGCATCCGCTCCCACCCCCCATCCACGGCCCGCCTCCCGTTCCGCTGCGCAACCCCCTTAAAACCGTCGTTTGCGCCATCCCTCTTGCCCCTTTCGCCGAATGGCGCCCCCCTATAATAAAAACACCCCCTCATTTGGGCGTAACCCAATTAATCTTTATTTTTGCCTCCCCCTTTCGAAATTCGGGCAGGCAAAGGATCGCAGCTTCGTTTCGACTAGGCGACAGGGGATTAGGAGAGGTGCCTGAGTGGCCGAAAGGGCCGGTTTGCTAAACCGTTATACGAGCTTAAACTTGTATCGAGGGTTCGAATCCCTCCCTCTCCGCTTCGATGATTTTCAAACGGTATTAAGGGCTCGTAGAACGCTGGTTCTCCGGGCCCTTTTTCAATTTTCCACGTCAAGTTGATTTAAAGAAATGCAGAGAAAAGGTGCACTATTCGGTGCACCGGGATTCGAGCCTAATTTGGTGCACCGAATTCTTTTCAGAGCCCACCAGGACTCGGTTTTCGGCAGATCAACAGCTTTTGGTGACGGATGCAAACCCGATTCGTAAACACAAAAAAAGCAGTGGAAAATGGAACATCGTATCAGCGTCCTCTTTTACGCCAGAAAATCAAAAAAGACCAGCAAGGGCCTTGTGCCCATCTACATCCGGATCACGGTCAATGGCCAGCGATTGGAACATAGCATCCAAAGATATGTTGACGACGGCCAGTGGTCCGCCAGAGCAGGGCGGGTGAAAGGAAGCAACGACCAGGCGCGGCAACTCAATCGCTACCTCGACACTCTGAATGGTAAAATCCAGAAACTGGAACGCGAGATGACCCTTGACGGAATTCCAGTAAACTTTTCAACTTTCCGGGAAAAATGGCTGGGATTAACCGAAGCACCCCGAATGCTAATGGAGATCTTCCAGCAGCATAATGACCAGATGGCAGCATTGATCAAAGTCGGGAAGGATTTTGCCCTGGGGACGCTGGAACGGTACAATACCTGCCGTGATCATATCCGTGGTTTTATTCAGCGGAAGTTCGGAATGGCCGATATCGACATCAAGCGGCTGAATTTCGAATTTGCCAGCGAATTGGAGTTTTGGCTGAAAACCGAGCGGAACTGTGCCCACAACACAACCATGAAATATATCAGCAACTTGAAGAAAATCGTGAATTCCTGCATCCGCAAGGGCTGGCTGACCAAAGACCCATTTTCCGGATTTAAGATGACCAAGCAGGAAATCGAGCGGGAGGCCCTAACCGAGTTGGAATTGCAAAAAATCTATGCCAAGACCTTTCCGACAGATCGGCTCAATTTTGTAAAGGATATCTTTCTTTTCAGTTGCTACACCGGCCTGGCTTATGCCGATGTCAAAAAACTCCGCCGGACCGAGATCGCCCCGGGCATTGACGGGAACTATTGGATTTTCACCAACCGTCAGAAAACTGATACCCAATCTCGGATACCACTCCTTCCGCCCGCCCAGGCAATTGTCGAGAAATACAAGGAATACCCAACTTGTTCCGATTCCGGCCATGTTCTGCCAGTTTTAAGCAATCAGAAGATGAACGCCTATTTGAAAGAAATTGCGGATGTCTGCGGAATAACCAAAAATCTGACATTCCACATAGCCCGGCATACTTTCGCGACAACGGTCACTTTGAGCAATGGCGTGCCCATTGAATCTGTCAGTAAGATGTTAGGGCATCGGAATCTGAAAACGACGCAACACTACGCTAAAGTGCTTGATAGGAAAGTAAGTGATGATATGAGGGGCCTCCGAGAAAAACTAATCTAATCATCCATTTCGGCTTTGTTCAGCCGCTGGCTAAATTAATACGGTATCAACGGTTTATATGACTTAAACCGGGTCATATTTAAACTGTCGCATTTCATTTCCTTAATGACCTTCTCCTTTCCATATTTGTCGGTTTTCGTTACAGTAACCAACCCATCGAATACCTCGACGGTCGCCGTTTCCTGAAGCCTGTCGGCACGTATTCGAAGAAAAACAGTACTGCATCCTCCATATACCAGCCAGGCATCAATACAATTTAAATAGGAGTTGTATTGTATGTTCGGATAGTGTTCGGAATTTTTCATGTATACCAGGCGATCCTTTTCTTTATTATAAATGTAAAGGCGTCGAACCTCATTTGCACCTCTCGCCGCTTCCATAGATATACAAGTTAGGTCTTTATATCCGTCATGGTTAAAATCGGAGATTTTTGCCTCACAATCAATGTCTCCTCCCTTACGAAACTGTATTCGTTGTTTCAGAGACCATCTTGTTCGTGCCCTCGCGTAGAATTTTATTATTACATAAATGCCATCATTCGCTCTAAACTGCGAAACCTCTACCTTATTATGATGCTGCCTGCCAATATGAAGGCTATCGACAAAACGCTCCTCCAACCTGGTAGTATCCTGACGTGGTATCGATAGTATAAATGAGCAGACAACGGGGAAAAACCACATAAACACAATATATTAAGGTTCTAATGTAAACGAGAATCCTCTGATTTTAATATGCCCTAGTTAAAAAGGCTTGAAATTCGACCCTCCCTCTCGCCTTCATATGTTTTGTTGCAAAACGGTATTCAACAGGCTACGTAATTACAACAATTTTTCCGTACCCGCTCCGCATACTGATATGCCCCCTTCACCGAGTCGTAAATTGGGCTAAACAAAAATATGGGAAAGCTACTTTACCTTACGGACAATGACCAAAAACCATCGCCTTCACAGTTAGTCACCATTAGGGACCTGGAAGAGTTCCGGACCAAAATGCTGATGGACATGAAAATGATGTTAGAAGGCCACCTAAACAAAACAACTAAGCGCTGGCTAAAATCCTTCGAAGTGAGAAAAATGCTAGGTATCTCAGCTGGAACCTTGCAGACATTACGGAATAATGGAAAAATCCCTTTTACCAAGATGGGCGGCCTGACCTATTATGATGCAGCAGAAATCGACCGCATTTTGAGCACGTCCGATAATCACCTCTGACTTAATAGCAATCCAAGGATTATTAGAGACAAGCGTTGTCGTTGGTATTAGAAGGTTGTATCTAGGCTGGGTTGAGTATACCCGAAGGGTATACAGCAAGATGTATAGTTGTCAGCAGTTTGAGATTTGGGGGTCGCTTTGAGTCCGCTTTTTTGCGGACAGCAAGATATAGATTTGTCAGCATTGCTGGGGATAGATGGTCAGGTGAACCGTAATGCGGGACGCAGTGCGTCCCGCATTGAACAAGCAATCCTCGAATAGTCTGCCGCAGCCGATCGGCGGAGAAATCGGGGCCGAGCTCCCGATCCGGCTTTGCCGCTTCGTAGTGGGTATATTATTGACCAGGCTTCGGCGCCCCGGTCGACAAAAAGGAAAGGAATCGGACCTCACCTATCGCTCATCTCCCTCATCTCAATAATACACCCCCTACGAAGATGGTTCTCCTCGATACTTGGTCTTCCAAAAGAATACCGAGTGGACCTCTTGCATTCCTTTGAAAACCGGCCCAATGCTCCATCCTTTGTACATGCTCGAAAAAGGGACCACCACCCTCCGGCGGCCAAACGCGATTTGAGAACGACGACGACATATAGGTTCAAAAAAAATGAACCCAATTTCAAATAGACCCAGCTCTTGCACAATTGGGGTTTGACCGTTTCTCAGTTATCTATTAGATTTGGGGACCGGCTGCGGTTGAGGATAGGATAGAGTTCGATGGCAACTGATATTTTTTTTCGCCTTGGAACAGAGCCGGGCATTTCAGAAAAATATCACTTCCCAACGAGATGAGATTACCCGTGAATTTCAATTGTACTAGCGCCAACGTTAAATGAACAAATATGGATAGAAGACAATTTTCGTTTAAGAGGTTATTTTGGTCTTATACTTTTTGCTTCATTCCCTTCGCTTTATTAGCTGGGTTCTTATCCTTATTCCATGTATCGGCTATCTA
>Ga0302309_10000755_pt1 | contig 34212 bp, 43 predicted proteins | sample III_Palsa_N1_1_FD_200453 | JGI IMG/M metagenome (GOLD analysis project Ga0302309, IMG submission 200453) | Peat permafrost microbial communities from Stordalen Mire near Abisko, Sweden - III_Palsa_N1_1 | ecosystem: Environmental > Terrestrial > Soil > Palsa > Peat permafrost | place: Sweden... | reverse complement strand
AGGGATATCCAAAAATAGTGCGCTCGCCTAAAGTATCTTTTGGTGTGTTTAATAGCTTACTCACCAAATAAAGCATATTACCGCCTGCATCAAGGCTCCCTCTGAAATAAATAAAGTTTTTATACGAATTTAACTTATTGGCATTTAACACATAGCTATACTGGCTGCCCGTTGTAAAAATAGTACGCCCGATTAGGTACACATACGAGTACCTGTTTTGCTGCAGCAACAATGAATCGGCACTACGGTTTATAATACCCTTGGTAAACTCAATGTCAATAGGCGTTATGATATGTTGCTTATCGGGTGTTTCAAAAAAGTCGTAGGTTATTGAGTTGATAAAGCTTTCGCGTTCAACCAGGTCTTTTTGAAAAAACAGGTCGTAATTGGTTGAGAACGTGGTATGTGGCACACCGTACTTACCCGGCAGCGCAAACTGAAAAGGCGAAATGATACGCGGATAAATGAGGCTTAACCCAATATTCAAGTCCTGGTTTTCAATACTACCCTGGTTATCAATATTACTGTTATTATCAAATAAAATACTTTCATTAAGTTTTACCTGTAATATGGCGGCCTGCTTAAAAATATTCCTATCGGTAAAGGTATTGCCTACGTTATAGCCATAGCGGCCGGCATTAAACAAAAACTCCCCCAAAATCCTGTCCGACATGCGTTTGAGGGGGATAATATCGATCTTTGTATCCAGCCGGTTGCTGCTATCCGAAAGCTTTGTATAGGTTGGGTTGGGCACATTCCTGAAAACGTTTAACTCCGATAGCCGCGATGTAGTTAAATTTTGCTTATCAACATCAAAAAGCTGGCCCTTTTTCTGAAAAATGTAATCGGTAACCGTATGCGGTTTAAACTTGCCTGAAAAATCAACATACCTGAACTGCGAATCAACCTGGATGGTATCGGCCTTGCCAGTGGTTTTGCCATTGCTTTTTGATATGGTGATCAAGGTATTATTGATCATATAAATAGGATGGGCCGATTTGCCGTCGGGATTATCGATCACCATTTTTACATCAACCACGCCCTTGTTAAAGGCAGAGTCATACTGAAAAGTGATGTACTGGCGATAGAAATCGTAATAGCCGTTGCGTTTCATCACCGTATAAAAGGCGTCCCTATCGGCGGCAAGGCTATCCATATCAAAACGGTTGCCGGGGCTTATGTTTGCAAAAGTAGTGGGAGTTCCTTGGTATAATATTTGTACTTTTTTGTCGGCTATGCTATCAGAAAATTTTCTGATCCTAAACATCGGGCCTTCAACGGTGGTAAATATCAGTTCGGCTTTTTTCTTTTTTACAACTATCGAGTCGCTTACCTTGGCCTTTAAATAACCTTTGTTCTGAATATATTTTTCTATCTGGCCCCGCGAAAACTCCACCAGGCCGCTGTCGAGTATCGCAGGGGGCTCGCCTATATCTTTTTTACCATTTTTGCTGAACAAGTAATAAAACTGAAGGTTAATAACATTATTGGGCTGCTGTTCTTTATCAACATAGTTTACCGCAACAAGGGCAAAGTCCTTGTCCATACCCTTAATAGTTATTTTGCGTACAAGTGCCTGGTTAGGCTTCAACCTGCGGGTTAAACTACAGTTTGAGAGCGTAAAAACCAGGATAATACTTAATATTGCAAGGAGGAAACTTTTAGGGGTAATATATGCTTTCAAAATCACAAATCAGTTTATTAAAATCCTTACAACATAAAAAATTCCGCAACGAGCATGGCTTGTTTTTGGTTGAAGGCTATAAATCAGTAAATGAATTTATTGATTCTGCCTATCAAATTGAAGCAATTTACCATACAGACGCGTTCGACCCAAATTTGCTGAAATTATCGCGAAAAATAAACTTTCATGGCATTTCGTTAAATGACCTTGAAAAAATCAGCACGCTAAAATCGCCTCAATACATTATAGCACTGGTTAAAATACCCGCCTGGCCAGTTCTGAAACAACACCTGCTACAGCAAAAATTCTCTATCGTGCTTGATGGTATACAAGACCCCGGCAATATGGGGACGATCATCCGTACGGCAGACTGGTTTGGCATTCAGCATATTATTTGTTCAGAAGACACGGTTGATGTATATAACCCAAAGGTTGTACAGGCTACCATGGGTTCACTTTCGCGCGTTAATGTTCATTATACTAACCTTGCAACACTTTTACCGCAAATAAGTTTACCCACTTTTGGTGCTTTATTAGCAGGCGAAAGCATTTACCACACCGATTTTGGTACCGAAGGACTGCTTATAATGGGCAACGAAGGCAATGGCTTACGCCCCGAAATTAAGCAACTGGTAAAGCACGCGGTTACCATTCCGCGCATGGGCAAGGCTGAATCATTGAATGTAAGTATAGCTACAGCCATATTTTGTGCAGAAATAAACAGGAAAAGGGATAAATAAAGTTGCCAGCAAATAAATTATTGCTATTTTTGCAGCCTTGAAAATTGGTCGGGTGGCCGAGTGGCTAGGCAGAGGTCTGCAAAACCTTTTACAGCGGTTCGAATCCGCTCCCGACCTCGAGATAAAAAATATTAAAATTAAAAGATCATGGGCGTTACTCGTTTAAAAAGAAAAGATAGAAAAAACAAAACCACTTCGCGTTTAGAAGTGCAGTTCTTAAAAAATGCTACCAATTTAGAATATGGCAGCCGTTCAGCTGAACCTAAGAACAGCCAGATTGATAAAAACAATGCTGCTTTATTAAAAGCTGCAGGTAAATAAGCCCCCTCTAAATCTCCCCCTGTAGGGGAGACTTTTGAATAGGCAACTGGAATTAAAGTCCTGCTGGTTTTTAACCGGCAGGATTTTTTTATGGGGAATATTTTTCCCTGTAGAGACGCAATACTTTGCGTCTCCTTTTTCAGAAACACGAAGTATCTTTTTTAGAGACACGAAGTATCGTGCCTCTACGGTTTTTGGGTGAGGATTTCTTTATTTATCCGCTTTATCAACCCGGGCCCTTCATATACAAAGCCTGTGTAAAGTTGTATGAGCGATGCGCCTGCCTGTAATTTATCCAAAGCATCTTTTTCTGAATGGATCCCGCCTACGCCGATAATAGGGAAAGCGTTTTTTGATCTTTTGGCCAGATATGCGATCACTTCTGTTGATCGCTGTGTTAAAGGTTTGCCACTTAGCCCTCCGGTTTCACTTTTCAATTCATCAGCGGATAATAACCCTTCTCTACTGATGGTGGTATTGGTGGCTATCACCCCTGCTATGCCTGCGGTTTGTACTATCTCCACAATATCATCCAACTGTTCGTTGGTCAGGTCGGGGGCTATTTTTAGTAATATAGGGCGACTGATGCCATTTTTTGAGTTACGCTGCTGTAAAGTATTCAGCAGGTGCAGTAATGGTTCCTTTTCCTGCAATTCGCGCAGGCCGGGCGTATTGGGCGAGCTTACATTCACCACAAAATAATCAACCACATCAAATAAGCGGTCGAAGCATTTAATATAATCGTTTACAGCTTCTTCGTTAGGTGTTATTTTATTTTTGCCGATGTTTCCCCCAATGATCAAACCTTTCTGGGCGGATGAGGCATTTTTTCGGTACGCGGCAATATGCTCCGCCACAACATCAGCCCCTAAATTGTTAAAACCCATGCGGTTGATAAGCGCGCCATCGGGCGGCAGCCTGAACATGCGCGGTTTTGGGTTACCATCCTGCGGTAATGGCGTTACAGTGCCCACCTCGACAAAGCCAAAGCCCAGGTTTGCCATTTCGCTGATCACACTGGCATTTTTATCAAAGCCCGCAGCTAAACCAACCGGATTTTTAAATTTGAGGCCAAATACTTCCTGTTCAAGCCTGCTATCATTTATAGCCCATATCGCCCTGCTTAGTGCCGCCCCAGCCGGGAAACGGTTAAAGCGGCTTAGGTTACGGGTTACAAAATAATGTACTTTTTCAGGATCGAACTTAAACAGTATGGGTTTTAGCAGGAAATACATGCCGCGAAGTTACCGTTTTTTTTAATTTGTATTGCCCCGCAGTTCATGGCTGATGGTTCATTGCTCGTGGTACATTATTTACATTTTATGAGCATAAACCATCACATCTAAACATAAATATATTAGAATAACTATATTAGCGATATCGAATTTCATAGCATCATCGTTCTTTTTATCATGAACTATGAACCATCATCTATTGAACCAAATTAATCATCATCTGTAAAACTCATATGAACAACCGCCGTAATTTTATAAGAAACACCGCTATGGGCGCTGTAACAGCCATGTGCATACCCGAAATTGTTTCAGCAGCCCTTGCTACCGAAAATGTAAAAAAGCAAAACCTACATCCAAATGATGTTGTTCTTTTTCAGGGTGATTCAATTACGGATTGGGGCCGCGATAAAAGCAATAACACGCCGAACACATCCAGTTCGTTAGGTTCGGGCTATGTGCTGGCAACCGCATCGGGTTTATTACGGGAATATGCCGGTTTAAACTTACAGGTGTATAATAAGGGCATTAGCGGTAACAAGGTTTTTCAACTGATCGACCGCTGGGATGCCGATACCTTAGCTATAAAACCAAATGTATTAAGCATAATGGTTGGTGTAAATGATTACTGGCACACCGTAACCTCGGGTTATAAAGGCACTATCGAGACTTATAAAAACGATTATATAAAGCTGTTAACCCTTACCAAACAGGCATTACCCAATGTAAGGCTGATCATAGGCGAGCCATTTGCCATAAAAGGGGTTAAAGCCGTGGATGATTCATGGTACCCGGCTTTTGACCTTTACCGCCAGGCCGCGCGGGATGTAGCCGGACAATTTGGTGCTTCCTTTATCCCTTACCAGGCTATTTTTGATAAAGCCCAGGAACAGGCTCCCGCCGCCTACTGGTCTATCGATGGTGTACACCCAACTGTAGCTGGCACAGGCTTAATGGCCGATGCCTGGCAAAAAGTTGTTAAAGGATGGTAATTTGTTTAATTTAGTGGAAACATTTATAAAATGTCAACCTCAGTAACCACTAAAAAAAGTAATGCAGCAGTTGCCATTATTAAAACAGGCCTGCTGGCCGGCACATTAGATGCGCTCGCGGCTATGCTGTGGGGCTATTACTACACGGGGGTATTTTCATTAGACATATTCAGGTATATAGCCAGCGGTATTTTTGGCAAAGCCGCTTTTACCGACAGCAATGTGATGATACTGTGGGGCATACTTGCCCATTATTTTATTGCTTTTTGCTTTACTACAGCCTGGTTTTTGCTGTATCCGTTTTTCAACTCCATACTCAGGAGTAAATATATCATAGCTATCGTATATGGCCTGGTTACCTGGGCTATAATGGACATAATTGTAGAGCCGCTAAGCCATATATCCCGGCAGCCTTTTAATATAACCAACGCCATAGTTGGCAGCGTAGTTTTAATATTTACCCTAGGCCTAACCGTAGCGCTTATGGCACATAGTTATTATTACAAGGTAAAAGGCAGGTTGTTGTATTTGTAGGCCAGCAGCCCTACCCAAACCCTCCCCGGTAGGGAGTGCTTAAAGCGTTTTCAAAAAAGTCTCCCCTACCGGGGAGACTTAGAGGGGGCTTACTGCCCCTGTGCCAGCGTATATCCTATCTTACCGCCAAACTTCATCAAAAACTCTACAGAGCAAACCTTGGCATCCTGCGAAAAATCGGCGGCTATGTGTAATAGTTCCTTTTGGGTAACGGTTTTGCCGGCTTTCTTTTCAAAACGTACACGGTATTCGTTCACCAGCTCGGTATATATCGATCCTGTGGGCCAAACCTGGGTACCACGGTTCGAGATCATCACCAGGTCGAAGTTATCGTTATAGGTAAGCTGACGTTTTGCCATTGCTGCAAGTTCGTTAGGTTGCAGGTCGCCGGCCTCAACAAATATATCAACCCCAACCATTTCTTCTTCGATGCCTTTGGTAACGGTAAGCTTATTTTTTAACAGGTGCGATACATGGCTTTTAACTTCCACATCGCCGCTGCCATAAACAGCGCCCTTAGCCGGTTCTTTACCCAAATTACCAATAATGGCATCGGCAAAGCCTGCTGTGGTTGATGACGGGATATTTTTATCGCCAAAATCACCGGTGTGTATGCCTTGCTCTAAGGTATAAAGCAGGGCATTCTCAATCTCAGCCGCTTTTGATGAATAACCCAAAAAGCGCAGCATGCTGATACCTGAAAGTAATAAGGCTGTTGGGTTGGCAATACCATAACCCGCAATATCTGGCGCGGTGCCGTGTACGGCCTCAAAAATGGAAATGTTATCACCAATATTTGCCGATGGCGCAAAACCCAGCCCACCAACTAAACCAGCACACAGATCTGACACAATATCGCCCTGCAAATTGGTTAACACAATGGCCTCAAACATTTGCGGGCGCGAAACCAGCTTCATGCAAAGGTCATCAACAATAATATCCGACGATTCAATATCCGGGTATTCTTTGGCAATTTCCTGGAAAACTTCAAGAAACATACCGTCGGTAAGTTTCATGATATTGGCTTTATGCGCGCAGGCCAGCTTTTTGTAGCCCTTTCGGCGTGCCATTTCAAAAGCATAACGGATAACCTGCGCCGAACCGGGGCGGGTTATGATCCGGCGGCCAACGGCAACATCATACGTTAACAAGTGCTCAATACCGCCGTAAGTGTCTTCAATATTCTCGCGGATGATGGTAAGGTTTATAGGTATACCCGCTTTTGAAAAAACGGTTTCAACACCATTCAGGCTGCGGAAATCGCGCTGGTTGGCGTAGGTGTTCCAAACTTTGCGGGCGGTAACATTTATACTTTTTACGCCTTTGCCTTTTGGGGTTTCCATAGGGCCTTTAAACAAAATGCCCAGCGTTTCAATGGTTTCCTTAGCCAGTGTGGTCATTCCGGTAGAGTGCCCGGCATCAAAATAGGATTTTCCCATTTCAACAGGTTCATACTCGAGCGGCACCTCACTTGCTTCAAAAATTTTCAGAACGGCGGTCATTATTTCGGGGCCTATCCCGTCGCCACTGGCTACAGCTATTTTAGTTTTCATTATATAAGAACCTTAAGGGTAAATGCGGCGCAAAGATACGGCTTTTGCCGCTTATTTTACACTAAGGCCTTGCTTTAACCTGCTTTATGAATTCAAACTGACAGTTTTAAAATCAGCCTGTTTCTTTTATTTTTGCAAACAAATTATGCAGGAGCTTTTAAAAACGCTGTTCAAAACATTTATCATTTCAATAGTGCTTACTATCGCTATAAATAGCATGTATTATGCTGTTTCCAAACAAAATGAGGACTACGGGCATGTAATTCCGCTCATTATCAGCGGCGCTCTTTTTCTTAATGTTATGTTGTTGGTGATGGCATTGCCGGTTTTGTTTTTGGGCTATCCTAAAAACTGGAATAACCCCACCCTGCGCCTGCTGCTGTACTTTACCGGCCCGGTATTATTTGTAGGTACTGTTTTAACTATGCCAACAAATACTACCGATAAAATATTTTACTTGTCGGCGGGCATCATTTTTATCATCGTACACTCCTATTATTATTACAAATTGGTTAAAAAAACCAAATAATGCCCGCTTGTGTTACAAGGGTTTAGGCTTTTTGAAAGATTTAGGCTAAACTTGCATCATTAAATGAAAACATTTTACGGCGACTTAAAACTTGGTATTTTAGGCGGCGGCCAGTTAGGGCGCATGCTGATACAACAGGCTATTAATTATAACGTTACGGTAAAGGTACTCGACCCCGACCGCGAGGCGCCATGCCGGAAGTTATGCGATGAATTTGTAGTTGGCTCCCTGGGCGATTATGAAACCGTTTACAACTTTGGCAAAAAGGTTGACCTGCTCACCATTGAGATAGAAAAAGTGAATGTAGAAGCGCTGGAGCAGTTGGAAAAAGAAGGCGTTTTGGTATATCCGCAGCCCCGCATTATTCGGCTGATACAGGATAAAGGCCTGCAAAAGCAGTTTTTTAAGGAAAACGATATCCCAACGGCGGAGTTCCAGGTGATATCATCGGCAGAGCAATTGAGGCAAAGCCATATCCCATTCCCCTACATACAAAAACTAAGGCGCGATGGTTACGACGGCAAAGGCGTTTACAAGGTTTTGGATGAATCGTACCTTAAAAAAGCTTTTACCGAACCCAGCTTAATTGAGCGACTGATTGATTTTGAAAAGGAAATTGCTGTAATAGTTGCCCGCAGCGAAAGCGGCGAGATAAAAGCCTTCCCGATGGTAGAGATGGAATTTAACCCCGAAGCTAACTTGGTGGAGTTTTTGATAGCCCCATCTACCCTGCCCTTCGAAATACACCAGGAAGCTGAACAAATAGCTAAACGGATAGCGGAAACGCTTAAAATAGTTGGACTGCTGGCGGTTGAGATGTTTTTAGATAAGCACGGCCGCATATTGGTGAATGAGCTGGCACCACGCCCGCATAATAGCGGCCATCAAAGTATTGAAGGTAATGTAGTTTCTCAATTTGAGCAGCATTTAAGGGCGATATTTGATCAGCCATTGGGCGACACCGCTTGCTTGAATAATGCCATTATGGTAAATATTCTTGGCGAACCCGGCCATGAAGGCCCAGCCGTTTACCAGGGGATAGAAAAAATATTAAAATGTGCAGGCGTGTATGTACATTTATATGGCAAAGCGCTAACAAAGCCATTCCGTAAAATGGGGCATGTTACAATTGTTGACGCGAACAGGGAAAAGGCTATTGAAAAGGCGCGATACGTTCAGGAAACATTGAAAGTAATTAGTTAGTAGCTCATAACATAACCACCACGCGTCATTGCGAGGCACGAAGCAACCTCACACGATAGGCTCACAGCCTTGCAGGTGTACACTTAGCATTTGAGATTGCTTCGTACCTCGCAATGACACTTAAACAGATACCATGAACTCACCAAAAATAGGCATTATCATGGGTAGCAAATCCGACCTTGCGGTAATGCAGGATGCTGCCGATGTTTTAAAAGAACTGGGTGTTGAATACGAGATCACCGTAGTATCAGCCCACCGCACACCCGACCGCATGTTCAGCTACGCACGCGCTGCCGCTGACCGTGGCTTGAAAGTAATTATTGCCGGTGCCGGTGGTGCCGCGCATTTGCCGGGCATGGTGGCTTCGTTAACCCATTTACCGGTTATAGGTGTTCCCGTAAAGTCAAGCAACTCTATTGATGGCTGGGACTCCATTTTATCCATATTACAAATGCCTAATGGCATCCCGGTAGCTACCGTAGCACTCAATGCCGCCAAAAACGCGGGCATTTTAGCCGCGCAGATATTATCAACCGCTGATGAATCGCTGGTTCAAAACCTCATCAAGTACAAAGAAGAACTAAAGAAAAAGGTAGAGGAATCGGCAAAGGAAATGGAGGGATAGAAGTTAGTGATTAGAGATTAGAGGTCAGTGATTAGTAAAATTTTCATTCAGTGATTACTCATTAATTCACTCAATCACTAATTCAATAATTAATTTAACTCACTCAATCACTAATTCACCAATTAATTCAGCGCCGGGTTCTCTGGAAAATTGGCAATGTGCGCATAGCGGGTGCCTAAACTTATCACTACTTCGCGCCATAAGTTCTGCTCGTCGTTGGTAAACAGCATGGCGGGGCTAAATTTATCGGTAACAATCCAGGTATTTTCTTTCAGCTCGGCATCTAATTGCCCGGCAGTCCAGCCAGAGTAGCCGGTAAAAAATTTTATCTCATCCCCGCTTAGCTGGTAGTTGGATATCAAGCCTTTTACCGTTTCAAAATCGCCACCCCAAAAAACGCCATCGCAAATTTCAAGTCCGCCGGGTATTTTATCGGGGCATTGGTGAATAAAGTGCAGCGTATCGTTACCCACCGGGCCGCCAATATACACCGGCATATCCGAATAGGAAATATCAGGCAAAATATCGCCCAGCAAATAATCGCCCTGGTGGTTTAAAACCAGGCCAACAGTACCAATTTCAGAGTATTCTGTCAGGATAATAACTGAGCGTTTAAAATTAGGATCCATCATAAATGGTTCTGAAATTAACAGGTGCCCGGTGGCTGCGGATATTGAACTAAGCATGTTTACTTTATTTAATAGTATTAACAAACGCCGTAAAAATATGTTCATTTTACAAAAAATGAAATATATTTAACATTAGTACGGTGTAATTAATTAGTAAGTTTGCATTAATGGATCAAAACGACTTACAAAATATGCGGCAAGACTACAGTGCCGCCTCATTAGCCGAAGACACAACCAAGGGCGACCCTATAAAACAATTTGAATTATGGTTTAACCAGGCCGTAGAAGCGCAGCAGCATGAGCCTAATGCCATGACACTTTCAACCGCCACGCACGACGGGCGGCCATCGGCCAGGATAGTTTTGCTCAAAGGATTTGATAGCGCGGGCTTTGTATTTTACACCAACTATTTAAGCCGTAAAGGCAAAGAGATAACCAAGAACCCCTTGGGCGCGTTAACCTTTTTTTGGGGCACGCTTGAACGCCAGGTACGCATTGAAGGCACTATTGAGAAACTGACCAAGGAGCAATCTGACAGATATTTTCATACCAGGCCGCGCAAAAGCCAGTTAAGCGCCGTTGTATCGCCGCAAAGCCAGGAAATAGCTGACCGTGAAATACTGGAAAAGAAATGGGAGCAATTAGAAACTGAATATGGTGATGATAAGGAAATTCCAAAACCATCGTTTTGGGGTGGGTATGTATTAAAGCCCCGTTTGATTGAGTTTTGGCAGGGTCGCCGCAGCCGCCTGCACGACAGGATCCTGTACAAAAAGATCGACAACAAAAATTGGAAAAAAGTACGTTTGGCGCCATGAGTTTTGAGGATATTAAATTATTGCTTACTGAAAAATTTGGCGCTGAAGTAATTGTTGGCGAGGAAACCGGCGGCCTGCAAGCTGCATTGCTTATCAACCCCGACCGTATTGCCGAAGTTTGCCTCGAGCTGCGCGATAACCCGCAAACTTATTTTGATTTTTTAAGCTGTATCACCGGGGTGGACTATGGTGTTGAAGCCGGTCGCTTTGGCGTGGTTTATCATTTGGCGTCTATCCCCTACCAAACGCAGCTTACTTTAAAAATAAGTAAGGAGAATGACAGAAGCGAAGACAATTTACCATCATTCCCGAGCATAACATCAGTATACCGCACAGCCGATTGGCATGAGCGTGAACAATATGATATGTTAGGGATATTTTTTGAAGGGCACCCGGATCTGCGAAGGTTATTGCTGCCGGACGATTGGGAAGGCTTTCCGCTAAGGAAAGATTATAAAACTGCGGAATACTATAAAGGAATAAAGATAGATTGATTTCGAATTTCGAATGTTCAATTTCGAATTTGTTAAAAAATGAATAAAATAGAACTCCAGCAAAGAACTAAAAAGTTTGCCATTGATATTATAAAGTTAGCAGAAGCATTACCTAATAGTAGGGCAGTAAATGTTTTAATAAATCAGTTGTTAAGAAGTTCATCTTCTGTTGGTGCTAATTATCGATCTGCTTGTAAAGGAAAGTCAACTAACGATTTTATAAATAAAATCGTTATAACAGAAGAAGAAGCTGATGAATGTATTTACTGGCTTGAACTTTTGGAAGAATCAGGTTTAGTTAAAATGATCTTATTCCAGTTTTAAAGAAAGAAGCTACAGAACTAACAGCTATTTTTACAGCTATAAGTAAAACAGCTAAAGAAAATCAACGAAATAACAAAAAATAAAAAAATTCGAAATTGAACATTCGAAATTCGAAATATAACGAGGCTTTACAAGCATATTACAAAAAAATCGCCGATGCAAGCGTTGAGGACATGGTACTTAACATGGGCCCGCAGCATCCGTCGACCCACGGGGTTTTGCGGCTGGAATTAATTACCGATGGCGAAATTGTTAAAGAGGTAATACCGCATATCGGTTACCTGCACCGCTGCTTCGAAAAACATGCCGAATCGCTTACCTACCAGCAAACCATCCCCTTTACCGACAGGATGGATTACCTGGCATCAATGAATAACAGCCACGCTTTTGTGATGGGTGTTGAGCGGATGATGGGTATTGATAAAGATATCCCGAAACGGATCGAATATATACGTGTACTGGTTTGCGAAATGAACCGTATCGCGTCGCACCTGATAGCTATTGGCACCTATGGCATTGATATTGGCGCTTTTACGCCGTTTTTATGGTGCTTTAGGGATAGGGAACATATTATGGGCATGCTGGAGTGGGCATCGGGCTCACGTATGCTGTACAATTATATATGGGTTGGTGGTTTATTTTATGATCTGCCGGTTGGTTTTGAGGAACGCTGCCGCGAGTTTGTGGACTACTTTAAACCTAAAATGGTTGAATTAAATCAACTATTAACCGATAATCAGATCTTTATCAGCCGTACGGCAAATGTTGGCGTATTGCCGCTTGATGTGGCTATCAACTACGGCTGCTCGGGCCCTATGCTGCGCGGATCGGGCCTTAAATGGGACTTGAGGCGTATTGATGGCTATTCTGTTTACCCTGAGCTTGACTTTGATATCCCGGTAGGCAAAGGCGAAATGGGTACCGTTGGCGATTGCTGGGACAGGTATAAAGTGCGGGTTGATGAGATCGAGCAATCGTTAAAAATGATTGAGCAATGCCTTGACCGCTTGCAAAATGAGCTGAAACGCACCCCTGAATTCGACCCGCGGGCAAAGCTACCCCGAAAGATCACCCCTAAAGCGCAGGATTATTATGTACGCTGCGAGGGCGCAAAAGGCGAGTTAGGGTTTTACTTTATGGCCGATGGCCGGTCGGAAATACCTACCCGTGTAAGGGCACGCGGTCCAAGCTTTAATAATCTGTCTGTATTGCCAGAGTTAGCCAAGGGCGTTATGATAGCCGACCTGGTAGCCATTATAGGCTCTATCGACTTTGTATTGGGCGAGGTTGACAGATAGGTAGTTAAAAACGGAAGGTCAGAAAGGGGTGTCATGCTGAGGCACTCGAAGCATGAGCGTAGGGGCGTCGCGAACTATGCATTAACGATAATGCAAGTCGTATAGGCCTTTGCCCGCATGCTTCGAGTGCCTCAGCATGACAACCCACGCAACATTTGTGAAAGATAATCCATCTTCCGAACAGCTATGCTTATAGCAACAACAAAAAAGGCCTCCTTACCGGAAGCCATTTTCATTTATATATTGTGGACTTTTAGGGCTTATTTATCATAAACCTTCACCATAAAAACATAGTTCTTTAGTTTTTTCAATTGTTGTACAGGTGTTAAATTGGCTAAAGTATTTTTGGTGTTAAGATTTACCTTTTTATCTAATGAATCGATCGCGCTTAATAAATAGCTTGATTTAACAGCGAAATGTACACCCTCTAATTGGGTTTGTTTAGCTTGTACAATACCTATTACATTTCCCTTATCATCCATTAACGGGCCACCGCTGTTACCAGGGTTTATCGGGATAGATATCTGGTAGTCGAGGCTATCGCCGTTAAGGCCGTTGGCAGATGTTACCTTGCCATAGCCATAAGTCCCTGATTCCTGCGGATATCCGTAAGTATAAACGCTTTCGGCCAGGTCGCTTTCAGCCTTTTTAATAGTATAGGGTATTGGCGGCAGGTTTCTGAACGATGTATCGGTTATTTTTAAAATGGCTATATCGTTTTCAGGCTGGGTATATAATACTTTTGCCTTAAATGATTTACCTGCTGCATTTTGAACATATACAGAATCATTTTCGCTCACCACATGATAATTTGTAACCAGCAGCCCGTTTGAGGTAATAGCAAAACCGGTTCCGCTAAACCTTTCCAATGTATTTTTAACAGGCCTGTTGCCTTGGGCAACTGTTTGGTTCAACCTGTCGGTCTTTTGTTTTAAACGAACAACCTCACCTCTTAACTGGATATATTTTGATTCTTGGTTACTTAGGTTACCGGTAACAAACAGCGTACATAAAATAGCAAATATAGCTATTGAAGCAGCTACAGATATTTTTGAATGATGATTACGCCATAACCTAACCACCCATGAGGGATGCACCATCAATTCTTCGGTCAAGGTATGCACATCGATCTCATCATGAATAGCGTCCAGGCGGCCTTCTAAAGCCAGGCGGTCGCTGTATTGCTTTAATAGCTTAACAAATTCCTGGTGCTCGGCTATTTTGGTATTAATAGCGGTATCGCCTTTGCGCAATAATTCAAATTGTTTACGTTCCTCAGGGCTCATTTCGCCATTAAGGTACCTTTCAATTTCTTCTAATAATTTACCATCGTTCATCCTTCTGTTCTCCTTACTATTTCTGGTGAAAAAATAATTTTTTCAACCTTTGCAGGCATTTATATTTTTGCGTTTTGGCATTATCGGCATTGGTATAACCAAACCGCTCGCATATTTCCTGCATCGACCGGTTATGGATATAAAAATCTTCCATAATAGTTTTACAGGGTTCGCCTAATAAGCGGAGCGCTGCCTCCATTTTACTAAACTGCATATCCATATCATTCTGCCGTTCCACCTCATCTTCAACCGGCGAATAATCCTGGAAATCCTTTATATCCCCGCTGTACCTGCTCATCTGGCTCAGCCTTTTAAGCCAAAGCCTGCGGCATACCGAGTAAATAAACGTTTTGAGTTTGCTGCTTAGCTCAAAATCTCCCGCTTTAATTTTATTGTATAATATAATTATAGCTTCCTGGTATATGTCTTTAGCATCATCAGGGCTGCCATTATTATTTATGATCAGTTGCAACACCATCGGAAAGTAAGCGACATACAATCGTTTTAAAACACTCTCCGAATTATTAAGTATCCCTAATATAACTTCACTATCAGTTGGGATCGAACCTTTTAATTCTTTATTCACTACTTAATATTCACTCCTTAATACTATTTATATGAAATTGTAACCCTATTATTTACAAAAAAATCTAATTTAATAAATTAAGGTTACCTTTTTAAAATTGGCGCATTAAAAGCAACAAATACTTAAACAAAATACGCCATGAAAAACATTGTTAAACTGGGTGTTATTGCCTTAACTGTATTGTCATTTACTGCCTGTTACTTTGGCGATAAAACCAAAAAACCAATCGACTCTACATCTACCACTGTAAAGGTTGATTCATCTGTTAAAACAACTACTGTTGATAGTGCCAAAAATGACACTACCAAAAAAGATACTACAAAAAAGTAATCTTTTTGCGGTTTAGTAGTTTTGAGGCAGCCCCATAAACCGGGTTGCCTTTTTTATTTACAAATTTGTTCCCGGAACTAAAAATAACTATTTGATAATCAATACAATATTAAATAAAACGACTATTTCTATAGATTTTATATTTTTATTTAAAATTTGTGGGTTACCTTTTTTAATTAATTGTATTAAGAAGTAAATATAAACGTATAACTATGAAAAATTCATTCAAATTAGCAGCTTTAGCATTAGTGCTATCTGTTTCAGTTGCAGCTTGTGGCGGTAAAAAAAGCGATTCTGCTTCAGATTCAAGTGCAAATAAAACTGATTCTGCAACCAAAACAGTAACCGATACTACCAAAAAAGATACTACCATTAAAAACGATACCACTAAAAAGGATACCACGGTTAAAACAACAGTAAAAACTACTACCGAAACAAAGAAAAAATAATTTATAATTAAACTTAACCCCCAAAAACAATGAAAAATTCATTCAAAGTTGGCTTTTTAGCCTTAGCCATCGCCGTTTCTTTTGCAGCTTGTAAAGCTAAATCATCTTCATCTGCTGCCGATTCAGCAAAAGCTGCTGACTCAGCTAAAGCTGCCGATTCAACTAAAGCTGCTGATTCAGCTAAAGCTAAAGGTGCTGACACATCTAAAAAAGACACTACAGCTAAAAAAGATACCACTGCAAAGAAATAGTGATTAGTTTTTTTAACTGATTTTTAGTTTTTTACAACAGAAAAGGTAATTCCATGCATTTTTTTTAAAATGCATGGGTTACCTTTTTGCATTTTAGGTATTAATAAGCAAAACTATTAATCACTTTTAAAAAAATTAACATGAAAAACGCATTCAAAGTAGGCTTCTTAGCTTTAGCTATCGCCGTTTCTTTCGCAGCTTGTAAAAGCAAATCAGGTGCATCTGCTGCAGATTCAGCTAAAATGGCTGATTCAGCTAAAGCTGCAGATTCAGCTAAAATGGCTGATTCAGCTAAAATGAAAATGGACACTTCTAAAATGAAAGCTGACAGCGGCAAAATGAAAGCTGACACTTCTAAGAAAAAGTAATCTCAGTTTTTAAAACAAAAAAACGCCCCGGTAATTATCGGGGCGTTTTTTGTTTAACGGCATTTTAATACCAGGTTAAATATCCTGATCAGGATTTCCCCCTGAACAATGAAATTATCCAGATAAGAATAGCTATTACAACAATTACAGCTATAATGCCAACTACCGCGCCGGCTTTAAAAATGCCGCCAATAACAGAGCATCCGCTCATGGCCATTATGGCCACAGACAGTAACAATAAGTTTAATTTTCTCATTTTTTAGGTTGTTTATATGATATGATGCTGTTAATAACAATAATAACATCGCTTTGTTGGTACATTTTATGGCTGTTATAAAATATTTATTTAGGCTAATTCATACAGATAAGTAATTTTACAGCCTACTATGAATACTCCGATATTATCTATTAAGCATGCTACCGTAAGGTTGCTGAACAACACGCTGTTTAAGCACTTAAACTTCACTATTGATAAAGGGCAGAACTGGGCAATAATTGGCGAAAGCGGGTCGGGCAAAAGCGCATTGCTACAAACCATAGCAGGCAGGTTTAACATCACCGGCGGCGAAATAAAATATCATTTTTTTGAGGAGTTTTTTAATGATCACCCGGCTAATGATAACAGCATAACCCATCAAAAGCTGATAGCCCTGGTTGAATCGAAGCACCATTTCAGAAACCTTTCAAATACCACCGAATTTTATTACCAACAGCGTTATAATTCATCAGATTCGGAGGATGCTTTAACTGTTGAGGAATACCTGTTATCGATAAATCCCCTACCCCGGAAGGATATTTACTGGGATCTGAATAAAGTTATAGCTACACTAAACCTGCATAATTTACGGGCAAAACAACTCATCAAGCTATCAAACGGTGAAACCAAGCGTTTAATGCTGGCTGCCGCATTGTTAAAAAACCCATTATTGTTATTGCTCGATACTCCCTTAACAGGCCTTGATGTGCAAACAAGAGCAGCCTTCAATTTGATACTTGATGAAATAATTGCATCGGGCATTACGGTAATTATGGCCACATCGCCCTATGAAGTACCCGATGCTATAACTGATATAGCAGTATTAAAAGATAGCGCCATTGCCCAGCTAATTAAAAAAGATGAATTTGACCCCGCCTTATTTATAAATAGCACTGCTGATACCATCGACAAAACAAAACTACAAGCAGTGCTTAACAACACTGATAAAACAGACTACGGTTTAATAGTAAAAATGACTAACGTACACATAAAATATGCGGATAAAGTTATTTTAAACGATGTGAACTGGCAGGTTTTACCCGGCGAACGCTGGGCGTTGCTTGGCCCCAATGGTGCAGGCAAATCAACTTTGTTAAGCCTCATCAATGGCGATAACCCACAAGCTTATGCCAATGATATTGTCCTGTTTGATAAAAAGCGCGGCACCGGTGAAAGTATTTGGGATATCAAACGTAAAATCGGTTTCGTATCGCCCGAACTGCATCAGTACTTCCCAACAGAAAATAGTTGCCTGCAGGTAATTGAATCGGGGTATTATGATACGCTCGGCCTGTTCAGGCCCAGTCAGAAATCAAAGGCGGATGCCGCATTAAGCTGGATGCAAGCTTTGGAAATTGACCAGTACGCCCGGCACCTGCTCAAAAATATCCCGGCCAGTGCCCAGCGTTTATGCCTGCTGGCAAGGGCGCTCATCAAAAACCCCGACCTGCTGATATTCGACGAGCCCTGCCAGGGCATGGATGCCCATCAGCAAATGCACTTTAAACAGGTAGTAAACACAATTTGCGACCTGAGCGATGTTACGCTGATATACGTAACCCATTACCAGCATGAGATACCCGACAGCGTGACTAAGGTGTTGCATTTAGATAAGGGAATGGTGGTTAAAACACCCTAACCTAACCGTTCCGTTTTGCAGGGGTACGTAAAATAGCACCTGAAAATTCCGGCCAATACATTTGCTATTCCATCACACTTTGCCTAACCATAAATAAAGGCAATGGGCCATTTTCTAATATACGGTCGTGAAATTTCTTAATGTCAAAACTCCTTCCCTGCTTTTTCATCAGTTCCTGTTTCCAACCGCTTATTTGCGCAGCGCCGTAATTATATGTAATAGCCTGTACCGGCCATCTTTTAACACGGGCTATTTCACGCAGGGCAATATCGTCGTGATTATGGATATTTTGCCGCCAAAAAGCAAGTGCCTGCGCGTTTGTCCACCCGTAATAGTTTAATCCAACATCCATAGGCACCCTTACGGCCCTTACAATATCCCATTCACATTCCCCAAGTTCATCATAAGGTGTTTTATACACGCCAAGCACTTTTCCTAATTTCTCGGTATAAGCAGCCCATCCCTCGGCATAACACATGTAAAAAAACAGCTGTTGAACTTTTGAATGTTGCTGCTCCGCATAAACCGATGCCTGGTAATGGTGCCCCGGCACACCTTCATGTATAAACAGCCAGCCAACCTGCCGGGTGTTATAAGGTTTGCCAAACAGGTTATAATAAAAGGTATTGTTATCATAATAGCCGGGCGTTTGTGCAAGCGCCGCATCGGCGCCTCTTTTAATAGTTAATGGTAGTATGGTATGTGCGTTAAAAACTTTATGCAAGTTATGGTACACCGTATCGCGTGCCTGCTCAAATAAATGCTGTACCAGCACTGTATCTGCGGTAAAAAATTGGGGGTCGTTAAGGTGCCGGTAAAAAAAATCTTCGCTTAGCCCGGTTGCTTTGCGTAGCTCCTGAATATGTGCTTTAACGCCCTTTACTTCGCTTAGGCCAAACTTGTATATCTGGTCGGGACTAACATCCGCGCTGAGCCATTTCTTTAATAAATATTTGTACCATGCTTTGCCATTGGGTACGGTGAATATGCCGTTTGATGGAATACTGTCGGGCTTATCGGCCAGCCATTGTTTTTCCAGCGTTAACCTGTTCAAATTCAAGTCAGTTTCATAAGCTATTTGTAAATAATCCTGCTGCTGGCTATGTGTTAATTTATTTACTTGATAAACATTTAACCCGCTTTTAATATTGCTGAAAAAACTTACTTGTTTATCAATCTCTTTCGCGGTACCAATATGCTTTAGCCCGTCAACATAACTCAATTCCAAATCGGGTATATGCAGTAACTGATAACCGGTAACAAAACTATCGCTGAATTTATTAAAATCGGGCTGCTGGCTTAAGGCTAAGCGGGGCAACATACAAACAACCATAAAAGTTAGCAATATCTTCATCATCTTGTTATTATAAACCGGTTACAGATCAGGTTTTTTTGGCTTTTTTATATTTCGACCCCGGCCAAAGGTTTTTGTTACAAAAAGCCTATCCGGGCACAAGTCACCTCTGCATTACCCAACCCACAAGACTTGCGCTATAGCATCCCCGCAAATTGTCCCTCCCCTGTAAAACTTCACACCCAAATCACTTTCAACTTTAAACCTTCAACTTTAAACTTATATTTGTATATGAATACTGCCGATCTGCTACAGCGTGCTTTACAATTCGATTTTCTTACACAGGAAGAAGGTGTTTTTTTATACAATAACGCCTCCACACCCGATTTGATGTACACAGCTAATGAACTGCGTAAAAAGCAGGTGCCGCATGGCAAAGTTACCTGGCAAATTGACCGTAATGTAAATACCACCAACGTTTGCATAGCTAATTGCAAGTTCTGCAACTTTTTCCGTCGCCCGGGGCACGAGGATAGTTATATTACCGATATAGAAACCTACAAGCAAAAGATCGAAGAAACATTCCGCTATGGCGGCGATCAGCTATTGCTGCAGGGTGGGCATCATCCCGATCTCGGCCTTAAATTTTATGCCGACCTGTTTAAACAATTAAAAGAACTATACCCAAACCTTAAACTTCACTCTTTAGGGCCACCCGAAATTGCCCACGTTGCAAAACTGGAGAGTATGAGCCATATTGATGTGTTAAGGGCATTAAAGGAGGCTGGTCTTGATTCGTTGCCCGGCGCTGGTGCAGAGATATTGAACGACCGTGTACGCAGGCTTATATCAAAGGGGAAATGCGGCGGTAAGGAATGGCTGGATGTAATGCGTGCCGCCCACCAGCTTAATCTACCAAGCTCGGCAACCATGATGTTTGGTCACGTAGAAACTATTGAGGAGCGTTTTGAGCATTTGGTTTGGATACGCGAGGTTCAGGCAGAAAAGCCCGAAGGCGCATATGGCTTTGTCGCTTTCATTCCCTGGCCTTTCCAGGATGATGGCACCTTGCTGCGTAAAGTGCGTGGTATTACCAATAATGTTACCGGCGATGAATATATCCGCATGATAGCATTAAGCCGCATTATGCTGCCCAATATTAAAAACATACAGGCCTCGTGGCTTACTGTGGGCAAACAAGTAGCACAAATATGCCTGCATGCCGGGGCAAATGATTTTGGCTCTATTATGATAGAAGAAAATGTAGTATCGGCCGCGGGGGCACCGCATAGGTTTACCGCCAAAGGCATACAGGAATCAATAAAAGAAGCCGGTTTTGAGCCACAGCTGCGCAACCAAAAATATGTTTGGCGCGATGTACCTGTGCAAATTGAAGAGCAGGTGATAAATTATTAACAGGTTTTTTCAAAAACTAAATAAAAAAGCCGCCTGTGTTATCCACAAGACGGCTTTTTTATTAACTGTTATTTTTATTAGTTCACTATAAATGATCCTTCTAACAAAGCTAATACTTCAGCCTGGGTCAATGGTTCATCAAATGCTGCAGTAGCTACAGAAACTGATGTACTGCTGCTGCTTTCAATACTTGGTAATGTTAAAAGGTTAATACCACCTACTGTAGTATTATTTTCTGGCGTAGCACCTGCATAATTAGCATCAACCAGGCTTATGCCGGTATCATTACTATTAGCAACAGTACTGGTTATCCAGGGGTTAATAACCACGTGATAAGTATTAGCACGTAAATAACGTATGGCTGCTGCATGCCTTGCCTCAACTGCATGGATATCCAATGCATAAGTTAAAACAGCGTTACCTGCTAAATTAGCAGCCTGTCCTTTATAAGCACGTACACCTGTATCTTCAAATGTTTCGGCTACAGCTAAAAATGTTTGGTAGTTAGAAAAAACATCAGCAAAAGGGCCATTACCTTTACCGTTACCGCCCGTAAAATCAAAAGTTAATGATGATTTAGCTACAGGGGTACCACCTGATGCGGTGATAGCGCCTTGTAAAAATGTAACGTGGTTATCTTCATCTGTTTTTATGGCGCCGATATAAGTAGCATCTCCCGCAGGTACTAACCCACTTGTTCCAACACCTGCATCATAAAACGATGATTCAAGATATTCAAGTGTTAATGCAAAATTCAATACAGCAATAACACCTGCTGATGTAGTTGCACCGTATGCTTTTTTAAATAAAGTACCTAAAGCAAATGGCATAGCAGCTACCGCTACCTTTGAACCAAAGCTGGTAATATTTTTTATCGCCGCGCGGCGTGGATTGATCCGATCCTGAAATTCAGGATCGATCTTTTCAATTTCTTCTATTATTTTATAAAAATTCATGACTTTTAATGATTAAAGAGGTGATTAACTAAAGCTTTTGGCCGATATTTTTGTTTTCAAATAAGTATTGGCCGCAGCTAAAACAACGCTTGGTTTGTTAGATATATTCAACGAGTTTGAATCAACCTGATCTGAACCCACAAAACTTACACCTAACAGGTTAGCAATTACTGATGCATGCCTTGCTTCTACCGAAACAATGCTGCCTGCAATGCCTAAATATGTAGTGTTAACTATCAAATAGCCCACACCGTCGTAAGCTGTTACACCTAAATCTTCAAATGCTTTGGCTGCGCCTAAAACACTTGCCCTGCTTGAGAAATCAATTTTACTAAAGTCAGGAGTTAAGGCCTGTATAGCTCCTGAACCTAATGCCGCTTTAAAAAATTCGCGGTGCAGTACTTCATGGTCGCGTATATCAGTTAAATAAGCAGTCTCTGTAATTGATATGCCTGAATAAGGAGAAGCCATTACCTGGGTGTAAAAGGCTGCTTCCAGTTGTTCCAAAGCATATGCGTAATTTAATATCCCCGGATCGCCTGAACCTACATCAATAGCGCCTGATGAAGGTACAACATTGTTGTGCTTGCTGCATGAGCTTGCGGCGCTTATTAATCCTATCCCCGCAACCCCGGCACCGGCATAGCGTAAAAATGACCTCCGTGCCATATTTACATTGCCTTCTGTAAGTTCTGTTTCTGTTTTCATAATAGATGATTAGTTTTGAATTATATGTTTATACAGGTAAGTACGTTTGATATGGCAAAGCAGTTTTTAATTTCAGTTAATGTTGTTACAACCTGAGAGAATACCTAATTTTATAATCAACAAGTGGAAAACACCGAACTTTATATTGAAGCTTTAATTTTTTCGTCTGAACAAAGTTTGCGTATCGAAGAGATAGCTTATTGCCTGCAGGCGGCCCTTGAGCGCGATGTTTCAACAGCGGCAATAAGCCAAAGCATAAGTAGCATCCAAAAAAAATACCAGGATGAACATTTCGCTATTGAATTGGTAAAGCTTAACAATGGTTATCAGTTTTTAAGCAAAAAGGCTTTTCACCCTGTTATAAGCCTGCTACAGGCGCAAAAATCAAAAAAGAAATTAAGCCAGGCAGCTATGGAGACGCTGGCTATTATCGCCTACCGGCAGCCCACAACAAAAACTGATGTTGAACAAATACGCGGCGTAAATTGCGATTACTCGGTACAAAAACTACTCGAAAAAGAGCTTATTATTATTGTTGGCAAGTCGGAAACTGTTGGTAAACCTATCCTTTATGGCACCAGCCCGCTATTTATGGATTATTTTGGTGTTAATGATATACAAGAATTGCCTCATATAAAAGAACTTACAAACAGCACAAATTCCATTGGTGAGCCCGAAGAATAAATTTTTCAATCATATTTTTATTGAAAATGATTTTGATTAATTTTACTATGAAAATAATTTAGTGATTTTTTAAAACGCTATATTGTATTAAATTACATTTTAATTTACATTGAGTTAAGTTTTAAAATAAAAATTCATCCAATGGGAACGCCAAAAAAACCTGTAAAGAAAAAGATAGCTTCGAAAACCCCCGGCGCGAAAAATTCAGCAACTCCATCAGATCCGAAGGAAAGGAAAAAGATAGTTGATGATGAAGACGATGATGAGGATTTTGATATGCCTTTAGATGAGCTGAGCGGCTACGAAAGCTTTGATGGCTACGAGGAAGAAGACGATTATTAATTCGTTTATATATATGGTATTATTGCAAAGCATTCAGGATATGCCTCTGGATGCTTTTTTTATATTCAGGCGGTACACAACACAATGCTTATAACCGAAGTTAATAATAAGGCTGCAAAAAAAGACTTTTTAGATACAGCCCGCATAATTTACAAAAACGATGATAAGTGGGTTTGCCCGCTTGATAACGATATTGAAGCCATTTTTGATCCTGCTAAAAATAATTTTCATCAGCATGGCAGAATTACAAGGTGGGTACTTACCGATGATAAGCAGCAATTAATTGGCCGCATAGCCGCCTTTATAAATAACGAAAAAGCCTATAATTACGAGCAACCTACCGGTGGCATAGGCTTTTTTGAATGTATTGACGATCAGCAGGCCGCTTTTATGCTGTTTGATACGGCTAAAAAATGGCTGCAGGATAATGGTATGCAGGCAATGGATGGCCCTATAAATTTTGGCGAAAATGATTCCTTTTGGGGTTTATTGGTTGAGGGTTTTACGCCACCATCATACGGCATGAACTATAATCCGCCTTATTACCAGGCTTTTTTTGAGAATTACGGCTTTAAAACCCTGTATGCGCAAATCACTAATCATTTAAACATCCTGAAGCCTTTTCCCGAAAGGTTTAGAAAGATAGCCACTTGGGTAACCAAAAAACCGGGCTATACCTTTAAGCACCTAAAAGCAAGCCAGATAGAGCAATTTGCAGCCGATTTTATAGAGATATATAACGATGCCTGGCAAGGCTTTGAAAATTTTGTACCCATCACCCACGCTACCATATTAGAAAGCTTTAAAAAGATGAAGCCCTTGATGGACGAAAAGCTGATATGGTTTGCCTATATAAATGGCGAGCCCGCATCCTTCAACATTATATTGCCCGATGCCAACCCCATGATAAAGCCATTAAATGGCAAATTAAACCTGGCCGGAAAGATCAAGTTTATATACCGAAAATGGAAAGGCGTTAACCGTATGCGGGCCATAGTAATGGGCACCAAACAAAAATTTCAGAACCACGGGCTGGAGTCGGCCTTGTTTATTACGCTTGGCGAGTATGTTTTGCCCATGAGCCAGTATGAAGAGCTGGAACTATCGTGGGTGGGTGATTTTAATGATAAAATGATAGCCATGCACGCCGCCATGGGAAGCGTATTTGGAAAAAGGCATTTAACTATGCGGTGTATTTTTTAGTGATTAGAGGTTAGTGATCCGTGATTAGTTAAATTGGAAAGCATGTATGATTTTTTTCTAATCACCAATCACTAACCTCTAGTCACTAGTATCAGGCTATTTCTCTTTTATGCCTTAGCTCTTCGAACAACTCGATAACCTTTTTTTGGAGTTCGATCACTTCGCTTTCGCGGTCAAGCAATCGTTTATTAACGGTTTCAAGTTCGCTTATAAATTTTTGGTCTTGCTGGTCAACTTCATTAAACGTAAGCAGTTGTACAACCGCCATTTCAAATAAAGTAGCTATCTGCTCAAGCCTCGATAAATTAATATCTGTTATGCCTGTTTCAATTTTTGAAAATGCTGGTATGGAAATGTCCAGTCTTTTAGCAACATCTTCCTGGCTCCATCCTTTTTGATGGCGCAATAACCTGATTTTTTTTCCCAGTGTTTTCATGTTTGTTTACAATGCATAAGGTTTTCGCAATAGTTAATAAAGTTATAATAATTTTTTAATATCCAAATAAAATATTTTAATTATTTTTTTTATGAACTGTTCAGTATCACGCAATTACATCAGATTGCTAAAATATTTGCTTGTGTTTAGCACTATTTTATAAACTTTGCCGCTACCCAATCTTTATTTTTCTTATGAATAATATATTTTATTCCATATTTACGCGCCTCATCCATTATAATATCCAGGTCGGGCGCTTCATAAAACCCGCTTAAATAAATTTCACCATCGTGTTTTAGCACTTCGCTATAGCGCTGTAACTGGTCGAGCAAAATATTACGGTTAATATTAGCCAGAATAATATCATACTGCTCATCGGGTATAACTTCCTTTGAACCGCAGATGGCTTTTATGTTAGTTATATGGTTTAGTTCGGCGTTCTCAATGGTACTGTCGTAACATACCGGGTCGTAATCAATGGCGGTTACTTCAGCGGCGCCCAGTTTAGCGGCCATTATAGCTAATATCCCTGTCCCGCAGCCCATATCCAATATTTTTTTGCCTGCAAAATCATTTTCAAGCATCAATTGCAGCATCATTGAGGTAGTTTGATGGTGCCCGGTACCAAAAGCCATTTTAGGGTCTATCACAATTTCGTACGCAAACTCGGGCCGGGGAGCATGAAAAGTAGCCCGCACAAAAATTTTATCTGCTATGGCGATGGGTTCAAAATTGCTTTCCCATACCTCGTTCCAGTTTTTTTGGGGGATGAGGCTTATCTCGTACGAAAAAGTGAACATATCCTGGTAAACGCCCAAAGCCTCATTTAGCTTTTCCTCGTCAAAATCATCTGCCGGTATATAGGCTTTAAAGCCAAATTCCAACTCTTCAAAGGTGTCAAAACCTATATCGCCCAGGGTATTTATCAGCAGATCTTGCTGATAATCCTCGGTGGTTATAACGGTAAAAAGCAGTTCGTAGTAATTCATTCCGGTTCCTCAGTTCCTTTAGCCTTATGAATAATTTTAATATCCAGCAAATACAAAATTAAAAATATAATTGCCCAGTAACTTAATTGGATCAGTGTAAAATAGACTATAAATTGAATAAAAGGCCTTATACCCTGCTGCTGGCTCCAAATGATATAGCTAACCCCTGTGGCGAAAACAAGGCATATTAAAACAGTGATCACAAAAGTAAGCAGGAATGATTTGTATGATCTTAACAGCAGCCTATCCCACAAGGGCACGATAATAAGGTATTGGGTTAGTATGGCAACTATAAATGGCAAGGCTGCAAACAACTTGAAATAAGCCATCAGGCTGTAAATATTACCATCGCTTATGGTACCAAGTGCAAGCGAATGATACGCCATGTTAAATTTAACAATCACCCAAAACACAGCAAATGCCAGCAACGGGGGCAAAACAACTTTTAGCAGCGTTCTCATATCGAGCTATTTATCCCGAGAGCTATCGGGGTGAGGAATGAGATATGCGGCAAGATGTTCATTCGGTAATTATTGTATTTTTTTAAAACTTTCGGGTATCAGATTTTCCGGGGCAGCTATTAACGTATCTGTTGTTTTGCGTGACTTGAAAGTAAAAATACTATCTGTTGAACTGATCAACTCATAATCCCTGTTGCCCATGTCAAAAATATTCGGGGCCGACAGGTACCATTTTTCATTCAAAATAATATCACTGCCAATATATCTTGCGAATTTTCCGTTGGCATCTTTAGCAAAAAGCAGGCATTTAAAATTTTTATCCAAATACACTATTGGCTTTGCTGTATCTTTCCAGTCGCTGCTTTTTAAAACCCAGTATTTATAATTGCCGCCTGTTAACATATCTTCCTTACTTTCAGGCTGGCATGAGGTAATTAAACCCAATACCCCACACAAAAGAAAATATATAAATAGCCTTTTCATTTGCCCTTCAACTTGATCAATTAAACACCTTCAAAATATCAACAAAATCGCGCGATTTTAAGGATGCGCCGCCAATCAACCCGCCATCAATATCGGCTTGCGCGAATAATTCCGGTGCGTTTTTAGGGTTACAGCTGCCACCGTATAAAATGGTGGTATCATCAGCCACCTGCTGGTTATATTTTGCAGCAATTTCCTTGCGGATAAAAGCATGTATCTCCTGCGCCTGTTCGCTCGACGCGGTTACGCCTGTGCCAATAGCCCAAACCGGCTCATAAGCTATAACCAATTTACCAAATTGAGTTGCATCGAGGTGAAAAACACCTTCGGCCAATTGGCTTTTTATAATATCAAAATGCTTATTCGCCTCACGCTCCTGTAAGGTTTCGCCAATACAGAAGATAGGCTTTAAGTCGTGCTTTAAAGCGGTATCGGTTTTCTTAGCTAACAATTCATTGGTTTCATGAAAATACTGGCGGCGCTCCGAGTGGCCTAAAATTACATAGGCAGCACCTACCGAATGGATCATTTTTGCAGATACTTCACCTGTATAAGCTCCCGACTCGGCCTGGTGTGCGTTTTGCGCGCCTACCGAAATTTTGGTGTAGCCTTTTGCCATCTGTACCAAACTATGCAAATGAATAAACGGACTGCAAACCACAGCTTCCTGCTTGCCGGTCACTTCGTCCTTTATCATATTGGTTATTTCCGAAAATAAGCCCAAACCTTCGTTATAATCAAGGTTCATTTTCCAGTTTCCGGCAACTATTTTTTTTCTCATGCTTTTTATATTGATTGAATTAGTGATTGAGTGAATGAGTGATTTGTCTGATTATTAAAACTGTCTATATTGCTTAGTCAGTTCAAATATTTGGGTTAATATGCTTTTTTCGTTTTCGTTAAACTCCCGGTGTTCACGGCGGGCGAAAACCTTTGCGGTGGTTTCCAGGGCTTTATTTAGCGAATATTCTTCGAGCCCATACTGCGCTCCGCCCCAGCTAAAATCGGGCACATGGTTAGGCGGGAAGCCTGCACCAAAAACATTGGCGCTTACCCCTACTACCGTACCTGTATTAAACATGGTGTTTATACCGCACTTGGCATGATCGGCCATTATTAAGCCGCAAAATTGCAGGCCCGTTTTACGGTAATGCCCGGTGGAGTAGTCCCACAATTTTACCTCGGCATAGTTGTTTTTTAGGTTGGAATTGTTGCTGTCGGCACCAATATTGCACCATTCACCAACCACAGCATTGCCCAAATAACCCTCGTGGCCCTTGTTGGAATAACCCCAGATAACCGCATTGTTTATTTCGCCGCCAACCCTGCAATACGGGCCAACGGTAGTAGCGCCATATATTTTAGTCCCCATTTTAACCTGCGAATCATTGCATAAAGCAAAAGCGCCGCGGATATTGGTGCCTTCCCAAACCTCGGTGTTTTTGCCCAGGTATATCGGCCCGTTTATGGTACTAAAAGTGCAGCATTCGGCAATAACGCCATCCTCAGCAAAAAAATCATTACCGATAATGGTATTGGTGGCACTCATGGTTGCGCTGGTACGGCCTTTGGTCAACAGTGCAAAATCCTTCCGCAACTCCACATCATTCTTCCTGAAAATATCTTCGGGATAACGGATCACTACCGCCGACTGCTCATAATTGATAACACGGTCAAAACCGGCAGCAGCATCAAATTTCTTGGCTTCGCTTTCACCCAGCTTTACAGCTATTAAAGCACCATCATGCTTTAAAGTTTGTCAATTGCTTCTATAAGGTCAGTATCCGGACAAAAAGCGCCATTAATGAATATATTATCCTTAGCAATTTTTAAAGGGAACTTGCCCTGTAAATAGGCTTCGGTTTTAAAAGAAAAGTCTGTATTTAAATATTGTCCCCACTTTTCGGCGATGGTAAGTATGCCAATACGCAGGTCGGCAACAGGGCGAGTGTAGGTTAAAGGGAGTAGTGTTTGATGCGCGTTATCTTCAAAAAGAATAATTGCCATGGCGCAAAAATAAAAAAGTCTCCCGATGTATCGGGAGACTTATAATATTATTTATAAACAAATAATTATTTCTTGTTATAACGTGTGCGGAATTTGTCGATACGCCCTGCAGTATCCACCAGTTTCATTTTACCGGTATAGAACGGGTGCGAGGTATGAGAAATTTCTAATTTTATTAATGGATATTCGTTACCGTCTTCCCATTTTACGGTTTCGCGGCTATCGATGCATGATTTAGTTAAAAAAGCATAGTCGTTCGACATATCCTTAAATACAACTAATCTATAATTTGATGGATGCAGGTCTTTTTTCATTGTTATTATTTGTTTTTTATCGGCAATGAAGCTATCATAAGTGTAGCTGTTTTTATGGCAGCATACGATGGCTTCATTGTGCTTAATTCTTATAAAAGAGGTGCAAATGTAGGAAATTAATTCAAAAGTTAAAAGTGAAAAGTTAAAAAAAATGAGATTAGTGGTTGGAGGTTAGAGATTGGTGATTAGTTGCCCTTCCGTTTTTGTAGATACGCAATATTTTGTATCTCCCGACGATGGGTTCGTTAATCGCTCCCACAAGTGCTCGATCATATCTTACATTTACAAAAATCTATCTTATCTTTAACTATTCATGCCACAAATAAAACGCACATTACTTTTATTACTTATTTTTATTGCTGCTTCATTGGCATTAAAAGCCCAACAACAAGCTGTGAAAAATGATGTGATTATTAATATAATGGGCACAACACATAGTGACAGCATATCATTAAGTTTTACTATGAATATATTAAGGAAAAATGACAGTATTAAACTCGTGAGTTCAAAGGTTGATATGCTAACAAAGGCACAAATAAATAGTGATTATCCTCCATTTATTATGCATAGAGGGAATAAATATAAAAAAGAACTGAATACTGATGGCTCTTTTAAACAGTACGCTTTTTATGATGATCGCTCAGTGTTGTTAAAACCTCATGTAAAGGCTGGCAAGGATTCAATATTTTATATGATTTGTATAAAATTAATTGATTCTATCGCACGAACAAGAAAAGAAATACTTGAACAGGTTCATCCTCAAAACAATTTGCCTTATTCCCTTGATGATGGTAAACCCCAAATCACATACGAAATCATAACCCCTTCAGAAACAAAAATCATAAATCTAAACTATCCCGCATCAGTGTCCCCATCGCTTTTATTTAGCTTATTTGCGGCGATATATGCTGTAGAGCATTAATTGAATTTAAAAAACAATAATTAACCCATAGCCTAATCTCTCACCGATTATTGCCGCTAATAAAAATCCCATAAATCCGTTCAAACCTGGTTCTCGCATAATTCAATCAACACCCCATTTGTACCCTTCGGATGCACAAAGCAAACCAATTTATTATCCGCGCCCAGCTTTGGCTCTTCATTCAGCAGCACAAAGCCTTCACTTTTTAACCGCGCCATTTCTGCTTTGATATCTTTCACCTCAAACGCTATATGATGGATGCCCTCCCCTTTTTTGGCTATAAACTTAGCTATCGGGCTATTATCGCTCAGGGCTTCTAATAGTTCAACTTTATTTGGGCCGCATTGTAAAAACGCTGTTCTAACGTTTTCTGACGCTACATCCTCTGTTTTATACACATTTGTATTCAGCAGCTTTTCGTATATGGTTTTGGCAGTTGCAATGCTGTTTACGGCTATCCCAATGTGCTCTATCTTTTCCATATCCAAATATTGCAAATTAATGACGGCTTACATATAATAACCCTTGTTTTGAATGATTTTAAATAAAAACTTTGCATATCTTTGTATGTTAAATAAAAGCTATGAATATCCCCGTATATTTAGATAATAACGCTACTACACCAATGGATCCGCGCGTGCTGGATGCTATGCTGCCTTACTTTGTCGAAAAGTTTGGTAATGCCGCCAGTCGTAACCACCCATTTGGCTGGGTAGCCGAAGAAGCCGTAGACTATGCCCGTGAGCAAGTAGCGAAACTGATAGGTGCCAGCGAAAAAGAGATCATCTTTACTTCTGGCGCTACCGAATCAGACAACCTTGCTATTAAAGGCGTTTTTGAGATGTACCACGAAAAAGGCAACCACATTATCACCACCGTTACCGAACATAAAGCAGTGCTTGATGCCTGTAAACATGTGGAGAAACTTGGCGGCAAGGTAACTTACCTGCCTGTTAAGGAAGATGGCCTGGTTGATCTGGAAGAGCTTGAAAAAGCCATGACGCCTGAAACTATCCTTGTTTCCATCATGTATGGCAATAACGAGATAGGTGTTATACAACCTATAAAAGAAATTGCAGCCATAGCCCACAAGCATGGCGCCTTAATGATGACCGATGCCGTACAGGCAGTTGGTAAAATACCTGTGGATGTTAATGCTGATGGTATTGACCTGCTGGCATTATCGGCACATAAAATATATGGCCCTAAAGGCGTTGGCGCACTATATGTACGCCGTAAAGGCCCGCGTGTTAAAGTTACCGCCCAAATGGATGGTGGCGGCCACGAGCGCGGCATGCGCAGCGGTACTTTAAATGTACCCGGCATTGTTGGCTTAGGCAAGGCCTGCGAGCTTTGCATGCAGGAAATGGAAAGCGAAGCAAAACGCTTATCGGCCCTGCGCGATAAATTGCAGTCGAAATTAACTGTGCTTGAAGAAAGCTATGTGAACGGCAACCAGGAACACCGCTTGCCGCATGTAGCCAACATCAGCTTTAAGTATGTTGAGGGTGAAGGCTTAATGATGGCCATGAAAGATCTGGCGGTATCATCAGGTTCAGCCTGTACATCAGCTTCGCTGGAACCATCGTATGTATTAAAAAGCTTAGGCCTGTCGGATGATCTGGCGCACTCTTCTATACGTTTTGGTTTGGGCAGGTTCACTACCGAAGAAGAAGTAGATTACGCTATCGAAGTAACCAAAAAATCGGTTACCCACCTGCGCGAACTATCACCACTTTGGGAAATGTTTAAAGAAGGCATCGACCTTGACTCAATTGAGTGGGCGGAACATTAATTTAATTTGAAGATGTGGGAATTTGAAAATTTGAAAATTACCGCATCATTTAAGAAAGACAATAAGAATACAAAATATAATAAGATTTATAATTGAAGAGCGAAGTTAACATCTTCAAATTTTCAAATCACCAAATTAACACATTAACAAATGGCTTATTCAGATAAAGTAATCGATCACTACACTAACCCCCGCAATGTTGGCACGCTTGACAAAGCCAGCCACAAAGTAGGTACAGGTTTAGTTGGTGCCCCTGAGTGCGGCGACGTTATGCGCCTGCAAATTCAGGTTGATGATAACAACGTAATAACCGATGCTAAATTTAAAACATTTGGCTGCGGCTCTGCTATCGCGTCATCATCACTCGCTACCGAATGGCTAAAAGGTAAAAGTATTGACGATGCCATGAAGATTGACAACATGGATATTGTTGAAGAACTTGCCCTGCCCCCGGTAAAAATTCACTGCTCGGTTTTAGCCGAGGATGCTATTAAAGCAGCAATTAACGATTACCGCGTAAAAAACGGCATGGAAGCAATTGTAAGCGAAAAAGTGCATCATTAATATTTAGTATCAAGTATATAGTATCAGGTAGCAAGATTATTTGCTATGCGGATACTGTTAATGTGAGATATAAGTTTTTAAGATTTTTGTCTTGATACTTGGTACTAACTACTAAATACTAAAAAACAATGGTAACAGTAACTGATAAAGCAAAAAGTAAAGTAGAACACCTGATGCAGGATTCGGGGCTCGATGCTTCGTATTTTCTGAGGGTATCTGTTCAGGGTGGTGGTTGCTCAGGTTTATCATACAACCTTGATTTTGATAACGAAATAAAAAAGGGCGACCAGTTTTTTGAGGATAAAGGTGTACGCATGGCTTTAGACATGAAATCATTCCTTTACCTGGCGGGAACCGAGCTTGATTTTTCAGACGGACTGAACGGCAAAGGTTTCAATTTCCACAACCCTAACGCAACCCGCACCTGCGGCTGCGGCGAGAGTTTCTCGGTATAAAAAATCAATGTCATTTCGACGAGGAACGAGGAGATATCTTATACACCATACATTTGGGCTATTGCAGGGCGTATAAGATCTCTCACTACGTTCGAGATGACATAGAATAATATTATTATTTATCCCTCATCGGCGCAGTATAGCTGTTTTGCAAATTAAACCACCAGTTATCCTTACCCCCAGGCAAATTAATCCCTCTTACCCAAAAAGAATAATAACCGGGCTTAACGCCGGCAGGTATGGTATATGTTATCAGTTGTCCGTGTCCGTTTGCTTTAAATATCCGTCTTGCAACGGGTTTATTTGTTGCTGCCCTATCAATCTCTAACATAAGCGCTGTATTACCGGCCCAATTATGGGTATTATAATCAAGTAGGGTCGAAACTATTTTGGTATTCCTATCCACCCAGATACGGCATATCAATTGTTTTTTATCGCTGGCCGGGCGTATGCTTAAATCGTTGCTGGCATCCCACTCCTGTGTTACACTTTTTTTATCGGGCACAAAACTACCGGTAATACCCGGTGGGGCCATTACCAAATAGCCCCTGCCATCCTTATTGGCAGGCACATTGATGATCAGCCGCCCATTTTTAACAATGGCGGTCACATTGTGGTCGGTATAATCAACCAATAATGTTCCGTTAGGTATAGTGGTGTTTACGGTGTCCTTTATGGCATTATCCTGGTTGCTGTTAAGCAGTACTATCGACCGCCTGCCGCCTGTATGCTCAAAGGCATAAACATAACCGCTTGGTGTTACCTGTTCATTAACTGGTTTGCCGTTGCAGATAAAACTATGGCACCAAACTAATTTATTAAGATGATAATTTAAAGTATGCGTGCCTATCAGGGTACTGCCATAACATTCGGTCGCGGTACTCCAATCCTTTACCGATATGCAGGGCGTGCCGCCGCCGATGGTAAGCATATAAGCATACCCCAGCAAACATTGTTTGGGCAGCGCCACGCGGGGCATGGTACCTATGGC
>Ga0302309_10000752_pt1 | contig 34235 bp, 54 predicted proteins | sample III_Palsa_N1_1_FD_200453 | JGI IMG/M metagenome (GOLD analysis project Ga0302309, IMG submission 200453) | Peat permafrost microbial communities from Stordalen Mire near Abisko, Sweden - III_Palsa_N1_1 | ecosystem: Environmental > Terrestrial > Soil > Palsa > Peat permafrost | place: Sweden... | reverse complement strand
GTCAGTGCTGTTTTGTTGCGGCAAAAATGCAATTATACTAGTAATAAGATACTTAGATCATAAAAATGTTAATAGGAATGTTAGCCCCATCATTTACCCAAAACCGCCTTTACAATGCGTAGGGGCGGCTTTTTACTTTTTGCGTCACTAAACGAGTCACTAAAAGATACCTTTTCACTGGTGAAACCCGAAGATTTACCCTTTAAACCGCCCTATAAACCGGCGCGGCTTGTTAATGAGGATAAGCCCCTCTCTGAACGGTGGTATATCGTTTTTTGGGTGTGGGATGCTGCCCAAAAACAATTAATCCGGCGCCGGGATTATAAAGTAAACAAATTCGACAGCGTTAAGGAACGTAAGAAATACGCCGCAACAGAGATCAAAGGGCTTAATGAGCTTTTAAAAGCCGGTTACCATGTAAATGCCAAGGTTAAGGCAGCGCAAGCCAAAAAGCCTACTATCATGATCCGAAAGGATTTTACGGTTAAGCAGGCCTTTGATTTTGTGCTTACGCTGGTAAAGGCCACCAAACGACCGGCCACTTACAACACCTATTCCTCATGCAGTAATTTGTTTACCACCTGGTTTGAATATTGCTACGCCAAATCGCTTAAAATTAGTTTCCTGCACAAATCGCATATCGTGGAATACCTCGACTTTGTCCAGGTTGACCGTACCTTAAACAACCGGTCGCGTAACGGATACCTGGGGCATATTAAAACCTTGCTGGGTTTAATGGTTGAGCGGGATATCATACCGCATAATCCTGCGGTGGGCATCAGGGAAGAACCAGAAGATATTGGCGGCAATACCGCTTACTTGCCTGAGCAGGTAGCCACGCTTAAAACCGCCATTACCGAAGAAAATTACCGGCTGTGGCTATTTATCCAGTTTATATTTTACGGCTTTATCAGGCCGGGAGAGATCGGCCGCATACGGATTAAATTTGTCAACCTGGAATCGGGCAAAATATTCCTGCCGGGTAATATCACTAAAAACAGGAAACCACGGCATGTGCAGCTGTCACCGGCGTTTAAAAAATATATTTTGGAGATGAATTTGGGCGCTTATGATCCGGAACATTTTGTATTCGGGCATAACCTGGTTACCGGGCCTATGCAGCTGCAAAAGAATTATGCCAGCGCACTACATACTAAAATTGCCCGCAAGCTTAAGTTTGGGCTTGAATACACCCTTTACTCGTGGAAACATACCGGTGTAATTATGCATTACCTTGCCGGTATCGATATTAAAACGCTGCAAAACCAATTGGGGCATTGGTCGCTACAGGAAACAGATACTTACCTCAAATCGTTAGGGGTATTCGATAATCAGGAATTTGAATTGAAAAGCCCATCGATCTAGATCTCGCATCGCAAAATTATTTGGTGCTCGAGTATTTACCAAGAACCTTATCGCACAATAAAGCGATGTTGGCCAGCCTCGCATAAAACTGCGATTAGATCTAGCATAAAAGCAAAAACCCCGGCGACCCTTTCGGATGGCACGGGGAAAATGTCGCAAGGTTGTGGCGCGTACATTTTATTTATTCTTGGTTATCTTAAATTCGGTTTCTAACGTTGTTATGCGGGTATCAAGTAGGTTATATTTATCATCGCGCTTATCGAGCTTTTCGGCCATTTTTTCGATAATGGTAGTTAGGTTGGCAACCTTTTCGGCTAAAAAACCAACCTTTAAATAGTTAATGGCAAAGCCACTCCCGAAACTGATCAGGGCGACAAAATAAGGTAGTATTTCAGACAGTTTTGCCGCTTCCATCGGTTGTATTTGTTGCAGGTGGCGTAATTGCATTAGGGTCTACTTTTGCCTGGGCGTGTATTATTCCCAGCCCTGATATGCCCAGGGCTACTTTTGCGGCTAACAGCAAATGTTCGCTTAAAACTACGCCGGTGCTGGCCTCTTTTAATATTACTGCTGATGCCGATAAGATGCAGGCCCACACATTGCGTACAAACTTGTAAATAGCCGGTGTCGGCGCGGTAAAGGTGTATAACAGCTTACCGAAAAATGCGATTATTTTATCCATGATTTTAATTGATTAGGCGGTAATATTGGCTAAGGCGTTCAACTCTTCCTGCGTGCCCATCCACTGGTCTAAATCCATATTACCGCCTGTAGTTGCACCATTTAACTGACCATATTCGCTGTATTGCCAAATCTTATAAGCCCATCCCGGTATAAAAGGCGGCGGCGTTGGTTGGTATGAGGCTACCCAAAATATAGCATCGGGCCAGGTGTGGCAGATCACGTTTTTAATAAAATCATCATTTGAATAGATAATAATATCCTTACGGCCATAACGCGGATCGGCATATAAAGCGGCTATGAAATTATTTACCCGTTGGATGCATAATGCCCGGTTATTGATTACGAATGTTTCTTCAGCGCTGCCGGAATCGGCTTCAAGGTCCAACATTAACGGTCCTGTGCTCCGCTCGGTATAACACACCCCTCTGCTTAAAACATTTTCAACTTGAAGTTCGCCATCGGCTTCCCAATCAAAAAAGTGATAATCAATCACGATCACGGTAGGATATAGTCTTTTCAGCTCGTGATAAAATATTTGAAAATCCGGGTCCTGGAAGGAAGCGCCCTGCGTTCCTTTTATAGCAACGATTGATATATCGGCGGGCAGGTTGTTAAGTACCTCAAGGCCGTTATTGTGTGAAAGATCGATTACTCTGATCATGGTATTATAAGGTTGAATTGATTTTATGCTAAATATTACCTGCTTAATGCACCTAAAAACGTTAAAACGTCGCTCGCGAATGATGCCTTTTGATCATCTGTAAAGCCAGCGCCAATACTTGCAAAACCGCAACCATTTGGCGTAAACTGTACCGGCGTTCCGGTGCCATTAACCGCCCCTATATAAATACTTTTGGTAGGGGTGCCATTGGAAACATAATTTGCTGTTTGTTGCAAAGTGCCGTTTAAATCGAGCGTTTCAGTAGCCGCGTTATTTCTATTAATCAGCCATAAACCGGCAAAGCTATCGGTTATAGGAGCGTATACTCCGCCCGTAGTTAAGCCACTGTTGGAGTTTACACTGGTATAATTTCGTGATCCATAGTTGAAAGTAAATTGGCTTATTTGATTATCAGCCGAATTATAGCCACCCATGAAAGAACTGTTATTCACCGCTGCGCTTAAAGAGTAATAACTCATATGTGCCGAATCTTGAGATATTAGGCCGTTTGTAGAAGGTATCAAGCCGGTATCGGCGTAAGAGCTCGTTCCATCAGGCAGATATCCGGTAGCGCCGAATACTTGCGAACCGCCATAAGAAAGCTGGTAGGTGGAAGGTGATATTAAGTTAAATGAACACTGGCTGGCCGCACCGCCCACAAATGGGTATATGGCTGCGCACAATGCCCAGGTGCCGTGCGCCTTTAATGCAATAACCAGGTTGGTTACAGCGGATTGCTGTGTCGGGTCTGTAATGCCGGCTGCCGTGAAAAATGCATTTGCATCCGCATCGCTTCCGCCGCCACCACCGCCGGTGTTTCCGCCCCTGCCAGTAGAAACTACGTCACCGGTCAATAACCAGGTGTTTATCGCTTGTTTGATTAATAACCCAATAGAATAAACCGCATTGGTGGAATATTTACCGCCTGCTGAATTAACAATTACACCCGTTGCCGAGGTAATATCTACCTGCCCGGCTCCCAATTGCAAAACCCTTATTTGCGATCCTGCCGCGAAAGGCACTTCGTTTTCCAAAGGCAACGTAAGCGCTACATTAGCCGCACTGTTAATGGATATAACCGAACCGCTGTCGGTCGGCTGCAAAGTATAGGCATCAGTTTGGGCATTAAATGATAACTCCTTGCTTGAAAAGCCGATATTGTCCGCTTTAATGTTGCTTAAATATTGTGTCCGGGTAAAGATCGAATTATCATCCCCCACACCTGAAATAACCTTATTATACCGGATATAACCCTCTGTGCCTGATACCCGTTCGTCCAGGTCGAATTGAGTGGAATACCATAGGCCAGCACCAAGCCCATCGGGATTGGTATCTTCTAATGCCAATTGGTTTATACTAAAAGGCATAACGCCCTTAACCACAATATTAAATGCCGTACGCGCCACGCAAGCCCTGTTTACCAGGGCAGGATGATAGGAGGTATTGAAGCTTAATCCCTCATAACACATATCAATCATAACATTGTCAATGTTCGCATGCTCATATAATTCCATGCCGGTGTATACACCGATTATTAAAATTTTATCGGCATTTACGGAGACAAAATTATTAATGCCTGGGAACACTACTCCCCTGCATGTATTGGCTGGCATTACCGATAGGTTTTGGATAGACATCGTATCTATCCTTACATTCAATAAACTTAAATGCGCAAGGTTTAAGGCGTTAATAGCGGTAGCGGTAGGGGCAATATTGGTTGCGCCCGAAAGGCTATTTACGCGTATGGTGATATTTTCTACGTCTAAATGGCAATAACTAAAGTTACCCCACGGCCCGGTAGCAGAAAAGCTGCCGATTACGTTTCCCGCGCCAACTAACGTACTTTTTAGTATTACACCTGTGTTTGGGGGTGTTCCGCCGGTAAAGGGATCAGAATAATTATTCGGACCTGATTCACCCAATAATTTTATTTTGTTATGCGCTACGCTGTTAACGTAGGCATGTAACGGAATGCTTAATTGACTGTTGGTCGTTCCATTCAGCGCGCCGCCTATAACATAAATGCCATTTGGAAGATAAACAACGCCGCCACCTGCCGCATCCGCGGCGTTAATGGCGTTTTGTATGGCAGTTGTATCATCGGTGGTGCCGTCTCCCAGCGCGCCGAAAGCTTTAACGTTATAAACGCGGCTGGTTTCTGATATTTTTGAGAATCTATCTATGAACATAATTAATCTCCTAAAATGATGGTTATTGGTGCCTGTACGTTCGGGAATGAGAAATTGCCGTGGCTTTCGGTGAGGGTTTGGCTTACACCGTTACATATTACGGTTGCATGATCTGTTGTTGATACAACCGCGATGGCTACATTTCTGTATAGATAATCACCTATGGTTTCCTGAATTATTTGGCCATGTAAAATACCTGAGTAGTTATAATTTTCAGCGCCCTCTATGCTCACCGCGGTTATACTAGCTACCGACGCTTCATTCTCAATCGTTAGGTTATAGGTTGGTGCAGGTGGATTTACGGTACAAGTTGCCCCATTAGTGCCATCATTGGCAAATGCCTGGCCTGATGCCTCAAATGTGCCGTCAGCTGCCGCGGTTGAATCGGCATCCGCCTGGCTAATGGTAGAGGTATAAGTCTGTGAATAGTTGATGGCTGATCCAGTTGAGCCAGCGCCGCAATTGTTACGGGTAAAGCTTTCGGTACGGGTAGAGCTGTATACGGTAGCCACTACCGGTTGAAAGAAAGTGTCAATATAATATGGCGGGTTAGTTGCCCCGGTATCATCGGTATTGTTTGCAGGCAGGTTAAAGCCATCTTTTGAGGATAGGATCACATCGCCATCGGTATTAATAAGCAGGTATAATTCTATATTGGCTACTATTAAGTACTTTATAATATTTGCCGATGGCCTGTTGTTAACCGGCAAATTACCCAGTGTAATTGTTGTACCGGTAAAGCCGCTGGTTAACCCGAATTGTCCCTGTAAATAAGTGATCACCCGGTTAGGGAATGCGGAAAGGTCTGTTTTATATTGCAGTTCAAGCTGATCGATCGTATCGCTTGACGGACTGTTTAAAGGTGTCCATACGCCAAAGTTTCCTGATAGTAAACTAATATCGGCACTATCGCCACCGGTGCCGGGAGCGCCACCGCCTTGCTGTTCATAAACCACCCAGGTAACCAGGTCGTTTTCCAGTTGGTAGGTAGTAGAATTGGCAATTACATAACAAGTCATCCCCGCCTCGCGCAAATAAGTGCCTATGGCATTCATCGCCGCGATTGATGGCCTTGTATGCGCACCGCCCATAATTTCTTCCTGTAGCGCAACCGGGTATTGATCCAGGCTATCGTTTGGCCTGATGGCAGCGGCTATTAAGGTCCCTGTGTTCTTTCCCATCTTAGTTTACGATTATGCTGTCTAAAGGTGAATTGTATAAATAAATCGATACGTACACATCCATAATGATGGTAGCGCCCTCGGCATTTACAAAGCTGCTGGTAGGCCTTACGTTGGTAAATGCTGTGTTAGCAAGGCCATTGATTACAAAGGATGGTGTACCGTATGAGCTTGGTATCGCAAAAATTAAGTATTGCGCGCCGCCGCCAAAATCTGTTAAAGTAAGATCGCGGGTGGCTTGCAGGTTAGAGTTTGCCAGCGCCAGGATATCGCTATCCAGTATAGGGGCATCACTTAAGCCATCTTTGGCAATCGTACCCCAAAACATGCGCGGGAAATATTGCACGGTACAACTTGCCGAACTGCTTAAGGTGCCATCCGTTGCGGTCATGCTTTTGGTATAGCTATCATAAGGGTTGGCGAAATTTCCGGTCTGTGTGCCGCTCTGATCGCCACCGGTAGGGGTAATGGCTGTGCCATCAACTGTAATGCCGGTAACGGTATTGGTTTTCCCGGTTACTTCCCAGGTTAAAGTATAGGCATCACTTTGGCCTATCTCGCGGATAGGATCATCTACGCTAATAGCGCATTCGGGTGGTATGGGTGGATAAAACACTTGTTCTAAAAATGCTACTACGGTTGTTGTATTGGGATCAAAGCCTAGTATGCCGGGTGTGTTACGGGTAATATCGCGTTCACCATTAAAGGCATCGCTGCCACCGCCACCACCTGAACCGGTTGCCTGTTTACCTCCCCAAATTTTTTGTTTTTGAATATTCATTAGATGCCGCTAAAGAATTGTATTTGCACTACGTGTTGGTTACCATCTGTCGAGATCATCCTAAAATTATTCAGGTCATCTGCACATTGAATTTCATAGCTCTGTCCGTCATAGGTGGGTATGCCTGATATTGTGCTCGGCCATTGCCCATCCATCCAAAACCTGATTAATACCTGACCGTCGGGGATGCTGCTATTAGCTGCCTCCACGGTAACGATAGCCGAGTTTGAACCGGCGGGCCATAAACCAAGCAGCGAACACACTTTTGTCGGATCGATCTGAGCCGAAGCGTGACCTACAGCGCGCTTGCGTGCGTTTGCTATAAAAGCGGTAGGGCCTGCCGCGGGTGTTGTCGGCGCGGTTGGATATTCGGGGCCGGGGACGGCTACTGGTAGGGTGGTGAATGACATATTAACTCAATAAATTGTGTAATACTTTTGATATGGCTGGCTGCTGATAATAGGCCAGGTGATTTTTATTGATGCTGCGTTCCTGCGCGAACATTTGATTGTCGTATTGTTGCAGGTTATTCTCTTTAATGATCCGCGATAACTTATCGGCATACTGTGCCCTATCTCCACCACGGTTAAAGCCGGCCGCTTGTATGGCTTTAGCCTGCGCAAACGGGTTTTTAGCGGTTACCACCCCGGCTGCCAGGTAGATCGGTTTTTTAAGGATCACTATTTCTGCCGATATCGCATCGCTTATGCTATTATACCAGCGCCAAACGTTTCCATGCGGCGTTGTTTGCCCTTTTTTACCTGTCCAGTTGGCGTTAGCCATGTGTCCGAAAATGTTATTATACATCTGCGCGATCTTGGAAGTGCCCGAGCCGCTTTCCTGTATGGCCTGAGCAATTACTACCGATGGGAAAACACCGGTGTTAATGCAGTTGGCAATAACATCCGGTGCGATCCGCTGGGCAAAGCTTGATGATGGCATATCGGGCTATACTCTTTTAGCGGCTTCCTTAACGCAGGTTGTCCACTTCTTTTTATTGGTTGATTTGTTGTAAACCTTTTTTGCCGCTGTGATGATCTTTTTCAGTTTAGCGGTGCCTTTGTTGTGTTTTTTTGCCATGGTGTTTAGTCAATTAGTTCGTTAATTATTAGGATGATCATTATTATAATGGCTATGATAAGCCATAAACTTTTTTTTTTGGATCTGTTATCGCTGAAATGATCGATGCTGCAGTCGTACCGGCGCCACTTATTAATATGGCATCATGTGCTCGCCTGGCAACAAGGGCAGCATTCCTACGGCCGTTAGCTTTAACATAAAGCATGGCATGTGCTGCCGTTTGTGTTGTATCACCGGTTTTATTCCAGATTTCAATAACTTTTTTGGCATTACCAGGGCCTGCATTAAATCCCACATCAAAAATACCGTCGTATACACCCTGTGGAGGGGTTCTGGTATAATATGAATTGATCGTGGAGGCTATAGCGCCTAAATCCTTTTGCTTTATCGCCTCAGCCTGTGCCTGGGTTAATGTTGCCGTAAGCAAATAGCTTTCGCTTGGCTGTATTTGGTGCCCGTAGCCGATTGATCTTCGCCCTTTGGTATTACCAGGAGGGTCGAGGTAGGCACGTGGCGCAAAAGCCTCGGTACTGGTTATATAGCTTACTAAACTTGCTGATGGCCCCATGGCTATTTATCCTTTATGATGCCTTTTTTGTACAGATAGAAAGTGCCTAACAGTATCACGATGATACCGGCCCATAAGAATTTGTTTTGCTGTGCTGCGCTCATGTTGTTATGAATTGAAAATGTATTTTTTGATTGCTAAAAAGACTACCGCGCTGATCACGGCCGACATGACCAGGTGCGTAATGCTTGGTTTATCTATTTTTACCGTTAATTCTACTTGTTGCGGTGTGTTCATGGTTACGATTTTGCTAATGAATGTGCCGAATATGCCGCCGAGCTGTCTATCTGCCCGGTAAGTTCGCCGTATCTGCTTAAAAAAATTGATTTTGACCCGGTATTGCTTACATTACCCGCTAACGGGGTTTTATATAAGTCGGGGTTATTGCTCAGGGCTAAAAAACCTTTCACGGCAAGCATAAAATCATGATCCGATAAAGCGTTCGCGGCTTTAAGGGCTTTATTGATCACGATATTAGTATCCTGTTTTTTAACAAACTTTTTGGCCTGCAAGTTGGCATGTTCTAATTGTATAGCTACTACCAGCGTATGCGGGGCGCTCGTTAAATCTTCTTCCGTTTTTTTGGCAATTTTGCTTACAAGGTCATTAGGCCCATTGCTGTTAGCGCTGGCGCTGCCGTAAGTTTTAACCTTACCGGGGCCACCAAACAAGGTACCACCATTGCCGCCAACATGGTTTTTAAGCCATTTATACAGGAAATACAGTCCGATTAGTATACCGGCGGCAATGCCTATGTTAAGGGCTTTGTATGCGATATCGTTTTGCTTTGCTGTCATCGGGTTATTTTTTAACGGTGTGATATTTTTTGTACAGGAAATAACCTGCTATCGCCAATGAAGCAATAATGATGACGTACTTAGTGTTGTTGCTGATTACCATGATTGTGTTTGTTTTAATTATTTAACTTATTATATCCTTGCCTTAATAAATCAACTGGCACGTACAAGGTTCCTAAAATGGCCATGCCGAGTGCCGTGTCGGCAGTTTTATGATAAATCTGCTTAGCCGTCTTTATCGCTGTTTTTTGCGGTACTGGAGGCGTATTTTCTTGTTTATCATCATCCTGATGGTTATGCCGCCATATAAAAAATGCGATGGTGGCCAATACCGCGGTTACAAGCAAAAATTTGAACATCCTACTTTTTGTGTTTTTTATACCACCAAACAATACCGATCACGGCTATTACCGCTATGGCTATATAAATGATCTTCTTTTTGCGTGCCTCTGCGGCTTGCGCTGCATCGGCTTCCGCCTGTTCTTGTTGCTGCTGTAGGCTTTGTGATTGATCAGTGGGTTGCTGATCATCGCCACCATCTTCGCCCGTTTCGTCGCCATCGTCTCCGCTATCACCACCACCGCCGTCACCAGCTAGGGGGGATAAATAAGGAATGGCTGGTTTTATGGAATCGAGGCCGGTTAATGCTGCAGCACCGATAGAAAGTGCAAGGGGTATACCTACGCCAGTCATGGCTAAACCGGCAACAATTGCCGCCGTGGCAATAACTTTCCAGTAAGGCTCAACGGCTTTTAAACCGCCCTCAACACCATGGCCTACACCCTTTAAAACTTTGTCTATCTCTTTGTCCTGGGCATTATGCAGCTTTACAGCTTCTTTGCCTACATCAGTAGCGGTGTTGCGTACATCGTGGGTAGCATCAACAGCTACATTTCGCACATCGTGAGCAGCTCCTACGGTAACATCACGCACACCATGCGCGGCACCTACGGCTACACTTCTTACGGCATGCCCTACACTATTAACCGCTTTTTTAATAAAGCCTAAAAAGTCCTCGTAATAGGCTATATCGGCAGTCGACATGTTATCATAGTCGAAGTTTTTATCACCTAAAAAACTTGCTTTTTCCCTACGGTTGATTAATACACGTTGATTGATGCCGTTATATCGTGACCAGTTGCCGTTTTTAAGGTCGGTAAAAGCCGAATAATCATTGATAACACTATCTTTTGCCTCCCAAAAAGGAAAGTCCTGAGTCGTATTTATATCATGCTTGCCGTTTAGCGTTTTAGCCAATGCGCCCTGGGCTGTAAGCTCCTCATAAGCCGTTTGTACAGGGCTTTTATTGATAACTTTTAGTAGTGGTGGCATTACTGTTAAACTTTAGTATTATGATTTATTTCGCGGTCGTATTTTTCAGCCCTTAAAGTCTGCAAATACATCCGCTCGTTGTGATCCCTTAAATTGGGGTTCAGTATGCGGGTAAGGGCTTTAACACTTTCTGATAGCGGGTAACCCATATCAGCGTACTTTTTAAATGCCCAGGCATCGGCCTCAATCTCATTATCGGTTCGCAAAACCACATGCGCCATTTCGTGCAGCATGATAAACATTTGATGGCTTTTAGGTATGCGGTTAAAAACCGACATGTTTCTTTCCATTACACCGGTGTTCATCTCTACGCGTGCCGGTGTCCCGCCTGGTAATGTGGGATAATCCACTATCGCGGTTATCCCTTTAGGATATCGGCCCATACCTAGCGTATTTTTGACCAAATGATCAGGGCCAATATTACGCCGCCTATTATAAACAGGGGTTTTCTGATCTCTGTAAAGAGATCATCTGTATATGAACCTGACTGATCATCGCCCGTGCTTTGACCGGATGCCTGATTGCCGCTGTCGCCTTGCGACTGATCATCACCGGCAAATTGTACGCCTACACTATAAATAGGGGGAACCAGCTGGTAATAATCATTTTGCTCCAAACCCTGCATGTAATTGCGGCGTATCGATTCATTCCTGAAATGACTAACCAATTCAAGGTAGGCCGAATTGCGGCCGGGGCCGCGCGGTACCCCGCCATTTTGGTTACCGAAATAATTGCCGAAATCAGGTTTAGCCGGTATGCTACCCATTTGAAATGGTGATGAGCTGCCTAAGTTTGCTAAACTGTCACTTGTGGTGCTGTTAGATGAACTTAAGGCCGGGTTGCGTGAAGGCGTTCCGCCCCAAACTTTGGCTACGCTGCCTAATACCGAGGCCAGGTCATCAAATAAACCTTCGCGCTGTTCACCTTGCAAGGCCCTGTAATAATCGTAATGATTTGGGCGGCGTGATGCATTGTACCCATGCCTGCGCAAAATGGCTTGGCCCTGTGTTCCGTTTTTTTCAATAAACTGGTTGGTACCCGGTAATAAACTGTAATACATCGCTTAATATTTTTACAAAAAAGCCTGCCTGGTTATTGGCAGGCTTTTTTTATGAGTTAATTGATACTAAGGCTGATTAGCGGCCTAAACCCCTGAAGCTTGCGGTTGGCAATGCGCCCGCTACTGCGGCTACTTTGTTGTTTTGGATAACTGAATCCTTAGTGCGTAATGCCGTAGCGATATTTAATGATGCACCGAATGCCATCACCAACGATACAGTGGTTGAAGCTAAAATTGGGTACTGTATTTGTGTCTGACCATCCATGTAGAATTTCTCAGGGATGTTTAACAAGGTCGTATTCGGGTTGATCGGGTCGGCATAGATACCAATTTGAATCAAGCGGCTACTATAGTTTTTGAAAGGTGATTGCCTTTGGATAGTGATGATCTGATCCAGCTGAACCGGATTGTTTGTAGATACCTTAAAGCCTAAAATAGTAGTCGGGAATTTGTCAATAAACGCGTTGAAGTATGCAATTGGCTGCGGGCCACCTGCACCAACTAAACCCGTACTACCACCACCCGAAACCACATCATCATAATCGGTAAATCCACCATCTGCCATCAAGCCTACCGCATTGCGGATTAACCCTGGGCACAATAAAGCGATTAAGGTTGCTGATGTGCTATTGTTTTTTAGGGTAATGGTATAAATCTTTCCTGAGTTTACGGCATCGCCGAATGTGCCTGCGTTACCGCCGAAGTCTAGGAAATCATCATTTGAGCCATCGTAAAAACCGCCGTCATAGCTAGAGTAATTTACGGTGCGGGCTTCTAAATCTTGTGGGTTGTATAACCCGTTATTTTTTGGTTTCATGTTTAATTGATTGAAAGTTTTACTGTTGTTGCTTTGGTTGAGAGGGTGATTAGCTTACTTTGAGGTAGCCGGTTGATGGGGTGCCGACGTGCACGCTTAATGCACCATCTTTAATGAATTCTTTAGTAAGTAGGCCTTTAAGAAAGAACCATATAACGAGCGCTAGTAGAACCGTTACTAATACTTTTTCATCAATGTATTTTTTCATGATTTAATGGGTTGTTTGACTGATTTTTTCTTGAATTTACCCCGCTCAGACTTGGGCGTACTACGTGGGGAATTGTAGGGCATTTAAGGGAAATCAATTGATTTCAACTGCATTTTAGGGCACAAAAAAGCCCGGCACTTTCGGGTGCCGGGCTGACTTATTGAACTAGATCAAAGAACTAATCTGCCACTGATTTCGGTTTGTGATACCTGTGTTTTTCAATAAAGTTATACAGCCGGATTATTGGTGTTATCAACCACAGGCCCGCTGTTTTCAGAGCTTTCAGCACCGGCAGCGGGTCCGGCGTTAACTTGTGTGTTAGGGTCGGTGTTTTTATCAGTGCTGGGTTCATCTTGAATGACATTGCCACCGATGGGTATGATGTTATTAATGGATTGATCGCCTGAAGTGTTATTTTCAGCATCAATGGATTGATTGATATCTGATGTAACAGAGCCGCCCTGAACCTGTGTGTTACCTTGTTCCTCGCTTTCTGTATCAAGCGGCGCAGTTAACGCCTGGCCGAATATCTGAAGCGTTGCAACCCCGTTTTCAATTACTACGCTCAACTGATCATTAAAGGTGAATGATTGTGATTGAGCCGGTACCGTACCGGTAATTTGTGCGATAGTAGATCCGACTAAAGTATCGCTGTTTTCACCGGCGGTATCAGTTGGCTCAACATATTTATCTAATGTTAACAAATACGTTACACCTATTTCCGGTTCAAAATCAGTCGCAAACACATCTAATAGGGTGACGCCATTCTGAGAACCTGAGCGGAAATCATTTAATCCCTCGCCACTGTCTACATTGCGTAGGTTTAATTTGGGCATACCGGCCGATATGGGGGCCGCTACTAATAAAAATGTACTTTTCATTGTTTTATGGTTTTTTAATTTTAATTATTCTTTTACTGGTTCGTATGTTATTTCGAAAACATCAATCGGACAGGCATATATCTCACCTTTTACGCCTATAATCAGTACATCATTTGGGGTAAAAAGGAAATTCGTTCCCTGGTTAGGTATGATATAACAAGCATCATTTTCATGAGTAACAGGATAGCCTTTAAAATCAAAACTCCAATGTGGATGTGGTGAGTTTTCTTTGGCATATTGGACAAACTCGGCAAAAGTTATTACCTCAATAGCTATTGGTTTTTTTCTGTATAGCATGATATTTATGGGTTAATTTTTACAAGATCATAAGCCGCGCCTACCGACTGTTTAAGGTTGTTTTCATAATACCAGGTATCGGTTACATGCCAGCGGCCCAGGCGTAGGTTAGCTTCCAGCGCCGGGGTTATGGTTTTGGTATCTAAAAAATAATTAGCCTTTGCATAGGCCGAAAAACCAATAAAAGCAGGCTGGGCGATCACGCTGTTTTGGTCGATTTCGTCAATGGTAGCGCGGGGATCATCGGTACTGAAATCCAGTACTGCCGGTTTGGTGCTGAAAGGCAGTAAACTAGCCGGTGTAAACTTTACCGCCGTAACCCGCACCTGGTAACTCACCTGTGCCGTATTGGTGACCGTGTAATAAGTGAGCTGCAAATGAGCATCGGTATAACTATAAACATTATTACCGGCCGGGGTGAGCTGTATACTGGCAGCTAGCTTCAGGTTTACGCGGGTAAGCTCGGCTATTTGCTCATCCTTAATTTTTAGTTTAATGGCGTTGCTATCCAGTAGGGTATGGTTGGTTACGCTGGTATCTTTCAGGCTCTTTTGGCTTACCTGGTTAGCGTTAGCCTGTGTTTGTACGTGGGTATCGCCGGCAGTATCCTTAAATGTTTTGATTTGAGTGGCCTGCGGATGCTGTAAGGCTGTTTTCGCTACGGTTACAGCCTTTTTATTAGCTGATTGATTGGATTGATGCCAATAACTGAATATAGCAAAGGCAAGAACTAATATCGAAGCGATATCAATTATTCTTAAAGTCCATTTTCTAAAGTTTTCCATCTTAAATAAGTTTTGACATTTGAACAGAGAGCATGTATAGCAGGTATTTAACCAGTTTGTCTTTTGAAATTAATTCAGCCTCGTAATCAGTTGAAAACTGGAAACTGCAACGGCGCAAATACATATCGTTTTTTACATATTCAATCCAATACATCGCCTGCCCAGCTTCCGGCTTAATTGTCCACTGAAGTTCCTTCACCTCCTCGGCTTCATCTTCAAAAAATTCGGGGGATTCAATTCGCTTTGCAACTATTAGCTTTTCTTCAACCTTCTCAAACGTGATCTCACCCGCTTTAAAATCTTCTACAAGGGCAGCGTAATACTGATCCTGTGTAAACTCCACCTTTTCGGTGCTTATGTCCTTGTTTTCTTTTACTATTTCCATGGTTCACCTAAATGATTAACTATTTTTTCTACCTGGGCGGGTGTGAATGCTTTGCCATGACACTTACCTAGATCGGGAACGCCCCCTAGCCAAATTCTAAATGTTTTATAGGTTACATCATAAAAGGTGATTAACTCTTTAAGTCTGTAAGCCTTTATAGTGAATTTTGCTTCCTGCTCTGCACTCATATCAGGGTTTCAATATCTTCGAAGTAATAAGGGTCTTTGCTGGCGTTAACACGTTTAAAAGCGGCCGATACCTTTTCGAAATTTGGGATGCGGCCGCGGTATTTATTTTCTAGCACATCCTGTGTTTTAAGCAGGCGTAAATAGCTTGCCATCTGCCAAAAAAACGGCGGTACCATTACTAGGCTGTGAAAGGTGAATATCAGATCGCAATTGTACATGCGGTGATCCACCAAAAACGTTTTTATCTCCGGGCGCACATTGCCACTGATATACTTGGTACAATCCTCGAAAACAAGTAACCCACCCCTAAAATATTTAGCGATAGTTTTTAACGCTTCCTCATCAGGCGTGCCTAATAGTTTCACCTTGCCGCTTTTTAACGCTTTAACCTGGTCAAGCTCAATCGCCGGGTATTTATTATATGCCGGTGAGTTGTTTACATCTAAAATCAGCACTTTATCGCCTGCGTAAGCATCTACCGTGCCGGCAGTTTTAGTGCTTTTGCCTGTTCTTTTTCGGCCTACGGTGAGTATGGTATATTGTTCATCGCGTGTGCTCATTCTTTCAGGTCCCGGCTTTTTTGGAATACGATAAGAAAACCATTTAATTTATCTTTGAGGGATCGCTCCATATCATCTATCTTGTTTTCGATTAACGATTCAAGTTTATCGGTCTTTTTTTCGGCAACTACCCCTGTTAACAGCACACTCCATATAATAAATACATTTAAGGCGACTAGCACGCCTAATAAGATCACTATCGCTATTCCCATATCAATCAATTATTACAGTAGGTTTGGTTTCGGGTGCTAAATCTTCATATACCGGTTTTTTATGGCTGAAAATAACCATTGCTGCCACACTTGCAGCCAGTATAAACACGCTTATGTACAGGTACCGGTTACGCATGGTTAATCAGTTAGTATTAATTTGCCACGATTAAAGATCACTTCGCTGTATGCGGCTAGCAGACCCTGCATTGGTGTCATTTGTAAATCAACTGTTTTCGCATAACGCTCGGTAGCATTTATCAGGCGCTTGGTTTCACCGGTATTAAATGGCACCTTTTTAATTTTCTTTTCGTAATACAGCCACTTTTTGTAAAGCATAGCTTTGGTATCGGTGCCCGGATATTCGGTTGCGCCGCTTAAATCCATTGTTTGCAGGGTTTCACGCTCCTTTTCGGTAAAGGTTCGTTTCTCAATGAGCAGGGGTAAGAATGAGCTTTGCATGCCATCCAGTAAATTAACAATGGTTTCGGCCATATCCCGGTGAGGCATAAAACCCTCATCAATTACTTGTTCGGCGGTTTCAACTACGGGTTGTTGCTGCTGGCGGGTTTCTTCCTGTATGATTTCATCAAACAGTACATCGTTTACATCGGTAATTTGCTCTTCCTCATTTAGTATAAAGCTCGGCCGCTCTGCTTGGTTAACCACCGGGCGGGACAGCATATCATCCAGGTTAAAAACCTGTGTTTTATTGCCCTTATCCATTGATTTCAGGATTTTTAGTGGTGTATTTATCAATTACGCGCACAATGCCCGATAGCTCGGCCATCTTGGTTTTATCTTTCATCATTTTGGTGATGACCGGTATAACCGACATTACGCCTTTACCCTCAAATAAGCCCGCAAACACCTGGAAAACATTAACCATTTCGATGATATCAGCTTTGTACTCGGTATTTTGCGCTAAGAACTCGGCAAATTGATCCCGGTTAACTAGAACGTTTTTTTCGAGGTCTAACTCCAATAATTTAATAGTGTTTTGTACTAATTTATCGAACTCTTCCTTTCCTACTAATTGATTGTTTTCAAGGTCTAATTCTTCGTAAGCAGTTGCCTTCTCACGTAGTTCTTTTAAGATCGAATTATCTATCGGGGTATTGTTATCAAATTCGATAAGCAACATCTTTTGATACCAGTTATTATTTACCGGTACATGGTTATCATCCTGCCAGGCCTCAGCCATTTGCTCATATTGTTTGTACTTTTCGAGGTCTGATTTTTTTATAACTACCTCGTCAACATCGACATAAACATCACCGCCGTTTAGTTCGCCTGCTTTTTTAGTTCCCATTAGCGTTTTTTTTTTGTTTTAAAAGGTGAAAGGAAATCCCCGTTTGCGTGGTCGAGCATCTTGATAACAAGGCGCACAATGTCAAATTTTGATTCAGGTGTAGGTTTATATCTGTCGATCACTTCCTGAATGCGCTCGGCTTCGCTTACCGTTGATCTGCCGCCCCACTGTATGGATTTAGGATCAGGCGACTTTAAATGCTGATTACGGGGTTTAGAGGCAGGCACGGCGGGAAATACCGCCGTTTCCTGTGCCTGGGTTGCCTCGGTATCCGGGATGGATGGGTTTTGTTGTTCTGTACTCATTACCTGCCTTTGCGTTTAGCCCTTAGTTTAGCCTGTTTTCGGGATTTAAGGCGGTTTGTATGGCGCTTTTTAATCTGGATGTTAAGCGCATGGCCTTGCACCCTTTCGGTATTAGGCGTACGTGCCCACTTTTGTACCGTGGATTTGGTTCTAGCATAGTTTTCAGCGGTTTTTTGCTGACTACGTTGCGGTGCAGGCCTGTGAATTGCCGGTGGCGGCGGGGGAGTAGAGAGCATGAGCTTATATCAATAGTTTAAATTAATTAGGCGAAATAAAATTTTGCTCAGCTGGTACCGCATAAATGTGCGTTTACAGCTGTTTTCAATAGTTAATCCAAAGATGATTAAATGAAAACAGGGTGTGAAGCAACCTACTACCGAAATATAATTCTGTAAATGCCTGCCGTGGCATAGTGCAGCAAAAGTGATAACGAGGTGAAACAACGTTTTTTTGCCATTTTATTGTTTTAAAATAAAATTTGCTTTCGGGGTGTTACACCCGTTACACTGTTACAAAGTGGTTTATGTGGCTAAAAATGAGTTTTTTACGTTGTAACACCAGTTGTAACACCTGTAACAGTTGTGTAACAGTTGTAACACCTTATTAGCTTGCTGTTACACTTAGTGTTACACGATTTTTTTTTGACTTAATTAGTAGTTAATCAATTATTTACGGTTTTAATTTTTGTTGTTGTAACAGTTGTATCACTTTTTTTATTATAATAATAAATAAATAATATATTGTACAGAATATAATTTGGCGAACGCTTAAAAATCGTTGGTTACCACCTCCCCTCATCACAAAATAGGGACATGAGCGGCTAAGCCGGTAGGTCAAACCGGTTCGTGCTCCGCCCGCCCGGTTTGTAAAGAATTAAAGGATTTCGCTACGCGAAGGTGTGCCCAGGTCGCTGCCGCTCCCGTGGGCGAAAATGGGGCGAATCAATGCCCGTGCCACGTTTTTATTTATGAGACAATAAAAAGGCCGCTTAATAATTTAAGCGGCCTGTAGGTAGTGATATCGCATCTAAGTTTTTTGCGATGCTCGAGGTTTATTTAACGTACTTCCATTTTTGGTTCTCAACGGCATCTCTAAACCAATAGGGTGCTTTAAGCTTTATGGATAATGCCCTAAATTCAAGGCCGGGAAATAGTCCGCTGGCCCTATCCTCAGCATACATTTTTATATGCAGGTTAACGCCTCCTTTTATTTTTATAAGCGTTGCTAACAACGCCGGGTGTTTGGTTGGTATGCTTTTACCCTGGCTATCATATAGGAAAAAAGCTTGCTTGCCATCTATGCCATCAGCACTAAAAACAATATCAGGCGGTAATGATCCATCAAAATTAAAAAAGTGCCTCATTTTAAGGTACCAAGCAAAGTCCCGGTTAAAGTTTTTTGAATATTTCATACTTTTAAGCTGCTCACATCGCATTTTTATTCATGGGTGGCCGACATCGCAAATTGCTGCGATAAATGCCGGCAAATTTGTTTCCTGATCATATCGCACTATTTTGCGAGGCAAGATCTGAAAGTATGGCGTTGCGCAATACTGGTTCGAGCCGGTTAATTTTTTTGATGAGGTTTTTTCTTATCCGGGCGAATTGTTCACGCTCCCTAAACTCTTCACCTATAAAGCTGTAGTCGTGTAGTTGATCGTTAAGCTGATAGTTCATGTAAATTCGCTCCAAAGCCCTGCCATTATGTGTATTTGACCAAAAATCGTGTGTGTACCATCCTCTTAAATATTCATCATAAAGTGGGTCTGGGTAGTTGCTGATCATTATTTTTGTTTGATTTAACGATAAGCAGCTTTCTAAAAGTTCGATGTGCTTTTGTTCGCTCATCTCAAATCGATAAACTGGGCGCTGTGTTTTTCTAACAGCCGTACGATAAGTAGGGTCGAGATATAAAAACACATCGGCTGTGTCATAATATTCCGCTATTATAGACCGAATTAAAGTGACTACATCAATATTATAAAACTCAAAACATTTGCGGGATCCTATCGCATATTTCCACGATGCTACCAGGTCGCTATCAAGGTCGTTCAATATCATTAATTCAGCCGGTTTGATGTACCTGGTTAAGCCACAATTGCCCAGGCACCCTGAAACATACGTAGTACAGGGCGGCACGTGGTTTATAAGCGTTTGGTAAGTACCAGCGCCGCTTTTGCCACCGAAATAAGTTGGGTAATCTTTTACTGTGATGGGCGGCTTATTCATGTATTCTAAAATTAAATAACTCGTTTTTGTTATACTCTATATTTAATTCAGATTTTATAATAATTTCAGTTTCCCAATAAGGGAATTTTTTACTTACCACTTGTTCTGTATGAACCCTTTTTATTTTGACCGTGTTTATTACGTCCGATATTTTGCTTTTAAATGAAGCGTATTTATAATAAAACTCAATGGTAATGTCGCTATCAATATTATACATAATTAAAATGCTTGTTGATCTTCCAAAACCTCATGTACATCCGATCGGCTGGCGATAATGGCTTCGTAATCAAAAAATTCGTTAAACTCTTCGCGTAAATCCTCTTCTGTAAAAAAGTTCTCTACCCTAAATTCGTATAAGCGACCGTGCTTTTTTAGCATGGTAGGCAAGCCCATGCCCAGGTGATCCGGTTCGACCGGGAACTCGCGGCGCAACATTTTTGATTTCAGGTTAAATTTTTCTTTCAACTGCTTAAATATGTCGGCATCACGGTATTTTACGGCTGCACCGGGCTTGTTGATCAGCGCTGAAATTTCCTCTAACGTATAAAACAGCGTATGGTACTTGTAATGCAAAAACCTGCTTTGCAGTATAACGGTAAGCTCGCTATAGGCCCAGCCTTTGCTATTTTGGCGCACGCGTTTAAGCGCTTCAGTTTCCAGCAGCATAGGGTCAAACCAGTGGCGGCTCTTGCGTGGGTGCAGTATTTCGCGGTTGCTTAGGTAGTGTAAAAAGGCCGGTACCTCTTCCTGCATCTTTTCGCGGATCAGCGGGTCATCTTCTTTAAATTTGGGTACTTTGTTTACCCAAAAGCGGTTCTCGAGGTCATCAATAGCGATAAAGTTTTCTTCATCATTGCTACTCAACCCAAATTTGCCGAAAAATGGAATTTCCTGTTTAGCCTGGTAAAGCCCGCGGTATTTTATTGATGGAGCGGTGCTCATACTCTTTACTTTTTCGAGGGTTGATTTTTTGTCGATAAAGCCCTCATCAATGCCGATAAACAGTTTCGAGCACCAATCATCATTAAACTGGTCTTTTAAGTCCTCGGGGCTTATAAACGTGGCATTTTCCTGCCATAAATCCTTTTGAAACCACAGGAATGTACTTTTACCGGTGCCGCGATCGCGGCTAACCAGGCAGGGGATAGGCAGCGGCTGCGTAGGGTAGCGGTAAATGATGGTGAGGTAATCTAATGCCAGCTCATAATTGGTGTGGCCGCTGGATAATGCCGCCTCGCCGAATATGTGCTTTAAAAACATTTCGATGGTTGACCAACTGCCCGGCTCTAAAACATGATCAAGCTTGTAATACATGTTATAGCAGCCATTTACTACAGGCTGGTAGGCATCGGTATTGCAGGGTACATTACAAAACTCATCGTATTTTTCAAGGGTTTCGTAAAAATTTTTAAAGCCGTTGTTAACGTAATCGCGGCTAATTTCGCCACTCTTCCAGCCCTTAAGCTTGCGGCGCAATACGCCTTTTGCATCAGGAACGTGTATGATTTTGATATAATCACATCCAACCCGGATAAATTTAAAACTGTCCTCGTGGCGCACAAGTTCAAGGCCTTCGCCCTTGCTGCTTTTTTTGTACCGGGCACCGCTGAAAGTAAATTCCTTTTCGCCGATCAGATTTTCATACCAAAAATAGAATGATGATGGCACGCCCTTAACAATGTTGAGCCTGAATATATTTTTTAGCTTAGTTGGTGTTAACGAGGTTAAATTATGGCCGTTAAACCACACCCTAGCGCCTGTTAAGCGCTGTAAATCGGCAATTACCTTTTGTACGGTATCACCGCCCTTTGCCCTGGCATCGCAAAGCAAATCATCAAGTCCCTTTGTTTCTTCAACATAATCATCCTTAATATGCAGAAAATACACATCCTTAACCAGGCTTTTCGCCACCTCGCGAAAACGTACCACGGTATTATAAAAGCTGTACAGGCGCTTGGCTAAATCTTTGTTCGGCTCTTCCTCGTGATCCCAGGTAACCAGTTCGACATCCGCATCCAAAAGCAATACCAGGTTAGTTACATCGCATGCGTGAATGATTTTGATTAAATCATCGTGCAGGCTCTTTTTATCGCTGTCAAGAAACAAATCTTTACCACCGAGGCCAACGATATCTAATCCCTGCAAAGCGCCTGCAAAGGCTTTAAATTCGCCCTCAACAACATAAAGGGTTTCAATTTTTGTTTTCGCTGCGAATTTTTCAATTACCTGTTGCGTATGGAAGATGTGTACACCGCTTTTAGGCTCCTGAAAGTATTTACGGTCGGGTTCGGGTTGGTTATCCGGTTTAAACCTTATGCGCTTAAACTCATTTTCAGTACCGGCAATTAATTCGGCACCCCCGTAAAGCGATGGATAATGAATTACAATATTACCTGATGCCTCATGCTCTGCAAAAATGGGTTGGTTATATGCTTTAAAAGGATATTCCGGTTCAACCTTAAAAAAATGGTCGGAGGTGTCAACGATGCCCATCTCGTGCATGCGTTTTTTAAAATAGGTATCGAGCTGTGAAGGATCGATTTGTTCGGTTTTTTTATTCTGTCGCTTAGCCATTAATGAGATCGGTAATACTGCACTTAAAAAAGTTTGAAATTTTGATCAGCTCATCACTCGGGATGCTGAAACTATCGCCGGTTTTCACGTTCAACCAGTAGTCGATAGTACGCTCGGATTTATCCACCAGGATAGCCAATTCATATTTTTTGTGCTGGTATCGACCGGGCAATTTGCGCAAACGATCCTCGATGTTGTATTTGGGATTAACACACATAGTTTGTTGATTAAGTAATTAAGGAGTAGAATTTTAAGCGATAGGCAGTTTAATTTAACTTAAAGCAAATAGTAGAATGATGGTAACCGTTAGCCTCGTGGTGATCCTCAAAATATACGTCGACAGCTTTATCACCAAAAAGAAAGGCGCTTACGCTCTCGGTGTCGGCAAATTGTTCGCCCATGGTGTTTACCGCTATTCGGTTTATACCTGGCACCTGTAATTCACTTTGGCTGCTCATTTCTTGTTTTTATTACGGATTGCGAAAAACTTGGCGCGGCTTTTATTGCGGGCTACTTTAGCCGCACGGCTTTCGTAAACCTCGCGGGCCATCTCTAAATAAAGTGCCTTTGTTAAGCCTTCGGGTACGGGTACCAAACCATCTTTAATCTTCATGTAAAAACCTTTGTAATCAGCCAGTCCACACACTTTAATATAGCTATTGAGCGCCTCGATAGTAGTTAGTACCGGATTCCCGGTACTAACTTTTTCAGTTTCAACCGCAGGTTGAAAAAATTCGAATGTCATTTGCATTATTTTGCCTCCTTTAAAAGTTCAATTAATTTTGCAGCCATTGCGATATAGTGCTGTTTGCGAGCATCAGCACGAGCATCAGCATCAGCACGAGCACGAGCATAAGCATCAGCATAAGCATCAGCATCAGCATCAGCAGCATCAGCACGAGCACGAGCATCAGCACGAGCACGAGCATCAGCAGCACGAGCATCAGCAGCACGAGCATCAGCAGCACGAGCATCAGCAGCACGAGCATCAGCAGCACGAGCAGCAGCAGCATAAGCAGCAGCAGCATAAGCAGCAGCAGCATAAGCAGCATCAGCAGCAGCAGCATAAGCATCAGCATAAGCATCAGCATCAGCATAAGCAGCAGCAGCATAAGCAGCATCAGCAGCAGCATAAGCAGCATCAGCATCATAAGCAGCATAAGCATCATAAGCAGCATAAGCAGCATCAGCAGCTAACTTTTCCCAAGTTTCGCGGGGAACTGTTGTGGTTAATGAAGTGGTATAAGCGTCTGCCACATCTCGAATAGCCTTGCGGCTATTCTCGGTTTTTGCAAATTTGATGACACCTGCGGTATCATCAACCAAAAGCCAAATCATGAATTTGCGCCATACATTTTCAAGGTCGACACCTACCGGCACGGCCTCCATAAAGTTTAGCGGCCAGTCCTTTGATTCGCCTACCGGTAAGCCCTCAAAAATTCGATCTTCCAGCATGGCAATAATGCGCGGGATGCCTAATTGTGTTACATAACGGCCGTGTATGTCCTTTTTGTCGACATTGCCGGTTTTAAAATCTTCCGGTGTAAACATGGTGCAGGTTACCGCGCAACCTTTTTCGCCATTCCAGTAGTCACCCTGGATTAAATTGTCTAGTTCTTTGTGGCGCTTTAAATCAGCGATTTTGGCGTCCTTAATTTCTTGCTTTCCGTGGAAGCTTAGTAGTGGTGTGTTCATTTTTGGGTTTTTATAATGTGATAAATAATTAATGCGATTAGTGTATAGGTTAAGATGCTAAGCGGGGCGGTTTTCCTGTCGCCGAATAGCAGGATGTGTTTAATAAGCTTCATATCTCAATCTCATTTTTTCCGCTCTCTCGCAGCTCCCTAAGCTTTTCTTGAAACATATAAATTGCGGCGTTGGGGTTAGGGTCAACATACCCGGGATAGTATTTTTTACTCAGTAACATGATGTGATCTTCTATCTCGCTTTTAGTCCAGGTTTCGGTTTGTTTTTCAGGCATTGTTTTGGGTATTAAAAAGGTTATTAGATTGTTCAGGTTTTGGCGGTTCAATAGGTGCTAGCTTAGGCATATTAGGCCAGTGCTCGCAATGGGTACCGTACAATTCAACCGGAAACTCCGGTATTTTCATTTCGCAATGATCAATCAGGATAAAAGATAAATCCTGCGTTTGCCAGTTGATGTTTTTGTTTTTATACATCCGCATAAACATGCCCTTGCATTCAGGTAACGAAAGGCCGGTATCTAACCGGGCGATGTATTCGGTAAGCTGCGATAGCTTGTAATGCTTAATGTCAATGATGATACCGGGGCCTATGCAGCTATCCTTTAAGCCAAGCATATACCAGTAACCAACCTTGTAAAAGTTATCGTTACGCAGCCTTATGGTGGTTAGGTTACGGCAAAATAGTTTACCGTTCCAGTTGTGTGAAAAGTCGATTGAGCCGCCGTAATTCATGCTGTGTAGATTATTTCAGATGGCAATTGATTAACTCCAAACCAAATTTTAAAATGGCCTTTCATATAGCAGATAGCTATTTTTTTGCCATCGTCAACCGGGTGAACATTTGGGTTCGTATCTGCGATATATAAGATGTGGTTATGGTCATCAGGATCATAATACATCCCTTTACCTAAACCTTGCGCAGCGATAGCACCAAATACAATGCGCTCTATAGTTTCGCGGCTATATTCCGTAATTGGTTTAGGCTGGTTCATTGGTGATTGATTTTAAACGGGCACCTAAATTGCCGTTACCATCTTTATAAAACTCGTAATCAATATCGCAGTAAAATAATTCAACAAGTTTCTTTTCGGCTTTTTTTAATTCTCTGCCTACTATTTGTTCATACTCTTTTAAAGTATTCTGCCAGTCTGATCGGGCAGCTTCCGTACATTCAACACAAAAGCTATTGCCTTGATCATCACAATTAAAATACTCCTCATCAAATATGATTGCCAGGCATCCCTCGCACCTGGCAACGCCTGTTGATAGGTTTTCATTATCAGTGATAAAATCCGCTTTATGCCCTCGGTGGCGATTTTCGGCAAGCTTAATAGCTTCTTTTGGTGCATTTGCTTCAATTTCTACCGACCGGCGGCTAATTAGATCAATATTATATTTCATGATTTTTGGTTTTGGGTTCATCATCGTAAAACAATGCAAGTTTGTTAATGGTATCGCGGTAATCGGCACGTAGCAGGGTGGCTTTAATCTCGTCCTGAGTTTCCGGGATCAGTTTTTCAAGTTTTGCCTTTGTTGCCAGCAAATCAGCTTTGCGGGTGGCATAGTCGGTTACTTCACTCATTTTCTTTTGCTTTAAGGTTTAAATATTCTGTTATAGGTATTTCGACAAGGTTGCCGATGATCAGCCTTTCAAGATATCTGATGGTATTTTCCAAAACCATAAGCTGTATAAGCAGTTCCTTTTCTCGGGTTTCACGGTAAGGGTGAGCATCGTCCATATGCTTAAACTCGTGCTGTACGCACATTAATTCCGCGTATTGCAAATTGAGCTCAGCGGCCGCCAGATCGATGTTTTGTGTCATGATTATAGGTTTTCAGGTTTATCTAATCCATACTTAGCGGATACGTCCTCTTTATCCTCTGTCATTTCGCCGATGGGGCGTACTTCGGTAGTGAAATTTTGAAGCTGGCCGGGTTGCAGGCAGAAAAGCTTTTCAAGTTTGTCAACTACCTCGTGGGGGATGTCCTTTTTATCGCCAAGCTCAATTTTGCGGTAATTATTAAATGACGCGTGCGATATCCCTAATATGGCCGGGATCAGCTTAAGCGATTTTTGAAAATCATCTACCGACATTTTCCGGAGATGCTCGTTAATGCGGTATTTGTAATTTTTCTGTGGCATTGTAATTTCTGTAAATTTTTAGTGTCGAAAACCAAAATATTAGTATGTTTAACTAAGATTTTGTTATACAATACTAAGTTTTTTATGTATTAAAACAAAATTATTTAAGTAAATGATACTTAAAGTTTTATTAACAACTTGATTTACAGTTAGATTAATTTACGAATGACCTTAAGACAGATAGTTGAGCAACTATTGAAAGACAGTCCTAAATCGATGGCAGACCTTGCTACTGAGATGGATAGAACCTATGATGGCTTTAAATTGAGCCTCAATAAAGAATCAATAAAATACAGTGATTTAAAAAAACTAGCAACCATTTTAAATGTGCCAATAGAGCTCCTTTTTGTAAGTGGTACAACCAACATACAAAGCCAAAAAGGTGGCAGTTACAACACAATGGCGCATAGCTCCACATTGCATGAACCGGCAACGGAATACATAAGAAAAGAGCTAGACGGACTTAAAAAACAGGTTACTTTATTGGAAAGCCAGATAGTTGATAAGGATCGGATAATTGAGCTTTTAAGCAGGAAGTAATACGTACAACTTACAGGAATGGTTACACATAAACCTTTATATATCACAATGAAAAAAATCATGTTAATAGGCTTGATAGCCTTAAGTTCTAATGCTTGTAAAAAAGCTGACCCTAATGCCGGTAAAACAAAAATTGAGTATAAATACACGGCCGATGTGAGCGACACATATGAGGTTAGCTACTTGGATGAGAATAACGACCCACAGGGCGGAACCTTTACAGGAACTACTTATGATAAGGTAATTTATACTGATCAAGCTATGGGTTTCAAATTTGCGCAACTTACAATAGTCACAACAGCGCTCCCAACTTATACAATACACGGTTCAGCATCGATTTATTGCAATGGTAAAATAAGTCAAGATAATGAAACATTAAGTAATGGGGGCGGGAACTCTTTAACCGTTACTTTTCCACTTTTTAAATAGGAAACTGCGTCACTAAACTGGCGCGTCAGTGCTGTTTTGTTGCGGCAAAAATGCAATTATACTAGTAATAAGATACTTAGATCATAAAAATGTTAATAGGAATGTTAGCCCCATCATTTACCCGAAAAGCCTCTCATGAAAATGAGAGGCTTTTTTATTGTCTGATTGTCAGTTAGTTATGAAATAATTGATAACAAACTATAAAAGTTCTTATTAGATGTCACAATGTTTAAATATTTGTGAATCAACGAATTAAACTCATTTTTTGGTTCGAGCCCGATTACTGTCCTTTATGGGGCAAAACTTTATTATTCTCAAATAGTTTACATCATATCATCGAAGGCGCGATACCGAATGTCTTTTTAAAACAAAATGAAAAATGTGATAAGTTTTCAAAACCAACTTCCATGTAAACATCTGATGGTTTCCTGCCTCTTTCTTTTATAAGGTACAAAGCTTCATTAAGACGCTTTTGTTGAAGCCATTGTCCGGGCGTAGTATTAAAAACCTTTTCAAAATCCCTCTTAAAACTTGCCAGGCTTCGGCCTGTAAGTTTTGCGAATTTTTCAGTAGGAACATTATACATGAAATTCTGGTTCATGAACGCCTCAAGGTCTATTTTATAGGGTTCGCTGAAATCGAAAAGAAATTCATTCAGCGTGGGGTCATGCCTTAGTAATAAAGCAACGGCTTCCCGGGTTTTTAACTCCATCATCGTTGAGTCGGGCTGTATCTCCTGATCGAAGTAAGGAATAAGCGAATCGAAATAACCCTTGATAAAAACATCCGGTGCCAGTATGCGCATGTAATCGTCAGTATAATGCCCAACCGGGCATAAGTTATACTCGCTGGCGTAGCGATGCAAGAAATCCTGCGTCAAAAACAGATGTAATGATTTAAACTCACCACCCGGCGGAGGTATTTTTTTCGACTTTATAAACTGATTTCTCCGAACAAGACTTATTGATCCTGGCCTGAAAACTTTGACGCCTTCATTGGTATAAACTTGATATTCGCCTGAAATGATACATCCCAAAGCATGAGTTGAAACAAATTGCTCACTACCACGCTGTTTAACGCTAGCGCAGGAATAAAGCAGATTGTTAACATGAATATGTTTTTTATCTTCCATTTTTTATTAAGATAAATTAAGTCACTTATTTTCTACCGCTTAGTTATTACCCAGTCGAGCATACGATCGGATAGCAGCCTCCGGAGGAATAATGTTAGCCCGGCCCTATAGCCTCCGCTTTATCTCGTTTTAGGCTTTTTGGCATCTATGGCCTGTTTAACCAGTTTGGCAATTACTATTGGCCCCGGTACTTTACTTTCAATTTCAGTTCGCCGCCCAGACAACTCCTTTACTAATTGACCATATACCGAATTACCAGAAGTTTTCATTAACTTATCAGTCGCAATATGACTGTATTCAGTTTTTACACCTCCGGGTTCAATAAGTACAACATCAATCCCAAATGGTTTAACTTCGTTTCGTAGCACATCGCTTAAAGCCTCCAGCGCAAATTTACTCGCATGGTACCAGCCACCAAAAGGGAAAGCTACCTTGCCGCCGATCGAAGATATATTTATAATAAGACCATCATGCTGTTCGCGCATATATGGCAACACTAATTGTATTAAGCGTGTTGCTCCAATAACGTTCACTTCCAGTTGGTAACGTGCATCGGCCATAGATACGTCCTCCAACGCGCCATAAGAGCCGAAGCCCGCATTGTTGACCAGCACATCAATCCGCTTCTCGTTCTTGATAATAGCTTCAATACCTTTAACCATGGATGCTTCATCGGTTACGTCCATTTCCAAAACATTAATTCCCAGTCGCTTTATATCATCCATTTGCCCAATCCTTCGGGCAGCGCCATAAACAACATGACCGTCTTTTAATAATTCTTTAGCGAATTCCTTGCCCAAACCGGCAGACGCGCCGGTAACTAATATAATCTTTTTTTGATTTCCCATTTCTAATGAATTATAAGTCAAAGGTAGCCGTCGGAAAATCGGCTAAGTTTGTTATTAAGCTCAATTTGCTTTGGTGTCAGGCTCAATCCGAATTTTTATTATTAAGTCAGAATCATTCCACCATCCATAACACCCTCTCTTTTTTATAAAAAATTCATTTGAAAAGAAGCAAACCCCATCTTCCGAACATCTGTGGTGATAAAGGCTGAATTATAGCAGAAAGTGTTGATTTAAGAAGATTTACGGATATGCAATTATGAAACCGCGTTTGCCCAATAACGGACGACTTGTTAAGTTTCGTTAATACCTAACAAATTAGCCGTTTGTGTGTTATCAATTGGGACGGCTGCCAAAGGGTTGCTTACTTATGCATACCTATGAAAGCAGAATCTCTATTGCGCAAATGGCGCATCAGTATTATTATCATTTCCGGTGTACTGGTTCTACTGCTTTTATCGCTTTTATTCATCAATAGCTATCTGACCCCAAAGCTTTCATCGCAATTAAAAAGCGCTGTTTTAAAAGGAAGCGATAGCTTATATCAGGTAGACTTCAGCCATGCCGATCTGCATCTATTGCGGGGTAAGGCAGTGCTATATGATGTTACGTTAAAGCCTGACACCGCGGTTTACCACCGGATGCAAAGAGAAGGCCGTGCACCTGCTGAGCTGTATGAACTGCGGGTAAGGGAAATAATGATCAACGGTGCACATCCTTTTAAACTGTACTTTCATAAACAATTGGATATCGGCCAGATCACTTTAGCTAACCCGGAAGTACAAATCAGTAAATATATAAAGGTGCCTGCCGATACCGTGAACAAGGTCAGTCCTACACTTTATCAAAAACTGTCCAAGACGCTTAAATACATCCATGTCGGCGGGATCAGCCTGAAAGGAATCCATTGCGTTTATCAAGACTGCACAGGGCCTAAACCGCAAGTGTTTGTTTTAAAAGAGATGAACCTGGAAGCAACCGACCTTCTTATCGATTCGGCAACTCAGACAGATAAAACCAGATCCTTGTTTTGCCGGGATATCGTAACCGATCTTCATCATTTTAAATGGGTGACTGCAGATGGCTTATACCAATTTAAAGTTAACTCCATTCGCCTGTCTACCCGCGCCGCCCGGTTGACGATCACCGGCGGGGAAATGCAGCCGATTGCCGCTCAATCATTTTTCGCCAACAACAAAAAGAAATGGGACCGTTATACCTTATACCTGGATAAGGTAACTTTGAATAATTTTGACTACCAAAACTTCCGCAAGCGCCAGGACCTTAATGTGGCACATATGATTGTGACCAAAGGCTTTTTCGAAATCTATACCAATCCCAGCGGGCCACCGAAAAAGACCGACCGTATCGTGACCTATCCCAATTACGTGATCCGCCACCTCCAGACCAGCCTGAACATCGATACGCTTGATGTTAAACATATGGATGTTGTTTTGAGCATGTTTAATAAAAAATCCATGGAGGCTGGTTCTATTAAATTTAGCAACACCACCGGCCGGTTACTGAACATAACGAATAAGAAAGCGATCATCACTCAGCATCCCAACAGCACCGCCGACCTAACGACCTACCTGATAGGGAAGGGCAAGCTGGACCTGTTCTTTACTTTCAGCTTGATTGATCCTGCCTATAATTACAGTTATAACGGGCACCTGGGGCCGCTGGATTTGCAGGATGGCAATAGCGCTTTAATGCCATTGGGGCTGATAAAAGTCCAATCCGGCACCGAAAGGAGCCTTGACTTCCGTATGCACAGTACCAATAAACTATCCACCGGAAAGGTTACCTTTTTGTACAACGACCTGAAAATAGCACTGCTCCGCCATGATCAGCAACAGGGCTACACAAAGAAATCGCTAATCTCTTTATTCGCCAACCTCATTGTTCTGAAAAACAATAACCCTGACAATGACCGTACCTCCCCAAGGTCAGCTAATGTGGTTTACGTGCGCCCGGCGAATATCCCGTTCTTTGGATCAATTTGGCAGGCCATACTCAGCGGTATTAAGCCCTGTGCGGGTTTAGGCAAAGCGCAAGAAAAAACTGCCACAGCACCCATGACTAAAAAAGAGCAAAAAGCGCAAGATAAGACTCTGAAAAAAGCAAAGAAAAACGCGGCAAAGGAGGAACAGAAATTTAAAAAGCAACAAAAAAAAGTGGCTAAGGAGCAGACTAACTAATTGTCGTAAATAACCCTTTTTAATTGTCTTTTTTTCTTCATTATAATATGATAACTTTACTGTATAACAGTCTCTTAGCATAAGCCGCAATCATGAATAATTCAACCAATTTGCCAAAGAAAAGTAGGAAATCCTTTTTTCTCCTTGCCGTTCTATTGATGACTTCCCAGTGTTTATTGTTACCCACCAAAGGGTTTTGCCAAAAAGTGGAGGATTCGAAACTTGAAAAAATACCGGTAAGCCTGGAGAGGGATTATGCATTAAGCGCATTGCCTCCCCATCTGCGTAAGGGGGCTACCGTTTATTTGTTAGATCCGGCAAAAGGCTATTACATCGATAAAAAGGGAACGAATGGATTTGTCTGTTTTATTTCCAGGATGGAATGGGAGTGGGGAGAATTCAGGAACGACTATACAATGCCCATTAGCTTCGACCCCGCAGGCGCCAAAGCAATTTTTCCTGTTTATCAGGCTGTAGCAGCAATGCGCGCATCTGGAAAATTTACAGCCACGCAGATCAAAGATATAGTCATAGGCCGGATTAGGAAAGGCATATACAAGGCACCGTCAAGACCCGGAATATCTTATATGCTGGAACCTGTTATGCGCGGATATCCCGGCGACCCGACTAATAATAAGATAATGACCATGAGCATGCCTCATTGTATGTTTTATGCTCCCTATATGAATAACACCGATATTGGTGGCGATACAGATCAGGGCCCATTTGTGAGTAACCCGGATAATATTGTACTGGGAGATAAGAAAGGGCCCTATGGGTATATCATTATGCCAGCTGGCCAGGTAGAGGCCGCCAAAATAGTAAAGGATAATAGCGACTTACTGAAACGGCTTGTCGCTTACAAATCATATTATCAAATCAAGGCCGTTGGTATGTAGATCATATCTTTATTTGTTGTAGATCGGTAATAAGTGATCCGAGATTTGTTCAATTAGGGGATCTGAATAAATGAAAGCCTTTAACGAAAGTTAAAGGCTTTTTTTGCAGGTAGAATGCTTGTAATATTTAGATCGAAGTTATGCTTTGCTAAACTACATTTTACTGTTGAAGCGTATGCCACACTAAATTCAGGCTAGCTTGTAATTCACAAATTATTAAAAAATATCATTTCTTATAAACCGGTTTAGCAAATTATTTATAACTTGGCCCCAGCCTGTAGCCAAACAGGACACAATACCAATTTACCTACAAAAATGAAAATTAAAAAAGGACAACTGATTTTATTACTGGTCGCTGTTTTGCAATCGGCTGCAATTTTTAGTGCTACTGCCCAAATTACTAAAATACACAATGGAATATTAGTTAGAACCGGACACCAGCAAATAGGGCTTTTGGCCGCTAAAGATGCAGTATTTTGTTTAAGCCTAAACGACTCCATCGCGCCGTCCGCAATTAAAAGTGTTTTTATTGACGAAAGCAACAAGGCTATCACGCCTTATACGGTGATTTCTGCCGCACCTTCATACGGGATTAAAACATTGTATGGAAAATTAATGATTAATACTGATACCAAGGTATGGTCTTTATATGATGCAGCTGGCCGGGTAATTATCCGAAACGGTGTTTATTCATCCATAGGCACATCAATCCAAATTACCTATACCGCAGAAGGGCTATTCTATGGTTCCGGGAACAGGTCGTCAAAAGAGCTTGAGAAAAATCAATCAGCTTCTTCCGCAGGAAATGGCGTTGCCGACATACCCTATTTTTGGAATAGCGCGGGTTACAGCGCATTTGGCGTTTCGACAAATGACAACAACCCCGCAAGCTGGATCAAAGTAAAAGATAAAACAGTCTTAACCTGGAAATTTTCCGGAAAGGCTGCAAATTTATATCTATGGCCCGCTAAAACTATGTATGATGGCGCAAGGGGTTATATAAAGCTTACCGGAAGGCCCAACCTACCGCCAAGATGGGCATTTGGTTACCTGCAAAGCCAATGGGGCTGGGAAGACAGCACTTATATAGCTAATGTTTTAACTAAATTCCGCACACATAAATTGCCTGTAGATGCTTTTATTTTTGACTTTGAATGGTATACCACCACACCTGATTATTCTGTAAAAAAGGAAGGCAAAGAAGGGTATAGCGATTTTACATTTAATCCCAAACTATTCCCACATCCGGCCAAGCAGATAGCTGAAATGAAAAGCCAGGGCCTTAAGTTTATTGGAATCCGTAAACCGAGGCTGGGTAATGCTGCCGCGCTGGATACAGCCAGGAAAAATGGCTGGCTCATGAACCCGAACACAGATAGCCGTGATTTGAACTTTAGCAATGCCGCCCTGAGAAAATGGTTTGAAGAAAAAACCAGGCCGATGCTAAATGCAGGTGTTGATGCCTGGTGGGACGACGAAGGCGAATCATATTATACCTGTTATTATTGGTGGAATACCGCACAGCGCGACTTGCTGTCATCAGCCCGTCCAAATTACCGCCATTTTACCCTAAACAGGTCATTCAGCCCCGGCAACCAGCGTTTTGGCTATAGCACCTGGAGCGGCGATATTCCTTCAACATGGCCGTCTTTAGCTGGCGTTCCTAAAGATCTGCTTAATTTTAGTCTTGCAGGAATGTACTATGGGTCGTGCGATATCGGTGGTTTCCAGGGTACGCCAACTAAAGAAATGTTAGTCCGTTGGTTCCAGGCAGGCGTATTTTTACCTATTATGCGCTCTCACTCCAACATTGGCACTACTGCGCGTTTCCCTTTTCTTTGGGGCAACGACGGCGAAGCTGCCATGCGTAAAGCGCTTAACCTGAGGTACCAA